>Ga0193739_1000285_pt1 | contig 14383 bp, 12 predicted proteins | sample L2a2metaG_FD_144926 | JGI IMG/M metagenome (GOLD analysis project Ga0193739, IMG submission 144926) | Soil microbial communities from a riparian zone of the East river system, Colorado, United States - L2a2 | ecosystem: Environmental > Terrestrial > Soil > Riparian zone | place: USA: East River...
GGCCGGACCGCCCGGCTCACCTGCCAGTACGGGGTCCGGCCCGCCCCGGCCGGCGGCGGCGAGGCGCCGCCACCGCAGGTCGAGATCGCGGTGAGCGGGTACGTCGACGCCGCGGCCGCGGCCGCCCGGGTGGAGGACACGGTCGGCTCGGCGCGGTCGGCCGGTCAGCAGATCGAGGCCCAGGCCGCGAGTGGCCAGGACGGCTTCCTGATCGCCGATGCCGAGGGCATCACCTACGTCGCCGCAATCGGTGACAGCACGCTGGTCGTGACGCTGGCCCGTCAGGTCGTGCCGGCCGATGCGGAGCGGGTGGTTTTGCTCGGGCTCGCCGGGGCAGCGATGGGTAACCCTGACGCGACGCCCACGCCGACGCCCGCCGTCACCTGACACGGACCGCCGCGTTCGCCGAGGACGAACCGCCGGATGCTCCGGGCCGACCGGGAATTGAGCGTCCTCGACTCAAGTTATACGGATCGCAGCCACGGACGGCTGCAACAGACTCATCGGAGGTCAATCCAATGAACACTCTCGTCCTGCGTGGCCGACGCGACCCGTTCGCCGAGGTCGACGCGCTGTTCCGCACGGCTCTCGGGTCCGACACCTGGCGCCGGGCCGGCTTCGTACCGACGGCCGAGGTCGTCCGCGACGGCGACGACGCCCTGGTCAGCCTCGAACTGCCCGGCCTGGACGCCGAGCGCGACATCTCCGTCGAGGTCGACGGTGGCCGGCTGGTCGTCAGCGGCGAGCGCCGTGACGAGCGGGCGGAGGAGCGCGGTGGCCGTTCGCTGCGCGAGGTGCGCTACGGCAGTTTCCGCCGTTCGTTCACGCTCCCGCAGCACGTCTCCGGAGACGACGTGTCGGCGAGCTATGACGCCGGCATCCTGACGGTTCGGGTCGCCGGGGTTCACGCCGGCTCAACCGCTCAGCGCATTCCCGTCACGGCGGGAACTGCGTCCGCGACCGACATGGCCGACGAGCAGGCCGCAGCCTGATCGCAGCGCAGCATGGGCCGCCGTCTCCTAGGCTGCGGCCCATGCTGCGCGTCGGGCTGACCGGGGGCATCGGGTCGGGCAAGTCGACCGTGGCCCGGCGGCTCGTGACGCGCGGCGCTGTGCTGGTCGACGCCGACCGGATCGCCCGCGAGGTGGTCGAGCCGGGCACGCCCGGGTTCGCTGCGGTGGTGGCCGAGTTCGGGCCGGGCGTCGTCGCCGCCGACCGGACACTCGACCGCACGGCACTGGCTCGGGTGGTCTTCGCAGACGAGTCCCGCCGGCGGGCGCTGAACGGCATCGTGCACCCCCTGGTGGCCGAGCGGCGGGCGGACCTCGTCGCGCGGGCACCGGCTGACGCGGTTGTCGTGGAGGACATCCCGCTGCTCGTCGAGAACGACCTCGGGGCCGGGTTCCCCATCGTCCTCGTGGTGCACGCACCGGCCGAGGAGCGCGTCCGCCGGCTGGTCGCCGAACGCGGAATGGATGCCGACGACGTCTGGGCGCGGGTGCGCGCCCAGGCCGGCGACGAGGCCCGTCGTGCGGCCGCCGACGTTTGGCTGGACAACATGGGTCCCGTCGAGCAAGTTCTGGCGATGGTCGACACCGTCTGGGAGCAGCGACTGGTTCCGTTCGAGGCGAACCTGCGGGCCGGCCGGCCGGCCGAGCGGGCGCGGCACGCGGTCGTCGTCCCGCCCGACCCGGTCTGGCCGGCCGTGGCGGCGCGACTGCTGGCGAGAGTGCGCGCGGTGGCGGGCGACCGGGCACATCGAGCCGACCACATCGGGTCCACCTCGGTACCGGGTCTGCCGGCGAAGGACGTGATCGACCTGCAGGTGGTGGTGGACGACCTCGCCGTGGCCGCCGCGGTAGCGGACAACCTCGCTGCCGCCGGCCTGGTGCGCCGGGCGGGACCCTGGTGGGACAACGCCCGCGACGGCTCGACCCGGGACAAGGCGTTGGTCCAGAACGCGGACCCCGGCCTGGCCGTGAACTGCCATGTCCGTCCCGCGGACTCGCCTACCTGGCGTGACGCGCTGCTGTTGCGCGACTACCTGCGGGACACACCGGCGGCGGCCGGCGACTACGCCCGGCTCAAGCGCGACCTCGCGGCCGCGGCGCACGACAGCATCGACGACTACGCGGAGGCGAAGACACCGTGGATCAGGTCCACGCTCGCGGCGGCGGACGCATGGTCCGACCGGACCGGATGGACGTCCGGACCCACCTGACCCTGACGGGGGAGCGCGTGGTCGGCAGCCTGTCCGACCGTCGACGTACGGTGGTCGTGTGCGCCCCGTGACCGAGATCCGACGCGACATGACGCCGTTCCAGGTCGTCAGCGACTGGCAGCCGTCGGGCGACCAACCGGGGGCCATCGACGGACTCGAGCGCCGGGTGCGTGCGGGCGAGACGGACGTCGTCCTGCTGGGTGCCACCGGCACCGGCAAGAGCGCCACGACGGCATGGCTGATCGAGCGGGTCCAGCGACCGACGCTCGTCATGGCACCGAACAAGACGTTGGCTGCCCAGTTGGCCACCGAGTTCCGCGAGTTGTTGCCGAACAACGCCGTCGAGTACTTCGTCTCCTACTACGACTACTACCAGCCCGAGGCGTACATCCCGCAGACCGACACCTACATCGAGAAGGACTCCTCGATCAACGAGGAGGTCGAGCGGCTGCGCCACGCCGCCACCGCCAGCCTGCTGACCAGGCGCGACGTCGTCGTCGTCGCCACGGTGTCGTGCATCTACGGTCTGGGCTCGGCGCAGGAGTACCTCGACCGGATGGTGTGGCTGCGGGTGGGCGAGGAGCGCGACCGCGAGGCGCTGCTGCGGCGGCTTGTCGAGATCCAGTACGCCCGCAACGACCAGAACTTCACCCGCGGCACCTTCCGGGTCCGCGGCGACACCCTCGAGATCATCCCGATGTACGAGGAGCTGGCGCTGCGGATCGAGTTCTTCGGCGACGAGATCGAGCGGATCATGACGCTGCACCCGCTCACCGGCGAGGTGATCAGGGAGGAACAGGTCGTACACGTCTTCCCGGCCTCGCACTACGTCGCTGGGCCGCAGCGGATGGAACGGGCGATCGAAGGCATCGAGGTCGAGCTCGCCGAACGCCTCGACACCCTCGAGCGGCAGGGCAAGCTGCTCGAGGCGCAGCGGCTGCGCATGCGCACCACGTACGACGTCGAGATGATGCGTCAGGTCGGCTTCTGCTCGGGCATCGAGAACTACTCCCGGCACATCGACGGCCGCGCGCCCGGCAGCGCACCCAACTGCCTGCTCGACTACTTCCCCGAGGACTTCCTGCTGGTCATCGACGAGTCCCACGTCACCGTCCCCCAGATCGGCGGCATGTACGAGGGCGACATGAGCCGCAAGCGCACCCTGGTCGACCACGGCTTCCGGCTGCCCAGCGCCATCGACAACCGCCCGCTGCGCTGGGAGGAGTTCCTCGAACGGGTGGGGCAGACGGTCTACCTGTCGGCGACGCCCGGGCCGTACGAGATCGACAAGGGGCGCGGCGCGGTCGAGCAGATCATCCGACCCACCGGGCTGGTCGACCCGGAGGTCGTGGTCAAGGCGACCAGGGGACAGATCGACGACCTGATGGACGAGATCAAGGTCCGCACCGACCGCAACGAGCGGGTTCTCGTCACCACGCTGACGAAGAAGATGGCCGAAGACCTCACCGACTACCTGCTCGAACACGGCATTCAGGTGCGCTACCTGCACAGTGAGGTCGACACCCTACGCCGCGTCGAGCTGTTGCGCGGGCTGCGGACCGGCGACTTCGACGTCCTGGTCGGCATCAACCTGTTGCGCGAGGGGCTCGACCTGCCGGAGGTCTCGCTGGTCAGCATCCTCGATGCCGACAAGGAGGGGTTCCTGCGCTCGGGCCGGTCGCTGATCCAGACGATCGGGCGGGCCGCCCGCAACGTCTCGGGTCAGGTCCACATGTACGCCGACACCGTCACGGCGTCGATGCGCGACGCGATCGACGAGACCAACCGGCGTCGTCAGAAGCAGGTCGCCTACAACGCCGAGCACGGCATCGACCCGACACCGCTGCGCAAGCGGATCAGCGACATCACCGAGCTGCTGGCGCGCGAGGACGCCGACACCGACGCACTCATCGGAGGCTCCGGGAGGGCGCAGAGCCGGGGCAAGGCCCCCATGCCGGGCATGCGCAGCACATCCGACGCGGGCCGGCACGCGGCCGAGCTCGCCGGCATGCCTGCGGCCGACCTCGGCCAGCTCATCCAGCAGCTCACCGACCAGATGCACACCGCCGCGGCCGAGCTCCAGTTCGAGCTGGCCGCACGCCTGCGCGACGAGGTCTCCGAGCTGAAGAAGGAGCTGCGGGGGATGCACGAGGCCGGTGTGGCGCGATGACACCCGACGAGATGCTCGCGCACTGCCTCGCCAAACCGGGCGCGTGGCAGGACGAACCGTGGGAGGGCGACGTCGTCACGAAGGTCGGTGACAAGATCTTCGCCTTCCTGGGATCGGGCGGTTCGGTGGGTGTCAAGTGTGGGAGCAGCCGCGAAGAGGCCGACGAGTGGCTGCTCCGCTACCCCGACGACGCCAGCGTCATGGCCTACATCGGCCGCTCCGGCTGGAACACCCTGGTCCATGGCGGTGCGATCCCCGACGACGAGCTCCTACAGGCGATCGACGACTCCTACGCGACCGTGGTGGCAAGGCTTCCCAAGCGTCTACGTCCCGAGCAGGCTCGCTAGCGCCGAAAAGTGCCGGGCCGGGCGGCCGTGAGAGAATCGTCTACGCGTGGAGGGGAGTATCCCGTCGCGGCGGTGTCGTCATCACGGTTAGGTCCCTGTTGGGACCACCCGGTACCGCCGGCCCGGCAGCGGGTGGGAGAGACCTTCGGCCGGTGTGGCGCCCGCGGCGCGGCAAATCGACCGGAGAGAGGAATCCCGCCCGTGGTGGACCTGCCCATCTGGTTCGAGGTCGGCACCTTCGTCGTGCTGAGCGCGCTCCTCGTGGCCGACCTCGTCATCGTCACCCGCAGGCCGCACGAACCCTCGATCAGGGAGGCGAGCCTGTGGGTCTCGTTCTACGTGATCCTCGCGCTGGCGTTCGGCGTCGTCATGCTGGTGGTAGCCGGGGGACAGGCGTCGGGCGAGTTCTACGCCGGGTGGCTGACCGAGTACAGCCTCTCGGTCGACAACCTGTTCATCTTCGTGATCATCATGGCGCAGTTCCGGGTGCCACGGCCGTACCAGCAGTCGGTGCTGATGTTCGGCATCCTGCTGGCGATCGTGCTGCGTGGCATCTTCATCATGATCGGCGCCGTCGCCATCAACGAGTTCGCCTGGGTGTTCTACCTTTTCGGGCTGTTCCTCATCTACACGGCGGTGAGACTGGCCGATCAGCAGGCGCTCCAGGGCGACGATGCCAACGACGACGCGTACGAGAACGCGGTCATCCGGCGGGCCCGGCGCGTGCTGCCGCTGAGCAAGGAGTACGACGGGGTCAAGCTGCGGACCCGCGTCGACGGCAAGAAGGTCTTCACACCGATGGTGATCGTGTTCATCTCGATCGCCTCCGCCGACATCTTGTTCGCCGTCGACTCGATACCAGCGATCTTCGGGCTCACCCAGGAGGCGTTCATCGTCTTCACCGCGAACATTTTTGCGTTGATGGGCCTGCGCCAGCTGTACTTCCTGATCGGCGGGCTGCTGGACCGGCTGATCTACCTCTCGGCCGGTCTCGCCGTCATCCTCGGATTCATCGGGGTCAAGCTGATCCTGACCGCCCTGCACGAGAACAACCTGCCGTTCGTCAACGGCGGCCAGCCGCTCGACGGCGTTCCCGAAGTGCCGATCTGGCTCTCGCTGACGGTGATCGTCGCCACGCTGCTCGTCACCACGGTGGCGAGCCTGCTGCAGACGCGCCGGGTCCGACGGCGCGCCGGACAGTCGACCACAGCGCCGGCACCTTGATCGACCCGCCGGGTCACCAGCCGCGGGCTCGCCACTCCGCCAGGTGTGGGCGCTCCGCGCCGAGCGTGGTGTCGTTGCCGTGTCCGGGGTACACCCAGGTCTCGTCCGGGAGCCGGTCGAACAGCTTGGCCGTGACGTCTCCGAGGAGGCGCTCGAAGGCCTCGGCCGAGCCGTGAGTGCTGCCCACGCCACCGGGGAAGAGACTGTCGCCGGTCCACAGGTGAGGAGCGCCGGTCGGGTCGTCGTAGAGCAGGGCGATGCTGCCCGGCGTGTGGCCGACCAGATGAACGACCACGAGCATGATGGAGCCGACTCCCACCCGATCGCCGTCGACCACCGGCTCGGTCGTCGGCACCGGGATCGCGGGCGCGTCGTCGGCATGCGCGACGGTCGCCGAACCCGTGCGCCCGACCACCTCGGCGAGCGCCCGCCAATGGTCGGGGTGGCGGTGAGTGGTCACCACGCGGACGAGAGGGCCCTCGCCACACAGCGCGAGGATCCGGTCCGGCTCCGCCGCCGCGTCGACGACGAGCTCCGCGCCCGTGCGGCGGCAGCGCAACACGTAGACGTTGTTGTCCCTCGGGCCCACCGAGGCCTTGGTGACGATCAGGTGGGCGAGCTCGCGGACGGCCGGCGGACCGCCCGGCACCACCTTGCCGCTGTAGCGGCTCATCAGGCCCAGGCAGGCAGGGCCGGCAGCGGCCCAGCAGGTTCGACCGCGAGGTCGTCACCGACCGAACGCCCGGTCAGCCAGCCCAGCATCGCCGGCGCCGACCCGGAGACGGTCGTCTCGCCCCCCGGGCCGAGCCGTTCGGCGGTGCCGTCGACGACGAGGTTCAGGCCGGGCACGTCGTCGCGACGTCCGAACATGCGCAGCGTCTCCGCTAGCGCCCGGTCGACGAACCAGGGCGCCCAGTCGGCCGGTGTGTAACCCGTGACCAGGTCGACATGGTGGAGCTCGAGCTCTTTGAGGCGTTGCCAGAGGATCCTGCGTGCCGGAATGGTGGCTCCTGCTGCAGCAGCTCCCATCCTGACCTGCCGCTCCCAGGCCTCGTCCGGGAGGGACGCGACGGCGGCCGAAAACCGCCGCGCCGACGCATGCAGGTCGTCGAGGATGACACCGGCGTCGCGTGCGGCGCCTGCGGCGATGTCGGCCTCGCGCGCGTCAGCGCTGCTGTACATCGGGGTCTCGACCCCGGTACCCGCCCAGGTGAGCAGGTTGGTCAGTCCATCGGCGTTGCGGGCGACGTGGCTCACCACATGAGCCCGGGTCCAGCCCGTGCACAGGCTCGGCTCGCGCAGCGCTGCCGGGTCGAGCCGCTCGACGCTGCCGACCAACCGGTCGGTGGCCGCGGTGACCGGGCCGACGCCGGCCGTGTCCGGAGCAGCGACCTCGCCGGTGGCGGCGTCGTCGGCCACCGAGTCGGACGGATCGGCGGGTTGGGACGGCGGTAAGTCCTGCACGATGTCGACGGTAGAGGCACCGTCAAGCGCCGAATGAGTCGCGGGGCCGGTCAGTCCTCGTCGCCATCGTCGTCGATCTCGGCCGAGGGGCTTCCCCCCACGCAACGCAGTTCGACCTTGACGTCCCTGTCGTCGGACTCGAACTCGACCCGCGCCTCGGCTGCCGGACCCCGCTCGACCTTCTCCGCGCGGAAGCCCTGTCCCGGCGTCCAGGACAGCACCTCGACGTCCTGGCCGGTGCACCGGGCGATCACGCTGCCCCCGGCACTGCTCACGACGGCTGGATCCGACCCGGCGGACGGCTCGGACGTATCCGGGTTCGGGGACGGCGAGGACGTGCCGGCCGACTCGGTTGCCGACGCCAGCGCGCGGACAACCTCGTCCTGGCTCATCGTCCGGGTCGAGTCGCCGAAGATCCCGGAGCCGAGCACGGAGACCGCCGCGAGCGTGACACCGGCGGCCGTGACCGCGGCCGCAAGCCACCCGGACACCGCGACCAGGCGGCGAGGGAACCGCCGGGCACCGTCGCTCATGCAGAGAGCCTTTCGCACCGGACCATAACGTCAGGCTAAGACCGCCGTAACGTCCCTTCTCACAACCCGTGCGCGCGCCCCGCGCTCGGATAGCGTTCCTGCGTGGTCCACGTGCTCCTCATCGAGGACGATCCGACGATCCGCTCGGCTTTGATCCGTGCGCTCGGCGAGCACGGGCACGCCGTCTCGTCGGCCGCGACGGGCGGGCAGGGACTCCAGCTCGCGATGGCCGAGCACCCCGACCTGGTCGTCCTCGACCTCGGCCTGCCCGACCTGGACGGGCGGGAGGTCCTGGCGATGCTGCGCGCCGTCGACGACGTCCCCGTCATCGTGGCGACCGCACGCGATGGCGACCCTGAGATCGTGGCCGCGCTCGAGGCCGGTGCGGACGATTACCTGGTCAAACCGTTCAGTGGCGCCCAATTGCACGCACGGATCGGTGCCGTCCTGCGCAGAGCGGGCCCGGACGCAGCCTCCGACCCGACCGTGGTCGTGGGTGGGTTACGCATCGATCCGCGCTCGCGGGAGGCGGTGCTCGACGGGTCCACCCTGGAGCTGACCCCGCGCGAGTTCGATCTGCTGCACCATCTCGCGGCGCGTCCCGGTCAGGTCGTGAGCAAACGGGAACTGTCGACCCAGGTGTGGCAGGCGCCGTACGGGGGCGCCGACAAGACCGTCGACGTCCACCTGTCCTGGTTGCGTCGCAAGCTGGGGGAGACAGCGCAGGAGCCGAGGTTCATCCACACGGTACGCGGGGTCGGCGTCAAACTGATCCCGCCACTGGGATGAGCCGGCCGGACGCGGACCGACCGGTGACCCGGTGAGGAGGTCGCTGGCGCTGCTGGTCGCGGCGACGACCTCGCTGGTCCTGGTGGCGTTCCTGGTGCCGCTGGCCGTGCTGGTCCGCTCCACCACGGCCGACCAGGCCGTGTCGGCAGCCGCCGGGCGGGCCAATGCCCTGACACCCGTCGTCGCAACCTCCGGCCGCGACACCGTCGAGCTTGCGTTGGCGACAGCCCAGGCCGCCACCGGCCAGCCGTTCACCGTCTTCTACCCCGACGGCACCTCGCTGGGCGCCCCTGCGGAACGGTCGGACGCGGTCGTGCTGGCGGCGACCCGTGGCGAGAGCCTGGTCGCGGAGGCGGACGGCGGGCGGGTCGTGCTGGTCGCGGTGGGCTTGGCTGATGGCACCGGAGTGGTCCACACGTTCGTACCCACGTCAGAGCTCACCGCCGGGGTCGTGCGGACGTGGCTGGGGCTTGCGGCTCTGGGGGCAGGCTTGGTGGCCCTCGGCGTCCTGGTGGCCGACCGGCTGGCCCGGAACCTGGTCCGGCCCGTGGTCGAGGCGTCGGAAGTGTCGCACCGGCTGGCCGCGGGCGATCTCGATGCCCGGGCGGTTCCTCGCGGCCCGGAGGAGATCCGGGAGGTGGCCACCGGCCTCAACCACCTCGCCCAGCGCATCGACGGCATGCTGCGCGAGGAGCGGGAGTCGGTGGCGGACCTGTCTCACCGGTTGCGGACACCGCTGACAGCTCTTCGGCTCGAGGCCGAGGCATTGCCGGACGGCGACCGGTCCGGCCGGATCGTCGAGAGCGTCGACGCCCTCGAGCGTGCCGTCACGCAGGTCATAAACGACGCCCGTTCCCGCTCCGACAGTGTCGCGGCCGGCGACAATGCACAGTGCGACGCCGCGGCGGTCGTGGCCGACGGGGTGGCCTTCTGGTCCGTTCTGGCCGAGGACACCGACCGGCGGGTCGAGGCCGTCCTCGTGCCGGGTCCGTTGCCGGTGCGGGTCGCCGCCGCGGACCTGGCTGCCGCCGTCGACGCTTTGCTCGGAAACGTCTTTGCGCACACGCCTGACGGCACCTCCCTCGCCGTCGGTCTGGAAGGGCGGTCCGGTGGCGGCGCGCGGGTTGTCGTGGCCGACGCGGGCAGCGGCTTCGCCCACGCCGACGTGGTGGACCGCGGGGCCACCCGGGCGGCCTCGACCGGGCTCGGCCTCGACATCGCCCGGCGGGTGGCCGAGTCCTCCGGGGGGTCACTCGCCATGGGTCGGTCGGTGCTGGGTGGCGCCGAGGTGACGCTCGATCTGGGCGGCTTAGGCGTCCCTTAGGGTCGCGGTAGCGCGCCGCTAGGGCACGGCCCGCGAGCCTTCGTATCGAGGTACCCGCACCGGGTGCCCTCGAGCGAAGGAGAAGGCAGTGTCCAGACCTACCTGGTTGACCGCCGCGGGAGTCGGCGGCGCCATCGTGATCGCCGGATCGGCACTGGTGGCGGTCGCCGCCACCGGGCCGTCCTCCGACCCGGGAACGACGAGCGCGTCGCCGAGTGCGACGTCCTCGGCGGAGGGAACGCCGGAGTCCGGCGCGTCGGTGACCACGTCGCCGAGCAGTACCCCTGAGTCCGGCCAGCCGGCGGTTACGGCCGCCGAGGCGGTGCAGATCGCTCGTGCCGAGCTCGCCGCCGGCGGCGACGTCCCGGCCGTCGAGGAGATCGACCTCAAGCTCGAGGACGGCCGCCAGATCTGGGATATCGAGTTCGTCGGCGACCACGAGGTCGAGGTCGACTCGACGACGGGCGACGTCGTCAAGCTCGAGTTCGGAGACGGCCGTGACGACGATCTAGGTCACGACGACGGTGACAACGACGACGGTGACAACGACGACAGCGGCCATGGCCGGGGCGGCCACGACGACGCGCCGAACCACGACTGACCGCTCTCGCCGGCCCGGTCAGGCGCTCCGATGGGAGTTTGTCGCCAGCGGCACATAACCTGGGCGCCGTGGTGGACCAACTCGTCATCCGCGGGGCCCGCGAGCACAACCTCAAGGACGTGTCGCTCGACCTGCCCCGTGACGCGATCATCGTGTTCACGGGGCTGTCGGGCTCGGGCAAGTCCAGCCTGGCCTTCGACACGATCTTCGCCGAAGGCCAGCGCCGGTACGTCGAGTCGTTGTCCGCCTATGCGCGACAGTTCCTCGGCCAGATGGACAAGCCCGACGTCGACTTCATCGAAGGGCTGTCGCCGGCGGTCTCGATCGACCAGAAGTCCACCTCGCGCAACCCTCGGTCCACCGTCGGCACCATCACCGAGGTCTACGACTACCTCCGCCTGCTCTACGCGCGGGCGGGGCGGCCGCACTGCCCGGTGTGCGGGCGCCCGATCGGCCGGCAGACGCCGCAGTCCATCGTCGACCGGGTGCTCGAGCTCGACGAGGGCTCGCGGTTTCAGGTGCTCGCTCCGGTCGTGCGCGCCCGCAAGGGCGAGTACGGCGATCTGTTCCGCACGCTTCAGACCCAGGGTTACTCGCGGGCCCGGGTCGACGGCGTCGTCCACCAGCTCACCGAGCCGCCCACGCTGAAGAAGCACGAAAAACACACGATCGAGGTGGTCGTCGACCGCCTCACGGTCAAGGACTCGGCGAAGCGCCGGCTCACCGACTCTGTCGAGACGGCGCTCCGCCTGTCCGGCGGTCTGGTCACCCTCGAGTTCGTCGACCTCCCGGAGGACGACCCGCACCGCGAGCGGGTCTTCTCTGAGCACCTCTACTGTCCGTACGACGACCTGTCGTTCGAGGAGCTCGAGCCGCGGTCGTTCTCGTTCAACTCGCCGTTCGGTGCATGTCCGGTCTGCACCGGGATCGGCACCACCATGGAGGTCGATCCCGAGCTCGTGGTCCCCGACCCGAGCCGGACTCTCGACGACGGCGCGCTCGCGCCGTGGTCGGGAGGGCAGAGCTCCGAGTACTTCATCCGCATCGTGCAGGCGCTGGCCGAGACGGTCGGCTTCCGCACCGACGTCCCGTTCGAGCGCCTGCCGGCCAAGGCCCGCACCGCCCTCGTCCAGGGCTACGACGGCCAGGTCCACGTCCGCTACCGCAACCGCTACGGGCGCGAGCGCTCGTACTACACCACCTACGAGGGTGTCATCCCGTGGGTCCAGCGGCGCCACGCCGAGGCCGAGTCCGACACCAGTCGCGAGCGGTTCGAGGGCTTCATGCGCGAGGTCCCGTGTCCGGCCTGCGGCGGTGCACGCCTCAAGCCGGTCAGCCTCGCGGTCACCTTCGGCGGCAAGAGCATCGCCGAGGTGGCTGCCCTGCCGATAGGCGACTGCCTGGCCTTCCTTCGTGAGTTGTCGCTGTCCGACCGCGAGCGCCAGATCGCCGAACGGGTGCTCAAGGAGATCAACGAACGGCTGCGCTTCCTCGTCGACGTGGGCCTGCACTACCTCACCCTCGACCGCTCGTCGGGCACCCTCGCCGGCGGCGAGGCACAGCGGATCAGGCTGGCCACGCAGATCGGGTCTGGGCTGGTTGGCGTGCTCTACGTCCTCGACGAACCGTCGATCGGCCTCCACCAGCGCGACAACCACCGGCTGATCGAGACGCTGGTCCGCCTCCGCGACCTCGGCAACACCCTCATCGTGGTCGAGCACGACGAGGACACCATCCGGGTTGCCGACTGGGTCGTCGACATCGGCCCGGGTGCCGGCGAACACGGCGGCCAGATCGTGGTCTCCGGCACCGTCGACGACCTGCTTCGGGACGAGAGCTCGATCACCGGCGCTTACCTGTCCGGCCGGCGCAGCATCCCGCTGCCGACCATCCGCCGGCCGGCAACGCGCGGCCACGAGCTCACCGTCGTCGAAGCGCGCGAGCACAACCTCCGCGACGTCACCGTGAGCTTCCCGCTCGGCTGCTTCGTGGGGGTCACGGGTGTCAGCGGCTCGGGCAAGTCCACGCTGGTCAACGACATCCTCTACACGGCGCTGGCCCGGCATCTCTACTCCGCCAGGACCATCCCGGGCCGGCACCGGCGGATCGAGGGCATGGACAAGGTCGACAAGGTGGTCCACGTCGACCAGTCGCCGATCGGCCGTACCCCACGGAGCAACCCGGCCACCTACACCGGCGTCTTCGACCACGTCCGCAAGCTGTTCGCCGAGACCCAGGAGGCCAAGATCCGCGGCTATCAGCCCGGCCGGTTCTCCTTCAACGTCAAGGGCGGGCGCTGCGAGAACTGCAGTGGCGACGGCACCATCAAGATCGAGATGAACTTCCTGCCCGACGTCTACGTCCCGTGCGAGGTGTGCCACGGCGCCCGCTACAACCGCGAGACGCTCGAGGTCCACTACAAGGGCCGCACGATCTCCGAGGTGCTCGAGATGCCGATCGAGGAGGCGCTGGAGTTCTTCGCGCCGGTCGAGCGCATCGCCCGCCACCTGCGAACCCTCGTCGACGTCGGACTCGGCTACGTGCGTCTGGGCCAGCCCGCGCCCACGCTGTCCGGCGGCGAGGCGCAGCGGGTCAAGCTCGCCTCCGAGTTGCAGCGGCGTTCCACCGGTCGCACCGTGTCCGTGCTCGACGAACCCACCACCGGGCTGCATTTCGACGACATCCGCAAGCTCATCGGCGTGCTGCAGGGCCTGGTCGACAAGGGCAACACGGTCATCGTCATCGAGCACAACCTCGACGTGATCAAGACCGCCGACTGGCTGATCGACATGGGCCCGGAGGGTGGCACCGGTGGCGGCGCCATCGTCGGCACCGGCACCCCCGAACAGCTCACCGCCGTCGATGAGAGCCACACCGGCCGGTTCCTCCGCAGGGTGCTGGACGCTCCGGTGCGGGTCTGACCGAGCGTTGCACCGGCGTGCCTCGACAGGCCGTGCCTGTATCCTTGACATTGACGTAACGTCAACTTCTACCCTCGTTGACATGACGAGATCGGGAGGGATTGTCGCGGTCGAGTGGTCGATCCAGGACCTTGCCCGCGCAGCCGGGACGACCAGTCGGACGCTGCGCCATTACGGCGAGGTCGGGCTGCTCGAACCCAGCCGGGTCGGCAGTAGCGGCTACCGCTACTACGACCAGGACTCACTCGTGCGCCTGCAGCGGATCCTGCTGCTGCGAGATCTCGGCCTCGGCCTGCCGGCCATCGCCGAGGTGCTCGACGGGCAACGGGACACCGCTACGGCGCTGCGTACCCACCTGGCGCTGCTCGAACAGGAACGCCGGCGCATTGGGCGGCAGATCGAGTCGGTACGGACAACGCTGCGGAAGACGGAGGGAGGTGAGGAACTCATGGCAGAGGAAGTCTTCGACGGCTTCGACCACACCCAGTACGAGCGGGAGGTCACCGAACGCTGGGGGCGCGAAGCCTACGAGAGGGGCGACCGCTGGTGGCGCTCGCTCAGCGCCGCCGAGAAGGGGGCGTTCCAGCAGCGGCAGGTCGACATCGCCGCCGACTACGGGCGGGCCCTTCAGGAGGGCAAGGCCGCCGCCAGCGACGAGGTGCAGGCCATCACGCAACGCCACGTCGACTGGCTGTCGGTCACGACCACCCCGACCAAGGACTACCTGATCGGGCTGGGCGAGATGTACGTCGCCGACCCGCGGTTCACGGCGAGCTATGACGCGAACGG
>Ga0193739_1000286_pt1 | contig 14369 bp, 14 predicted proteins | sample L2a2metaG_FD_144926 | JGI IMG/M metagenome (GOLD analysis project Ga0193739, IMG submission 144926) | Soil microbial communities from a riparian zone of the East river system, Colorado, United States - L2a2 | ecosystem: Environmental > Terrestrial > Soil > Riparian zone | place: USA: East River...
TGGACGAAGGAACGCTTGAAGGGTTTGAAGTTGAATGTCCGTGGCATGGTTCAAAGTTTGATATTAGGAGTGGTGAGCCAACAAAGCCTCCTGCAACCAGAGCAGTTCCAAAGTATGAAGTAAAAATAGAAGGTAATAACATATTAGTGAGAAAACAAAAATGAGAATTGATACATATGTTATTTTTTCGTTCCTTTTAACTAAACAGAATAAAATATTAGGGCTAGTCTAAAACATGATACCTCGAGTTGAATACAGACCTACCTCCAAGGAACAAAAATTAGTAGAATCTGTAATTAACCTGTTACAATCGATGAGAAAGTGGTCGAACTCTAAAATCACTTTGAGTTGAAGAATCGCTTCCAATAAATAACCAAACCTAACAATTCTTGAGTGGTTAATTTTAGGGTAACAAAAAATATTGGTGTGGGAACCATGTATATTTCACATCAATCCGATAAGAGAACTATTAGCCTTATGGGGTTGGTCGTTTGTGAAGCAAATTTGACACAATTTTCAGACCTAATTGTTTTTACGAATATTCAGATTATTACTCCGTTTCGATGGAATACTTAGTCTCATGTTGTTTTTGCATTAATTAAATTAAAATATCAAGCACTATCAATTATAGCTTGCAAAATGAAAGCAAATTTTGATTCTCGTAAAATTGATGAACAAAAACTTGGTGAATTTATGCTAAAAGCAATGGGGGATATTACAAGCACGATTAGTGCAATGCTTGTAATTATTGGGGATAGACTTCATTTATACCAAACCATGGCGAAATTAGGACGACCCATTACATCCGAAGAGTTAGCGAAAATGACTAACACTAGTGAGCGTCTTATTAGAGAATGGTTAGCAAATCAAGTTGCTGGAGGATATATAATATATGATCCCCCAAATAGGAAATATTCTCTTCCGCCTGAACAGGCAATGGCATTAGCAGATGAGAATAGCCCCGTGTACATACTGGGAGCCTATCAAGCAATAAGATCCTATTTTAAGGATGAGGATAAATTCGTGGAAATGTTCAAAAGCGGGAAAGGAATGAAATGGGGAGAGCATCATCATGATCTCTTTGAGGGTAGCGCACTATTTTATAAGCCTAACTATGTTGGAAATCTGGTAAGTTCATGGATTCCATCACTTGATGGAGTTGAAGAAAAACTACAACAAGGAGCCAAAGTTGCTGACATTGGAAGGAGAAACAGGAGGAGAAGGAAGAATAAGTAATGCGGTATTTGTTTCTGTCTCTGCAAACGATGAGTCAATTGGTAATGATTACGATCTAATTACCTTTTTTGATTGTCTGCATGATATGGGAAACCCTCTGGGAGCTATGAAATTTGCAAGGCAATCACTTAAGGCAGATGGAACATGTATGATTGTAGAACCAATGGCTAATGAGAAGTTAGAAGAGAACCTTAACCTAGTGGGAAGAGCATTTTACGCAGCGTCCACTCTTGTATGTGTTCCAAATTCTCTGGCTGAGAACGGTCCAGCATTGGGCGCACAGGCAGGCGAAAAGAAAATAAGCGAGATAGTAAAAGCGTCGGGGTTTACAAAATTTAGGCGTGCTACTCAGACACCCTTTAATCTAATTTACGAGGCAAAACCATAGATCTCAATACACACTTACCTCAAAGGGACAAGAATTGGCATAATCTGTAATTAATCTATTGCAATGGATGAGAAAGGGGTAGAGCTCTAAAATCATGATGTGCAACAAATATCTTTATTTTCACATTTGCAATTTAGAGGTTCTTTTAGACATATGGGACAAATTATGGCACCACATCCCACACAGGTATTATTTGCTTTATTACATGCCCAATGACTACATGTATTAGTATTCAATTTAGTTTTATTATGTATCCGTATGATATAAAATACTTGAACGGCTTTTTAAATTAGTCATCGGATCTCTTTTAGACTTGAGAATCATACTAATTATTGACCTCTTTAAATTTCAATAGTCTGTTCCGCATCCAAGTTCTTTATAAAGGAAACTAGAAATTACAAAGTTTGACTAATTTGAAAAACCAGATTTGCCCCAACGGTCCCCAAAAATATCTTATTTTTTGACATAAATTATGTCACAAAAATGATATGTACGTTCTATCTATATATTAGGAAAATCACCATCAGATATTACAAATGAGCTACAGGAGAAACAGCAGTTACGGCCGTGGAAGACGAAGGAGTTATGGTGATGATGCTAATAAGAATTTAAAGAGACGTAGCCCGCCTACAAAACCCGTTGAGGTAGATAAGATATATGAGGTAGATATTACGGAAATTACTGGAAAAGGTGATGGTATCGCTAGGGTGCAAGGGTTTATAGTATTTATTGAAAATGGAAAAGTTGGGAACAAGCTCAAGGTAATGGTTACTGAAGTAGCGGATAGATTTGCTAAAGCAACGATGAAGCCTAAACAACACGATTCTTATCAGACAAACTAGTTCTCTTATAGGATTCCAGCATAGTAAGTAGTAGAATAAACAATGAAGGTGCCTCTATAATTTTTCAGCTTTTAATACAATATAATCTATTAATCCTTTTTTAGATACAGCCATCATCTTGACTGATGACTTATAAAGGATCTTCTCAATATATGATGGATAGTGTTTCGTAATTTTCTGCTGTAGTTCTTTCCTGTTTTGAAGATAGTAAAGAGCAAGTGGTTCATATACTTGTGTACCAATCCTAGTTACATTCGTTATTTTGAATTGGCATCTTGTAATAGCTGACTTGATATATTCTAATCCATAATGCTCTGATGACCAAGTCAAATTGAGAATACCGAGCTTAAACAGTTTTTTAAAGACATTATCTAACGAAACTGTCACAGGCATGGCTACTACCAGTATGCCTTTGTGTTTCAATATTCTGTAACTTTCGGCGATAAACCTGTCAATAGGTTTGAAATGTTGTGCTGACTCTAATGCAATGATCCTGTCAACAGTACCAGTTGCAAATGGTAACCATAAGGAGGTGCTATTAATGCAAGTAATTCGGGCTCCACGAGTATGAAATGCTTGTGCATTCTCAATCTTGTTTAAGGCGATCTTGAATTCATTAGCGAGCTGATGAGGATTAATATTCACACAGACTATATTCCCGAGTCTATATTCTCTACTCCATTGAAGAGCTGGTGCTCCGTAACCGCTTCCAACATCAATTAGAGTTCTAGAAGAGCGAAGGTCTGCGAGATTTCCTACGAGGGTACATAAATTAGATTGAGCCTTAACTGGACTGTCTACATCTCCTTGCCAATATCCAAAATTGAGCATACTAGCACCTGTGGCAACTTGCATTATAGGGGATAAGGAATCATACAGCTTGATGACATCCGTCTCGTTTCGTCTCAGGGTCCATAGAATCGCATCAACTGGATTAACGGTGAGCAATCGACAATTTATCCTTACAAGAGCCTTTAATTAATTAATGCAATATATCAGATGTATTGGAAAGAGGAACATCTCAATTTTTTATCATAAAATACTAACTGCAACTAGCAAATTTATTAAATAAATTAAGTTTAATTACCTGTTATTATGTATATAATACACATAATCAGTTGGAACTTATTATAGTATCTTCATTAATTTTTTCTGTAGTTGCAATGGTCTTGTCACTAGCTAGAATAGTAAGATCCTATAGAGAAGGGAAACGCAAGAGACAATCTGATCTTTTTTCGAATGTTACAAATATCACCAGAATAATAGAAGATGAAAAATTTGTTCAATCCAGAAGGGCGCTCAGAAAAAATAAACTCTTAAATCAGTCAAAGGAAGGAAATGGAAATGATAATTTAATTGAGCTTGATATGGCAACAGAAGATGCAGCTAGAAATGTAGCATCTACTTATGATAGATTAGGTTTTATATTAAAACATGATAAAGAGTTGGAAGATGAATTTATCCAGTGGCAGAGCTATGTTATTGCAGATATGTGGCTACTAACAAAAGATCTCGTAATCAAAAAGTGGCGGTCAAAAAACCAATCCTATTTGAAAGAATTTGAACGAATAGGCAAAAAAGCATTAGCTATTGAGACATAGGTAAACCATGAAATGATCTTTCTTGAACGTTATAATGTATGTAAAAAGTTATTTTAGGTCAAATTTGTCTTATCCTGACCGTTCAGATATATGAAAATATTCAAAAGTCAAATTCTGAATTAGACCTACCTAGCGACCACAAAACAAAGCCTATTTGATCTATTTTACATCATGCAAATTAATTTCAATGATTATCTTGTTTGTTAAATCATAAATTATCTAGATAGAGTTCTTTTATAGCAATTCTCTAATTCATTACATCAAAACAAGATTCACCGTCCATCATATGCGATGAACATATTTACATAATGATACATCAAGAAAAGATAGATTCTGATATACGTTGTACCTGGTGAATTGAAATATACCAAATTTATGAATAGACTATCAGTTCACTTAAATATCGAGGCGAAACTAAGGTACTTATGAGTTCAAGGGTAGTTGTCTTATCGTTAGCAATATCATTCCTATTTAGTTATGGCTTTGGAATTATTGGTTATACAAGTGGTCAAATTAACACCACACAGCAGTTGCAGGAACTACAAATGAATCAGAATGACAGCAATGTAAATGTAAGCCAGATACAAGGTAACGGATCAGCTGGTAATTTGAGCAGTGCCTGTGACCCTTCATATCCAGAATTTTGTGTTGCCACATATTCTGCAAACTTGACCTGTAAGGATATCCCCTACAGGAATTTTACAGTGTTGTCACCTGATACTCACGGACTAGATTCTGATGGTGACACATTAGGTTGTGAAAATTTTGAAGTGGTCTACGTGAATTCGAGTGTCACAAACGAACCAAGTAACCTTAATACAACTCTTCCCTAACAATGCCTACTGAGTCACTGAATGGTATTAAAATTGGTAAAATGGGTGGAATAAAGAGCTAGTAAAGAAAAATCACATCTTGTTATTGATTAATAAATTATTTATTTTGTAGGTTAATTGTTTAAATCTTAAGAATTATTTCTCTAATTTGAGAATCTGGATAAGCCTTAAATTAGCCTATCCATTTACATAGGTGGTCATCATTGAGAAGATTTAACTCAAATATCACAAAATCTTATCTCTTCCTTCTGTCTTGCAATGTTGTCCTTCTGATTGTAGCACTACAATTTTCATCATTTAATTTAGTCGCTGGTCAAATGCCCAACCAAATAGAATATGTGTATAATATTGAACAGATGAAAGGTCACCTTGAACAGGCCATTGAAAACAAAGAGAATGGAAATCATACACTAACCCGGGCACATATTCTACATCCCATAGTAGAAATATATGATTTTATAGAAGCTCCTCTTGTTACCGTTGATAGTAATCTCAATCACTCCCTTTATACTTCGTTGAATGAGCTATCACAAAATGTAGAAAAATTAGACCTGACTCAATTTAAGGAAGAAACAAATAAAGCGAATCAGATGTTAAACGATGCGATTAAACTAGTTGTTCCACTAGATAATAGTACTCTGAACCTGATAGTAGCCTCATGGCTACTTGACGTCGCAAATACAGAATATGAGGCCGGTGTTAGGGATGGGGAAGTAGTTACAATAGTTGAATATCAAGATGCAAGCGGTTTTATATCGAGATCCGAGTCTTTGGTTAATGACTCATTGCCCCTGCTTGATCAACGAATGAAAACTTCAGCAAACGAAGTGCTGAGCTTGATTTCGCCTCTGCAATTGCAGGTCCAAAGTAAAGCCGACATCAAGACATCAATCAGCGAGATAAGGCAAAAATTATCTAATATGACTGGGATCTACTAACTAGAAGGAGCACTTAGCAATGATCTGTATCATGAAAGCAATCTTATCTGATTGAGGGCTGGAAAACTCACACTAGGTTAATTGGCATAAATCTGTAAAATTGAACTAAGGTTAGACTTACCCAAAAACTGAATCGTTACTTAAAGTCTCGCCATTCTCATTCTCTGTATCGACGTTATTATTCTCTATTTCCTTTTCTATTACAAATTTGTCAAGAATTTTACCTGCCTGATTATCATGAAAAGTTCCAGTCAATGTGGAATGGGAATTGCCATTACTAATGTCTACATTCAGAAATCCAAAATCCCCAGCAAATTGTTTACTTACAAAGGGAGCCTGTTCATCAAAAGAGTAGAAATTTACTCCTCCAGTTCCAACTATCGAAAACACAATACCATCTTTTTGACCGTCATAAGATGTAGTATGCTCATTTGTTACTACTGGTTTTGAACTATCATTAGGATTGAACGTTATAGGGTAAGTCCTCTGATAATTGTGATTATGTCCACTCAATACCAAATCTACGCCGTATTGCTCAAAGATGGGATGATAAAGATCACGTAGTGACGAATAAGCCTTGTGTTCTGACGGTGAAGTATAGAGAGGTCCGTACGAACTAACTATTATCCAGTTAATATCTTTGTTCTCGGATGCCTTTTTCAAATCTTGTAATACAAAGTTATACTGCTCAGAACCCTTGTAATAGGTCGTTTCTGCGGCCATGATTAGAAAATGTACATTGTTATAGTCATAAGAATAGAATTGTTTTTCCAAACCAAAGCTTTTGAGATACTGGTTAGTTTTTGCTTGTCCGTCTTCAACATCATGATGTCCAAAAGAAATCATCGTCTTGTCTTTAAGAGGGGTCATGATATCAAACCAACAATCTGCAGTACTATGATACGAAAGGTCTCCTAATGCAAGAACAAATTCAGGTACCAGCTTTTCCATATTTGCTACAGTCTTTTGTGTATTTGAAGAACATCCAAAATCAGCCGCCGCAGCAAAGTTAAAGTTCTCTTCTCCATTACCATTACCACCATTAAGACCATAGCCGTCAAATGTCTTACTATCATCATCTTTGCTATCACCACCATCATCATCTCCATCTTCGGCAAATTCGTTTCGTTGTTCTATTAGCCGCTGATTATCCTGGTCATTTAATAGCTTGTCCTTTAAATCTTGTAATTTCTGGTTTAGTTGATCAATTGTTACTTCGTCTACTAGAGCATTTTTCTCTACTTCTACGTTCAATCCTGAGGTCTCTGGATCCTGTTTGTCAGCCCCATCGTTCTCACCCTGTTGTAAATTTTCCTGTTCTTGTTTTAAGATCTGCAATCGTTCTAAGGGGTTAATATTTTCCTCTTGAAGGACATTAACGTCGTCGCTATTTGCTTCGTTTCCATTAGTCTCTTTTTCATCAGTATCATTAGTCTCTTTTTCATCAGCATCATCAGTCTCTTTCTCGTCAGTATCATCTGTCTCCTCATCCTCTCCCTGTTGTTCTGACGCAGGTGGATTATCTTCGTTTAGAATCCCGTCTTTTAGCTGCTGCAACTTATTGTTTAGTTGATCTATGCTCTTGTTTGTTTCAGTCGTGATATTTTCAATTGGTTCATTGAAAATGATTCCGTTATTATCATTGTCAGACTTGGGACCGATCTCAAGAATAGGTCCCAATGACATATAGTGAGTCTTATAGCTTGCGGGTATTATCGGATCCCATTGGTGGTAGAATTGGTTTGGATAAGCCGTAAAGACGTTGGATGTGTTTGAATTAGAAGGTATCGCAGAAAGGAATAGTAAATTATTAGTTCCCAGATTAGATATGAAAATAAGAAAGACCAATGAAAATCCAATTACGAGTACTCTATTTTTCATGATAACCATCCCTTAACCTAATCCTCTCTAATTGAATTGAAACTATAAATGTTTTCTGGGTGGGGATTCTATAAAAGATCAAAAAAATATCCTTTACTATCAATCTTGATACAAAAACCAAATCCAAAAATATTGATATATGAGAATATAGAAAGTGTTACAATGAGAGTCTCATCGGAAATAGCAAAGGCAATCAATGACCAAATTACTTATGAAGCGTCAGGAACTCATGCATATGTTGCAATCGGATCGTGGTGTGAAAGAGCTGGATATGATGGAAGTGCAACATTCTTTTTTGAACAAGCTGCTGAGGAGAATTCGCATATGCTGAAATTCGTTCACTATCTCAATAATGCGGGAGCAGAAGCGATTATTCCAGCAACAGAAAAGCCTCAGGGCAACTACGATTCATTAGAATCTACTTTTCAGGCAGGCCTAAAAAGCGAACAGACGGTAACAAAGTTCATTAATAATCTAGTAGAGATTGCTGAAAGAGAGAAAGATCGTGCTACATATTCTTTCTTACAATGGTTTGTAAGCGAACAATTAGAAGAAGAAACATTGTTTGAAACCATACTTCAAAAATTCGAGATAGTTGGAAGAGACAAACTAGCGATATATCAAATCGACCAATCCTTGGCCTCAATTAGATCGGAATTAATGGCTAAAGGAAATAAACAACAATAAGCTAATTAGTTAGTGAAAGCCCCTCTAATCGTTTTTGACACTATTTCAATCCAAATAAGTAAGATCTTCTTAGCGAATACATTAAGGTTGTAGATTCATTGACCCCTAACGTAGAATTCAAGTTGCATCCAATGGTATTTATTGCATTCCTTGTATTGATTCAAGAAGGATTTGCCTTGCGAAAGTTTTTAGATTACAATGAATTAAATAATAAACATCAATTTATTATAAGAAGGGATTTTGTGACACAATATAATTGATAAAGTGTATAAATAACATATTGAGAACTAATCTACTGAAAATTGCTTCATGTAATGCATGGAGAAACTATCAATTGAAACTTGGTAGTTCTGTTATTACATTCCTGATTCTTATTTTCACAAGTGCCCTTGTTCAATCTTCTCATGTGTATGGACAATCTGATTCACTTAGCTCGTCTAATACATGTTCAAAGCTTCCAGTTAATGGGATTACGGCTAGCGCAGCTGATCCTTTGCATACACCATCCCACGCAATTGATCAGAATGTTAATACACGGTGGTCTAATTTGGGTCTAGGATCATGGATACAGATCGATTTAGGTCAAGAGAACGTAATCTGCGATGTGGGTATTAACTGGCATAGAGGAAATGAACGTGTAAATACATTTGTAATATCAATATCAAAAGATGGCAAAACATTTACCAATCTTTACTCTGGAAAAAGTGACGGTACATCATTAACTGAACAGAAGTACGATCTTCAATCTAAGGCAGGTAGGTTCATTAGAGTTATGGTTAATGGGAACACCCAAGGTAACTGGATTAGTATCAGCGAAATTAAAATTTATGGTTACAAGGCGGCCTTGTCTGAATCATGCGTGAAAAGTCAGGTCTCGCAGGCAACTGCGGCTGCATCAAGCAGCCAAATTGGATTTCCATCTTCAAATGTAGTTGATAATAATCTTAACACTGTCTGGTCCAATTATGGTGTAGGCTCATTCATACAGCTAGATTTAGGATCAAGTAAGAACATTTGTAGTCTAGATATAGCCTGGTATAAAGGAAATCAGAGGCAGAACAATTTCGTAGTTTCAACTTCTCAAGATGGAAAATCATACAAGACTGTATTATCAACAATAAGTAGTGGAAAGTCATTATCATATGAAAACTACAATATTGTTGATACTAATGCAAGATACATAAGAATAACTGTTAATGGAAATACTCAAAATAATTATGCAAGTATAGCCGAGATCAGAGCACAGGTATCCTCCTCTGGTCAATCACAAGTTCAATGTGTTGACGGCCAAATTCAAAATGCTAAAACTTCTGCTAGTCAGACCGGTTTTCCCGGTACTAACGTTCTTGATGATAATCGAGATACCAGATGGTCCAATAATGGTGTGGGTTCCTGGATACAGCTTGATTTGGGAACTAGTAACAAGGTTTGTGATATCAGTATTGCCTGGTACAAAGGTAATGAGAGACAGAATAACTTTGTCATATCCACTTCCGATGACGGAATAAAGTTCTCGAATGTATTGAGCTCCAAGAGTAGCGGTTCTACATTAAACCCAGAAAAATATGATATTGCCGATACTAATGCAAGATACATAAGAATAACTGTCAATGGAAATACTCTGAATAGCTATGCTAGCATAACCGAAGTAGCCATAAATATAGTCTCTATTTCAGGATCGTCAAACTATTATATAGGTGCAGCAGGCGACTGGGGTTCGTCCCGCAATGATAACTGGGAACAGACGGTAGACCTCATGATTGATAACAAAATAAACTTGGCACTTGGACTAGGTGATTATTCTTATGGATCGGTGGACGAATTTGAGCCGATAGTCGATGAACTAAAAAATGCAGGAATTCCAATGAAAGGTGCTAAGGGTGATCATGATTCAAATTCTTATGCTGAATTATTCGGACAGTCATCTATGGTTCATGCATTTGATGCAGGAGATGCTAGAATCATAATGCTAGATGCGTATAGATCACCTTCATCAAACGCCGAATTCCTTGAAAAAGAACTTAAAGCAACGACAAAACCATGGAAGATTGTAGTAACAACAACTCCTTTATACACAAGCCCATCAGTGCATGATCCCGATGAATCTCAGACCAAGACCAAGGATTTACAGCCACTATTAGATAAATACGGAGTAGACCTGGTAATGTGGGGTGACAACCATAATTACGAAAGGATAAAGTTTCCTGATAAACACACAGTTTTCATACAATCTGGCACTGCTGGAAGATCTCATTATGAATTTGACGGACAGATAAAGGAATCGATATATCAAAATGACGAGGACTATGGCTTCACAAAAATACTAATCACTCCTAGCTCTTTAACGGGACAGTTCATATCCCATAGTGGAAAGATTTTGGATAATTTCAGCATAATAAAGTAAACAACAAACCCATAGTACTGTAAATACCATCAACCAGTAATCGCGGACAAGTATTGGCACTACCTCAATGAGATCAAGATTCCTAATGGCATTATTTACAACTACAATAAATCTTGAGGACCAGAGATTACAAGTACTTCTCTTGCTCCAGAATCTGAGACATAAGAAGCGCAGACAGAACAAATAAGAGCTGTACAATATCGGAAAATTGATAAATTTGTTCAGGATTGAATTACTATGTTTATTGACAATGATGATGACGACAGGGTTGTTATAGATAGACACTTCCCGATTTCTGTATTAATTTGGACCTAATCTGGACAAATATTTTTAAAAGAAACACGCGTTGTTCAAGTGAAAGTAAATTGAAAAAAACTACAATCATGCTAGGTGTGATTATCATTGCAAGTCTAGTCTCTTCAGCGATATTAGTGACAACCAAATCACAGATATCCTTTGGTGCTTTGTCCGATGTACAGAACTTTATGAACATGACAGAGGAACAAAGAATTCAGGCGGCCCAAAACATGACTCAGAATGAAAAAGACATGATAATGAATGAGTTTTCAAAACAAAATTCCACTGTTGATGAAAATATGTCGGATACCACAATGCCAACTGATCTCAAGCCCTTAATGGGTAATTTTGTGGACGCAGGAGATGGTTTTCACAAGGCTGAGGGGGTTGCTAAAGTAATTAATCTTGCAGATGGAAGAACCTTCCTAAGATTGGAAAATCTAAAAGCTACTAATGGACCAGATCTCTATGTTTATCTTTCTACCGACAAGGACGCATCGGACATTGTAAATCTTGGAAGATTAAAAGGCAATATTGGAAATCAAAATTATGAAATTCCTGCCGGGACTGATCTCTCAAAATACAATACTGTACTAATTTGGTGTAAGGCGTTCTCGACTCTATTTGGCAGCGCAAAACTATCGATTTAATAACTAGAAAGAGGTTTAAGATCTATGAATAAAAAAAAGATTATAATAATAATAATCATAATAGTCGTGATTGCGATATCAATTGGGTTGTATACGATTTTACCCCTCTTTACTAACACGATAATCGATGAACCATTGCCAACAGCATCAGGATTGAGTCTAAGTGCACTTGGCGTTGAGAACTTTTTGAAACAAAAAGATTAACCACAAAATATATTTATTATTTCTTCTCCAAATAGTTGGATGTTAAAGTTGTAAAACCTAAGCGTTACTAAAAATTAAATCAAAATAAAACTAATAAGATCCTACTATATACATAATGAATTCCAGCGTCCTGGACTATGTGTTAAGTCCAACTATGCATATAGCTTCATTAACGAATTTGACGTGTCCGCTATCATGATCTGAGTACTTTAGTTTCGCTTGTTCAGTAACATCATTCCATACCTGCTGTCTTTTTGTATCAGTCTCATTTAATAACATTGTGCGAATAGGTGCAACAATGTCCTGATTGAATTTGGTATAGTCCTCAGCTGAGTCAAATTCGAAGGTTACCACAGTCTTTTCACTCCGAACGTCTGCAAATCCAGCTTTGAGCAAAGATTTTTTGAGCGAGTCTACATCAGCTAAACTAAATGGACCCGGGACTCCTTGGCCTGGTAATGAAGTTTGAAGATGTTTTCTGGCTATATCCATAGATAGATTGATGAACGGGACTTTGGATGACTCGGACCAGACAGCAGCTGCCAATTTTCCTCCGGAGACCAATAGGTGACGCATATTACTCAAAGCTATGTCAAGGTTTGGTAGAAACATTAATCCCCATCTACAAAGAATTGCATCGAAAGTTTCGTTTGTCCCTAGTTTGAGGTTTTCAGCGTCACACTGTACAAATTCCATAATATCCTGCAACCCCAAAGATCTGGCTCTTTCTTCCCCAATTACCAACATTTCTGTGGATATATCTGTAGCAGTAACATGCCCCTTTTTACCTACAATTTTTCCTGCAGTAATTGCTGGTTCTCCAATGCCCGTTGCTATATCTAAAACTCTTTGTCCTGCTCTGATCTCTGCGAGTTCAACTAGTCTATCACTAACCTTTTGTGCACCAATTTCAAGTGTTTTCCACCACTTTTGCCATCCACTTGCCACACTATCCCAGCTTTGTCGTTGATTTATCTTAAATTCATCAGGATTAAAATTACCTTTGCTCATTACAATTTATGATAGCTTTACAAAGCCTAATTAAAATTTCTATCTTTCTTTAAATAAGAGCTTTACTTCCTAATTTCATATCTTTATTATTCCGCGATACAAACCTCAATAAATTTAATTCAGGCTTCTCGGTTCGATATATAGTTTATCAAATCCTGAACCTAAAAAACAATTTTCCCGATAGCATTATTCTTTAGTAACAAAGTTTCAAAAAGTTCTTATCTTTTGTATCCTATAAGAGATCAATACGGATCTTGGAGTAGGAGGACCGTATAATGATGACTGCATGCGTCATCTCCAAATACACCTCCATTCTCCAAATCCGCTGACGTCGCATACATATCGAATAGGCAAATCCGAATTTGTTGATATTTGCAGTGTTAGTGATTCATTCTTCAATACAGGGTAAAATGACAACATGGTAATCAGACAGGATTAGCATAGTTGAGTGATGAACAAGAAACAACCAGCAACCTTGCCTGCAGCCCGTTTAGGCTGATTTAATAAACCTAGACTAAATATAAAAACACTCAGATTAAATGTTCTAGCAAATTCTTGTTATTTCTCACGGCCTATATCGTATTAAATGTCAGAATGCTTTACATTTTTCAAATTCACGTTAACGGGATATACCCTAACACACTTTATTACCAAAAAGTTTGCTTGTTTTTGAACTACAGTTAATTCTGAGTTAATGCTCTTCAACAGAGCATAAAAGATTTCCTGGTTTAAACTCCAGATATCACCCAGCAGAGAATAGATAACGCATCCGAGACGGAAAAATCTGCTCTCACTAGGAATCCTGAAGTAATTACTGCTATTGAATGTCTACTAGTACCAGACATTTATGCTATCTGTCAGCGCGAAGAATTTAACAAGTTATACTGTTTGTTTGGAATCAAAATATATTAAACTTTGATGTTATTAATTTAATGTTATAAAGTCTATGAAACAAATAAGCGATATTATGTCAACAAAAGTAGAGAGCATTCAAACTTCTGATAGTGCAAAGGATGCTGCAAAGAAAATGTTGGACAAAAATGTAAGCTCACTTGTAGTAGTCGATGAAAGCGGCCAATCAATAGGAATCATTACTGAGCGCGATATCACAAGGGGTGTTTGTACCCATGATATACTAAGTAAGGAATTCATGATACATCATCTTATGACCTCACCGTTAACAACAATTAATCCCAATTCGTCTGTAGAAATGGCAGCAAATCTAATGTTACAAAAGAAGGTAAGACACCTTATTGTTAAGGAAGGAAACAAGACTGTAGGTATAGTAACTGCGACTAACTTTATCGATTATTTAAACGAAAAATTGGATCCATTTGATCCGAACGCGAAGGTGCTTAATACATTGAAAGATGAAATATGACGTGCAAAGTGTAATT
>Ga0193739_1000287_pt1 | contig 14359 bp, 15 predicted proteins | sample L2a2metaG_FD_144926 | JGI IMG/M metagenome (GOLD analysis project Ga0193739, IMG submission 144926) | Soil microbial communities from a riparian zone of the East river system, Colorado, United States - L2a2 | ecosystem: Environmental > Terrestrial > Soil > Riparian zone | place: USA: East River...
TCGACACCAGCAACACCCCGGGGTTCTACAGCCTGTCCATAACCACGGGCGGCACGCCGGTGAACGGGTACCTGCGCGTGACGCACAGTGGCTTCGTCGACGTGTACGCCTATCCCTCCAGACCGCTGTTCGCCGATCTCGTGAGCAACGTGCTCATGCCCACGAGCACGGAGCTCGAGTTCCTCGGCACCGCCGTCGGTGTCAACCAGGCCGCAGGCAACGGGTTCATCGGCGTGATCGTGAAGGACTGCAACGGCACCGCGATCGCGGGCGCGACCGTGTCAACGAATCCCTCCGGAACCGTGCGCTATAACTCGGGCTTGACGCCGAGCCCGTCGGCGACCTCCACGTCGAGCGATGGCGTGGCCTACGTCTTCAACGTGACGGCCGGCAACGTGACGGTCATGGCGAACGCGGGTGGGAATGTGCTGCGCCAGCACGTCGTCAACGCGCGGGCGGATGTGGTCACGTTGACCGAAATCCAGCCCTAACGGGTGGAACTCACCAGGGTGTGCTAACCCCGGGCTGCCAGCCCGGGGTACTCCGCCACCACAACCTGCTCCGGCGCCCCATCCACAAGCGGGCCCCGCGCGAAGTCACCGTACAGCGCACGCAGCTTGAATCCGGCACGCGCCAGGAGGTGCTCGAGCTCGGTGCGCAAATACCAGCGCATCTCGAAGGCTTGGACGTAACGCTTGCCGTCCACGTAATAAATCAGCTCCGCTTCACTGACCTGATCCACCCAGCGCACCCGTGCAATGCGCCAACCGCGCCGCAACATGCGTCCGTCCGGAAGCTGTTGTTCCGGCGTATCCTCGCGCTCCACGCCGTCTGCGCTCGTCATCAGGTCGAAGCGCGGATTGAACACGTCGAAAATGAAACGACCCCGGGGCGCGAGATGGCGGGCGACCGCCGCAAGACACCGCAGCTGATCGTCTACGGTTGTGAGATGCTGGACGACACGAAATGGCGCGATGATGAGCGAATACGTCGCGCCGCTGCCGAGGTTGAAGTCGTGCATGTCGTGCTGATGCAGCGTGACGCGTCCCTGCACCGCCGGCGGTTCGGCGGCGAGCTTCTCGCGACAGCGCGCCAGCATGTGACGGGAACCGTCGAGTCCGGCGATGGTGCAACCGGCGCGCGCGATCGGCAGCAGAATCCGGCCGGTGCCGCAGCCCAGCTCGAGCACCGTCCCGCCCGCGGCTTTCGCCTCCTCGACGTAGAACGCGACATCGTTGCGCTCCGAGTACAGCGGCACGCTGTCGTACAGCAGGCCGAAGCCGGGAATGTCGTCGTAGGAGGAGGCAGCCACTAAGGCTTGATCTTAACCGTCAGCACCCGCCCATCGCGAGACACATCCGCTTTCGCCGCGCGCAGCGACACGAGCGGCGACTCGATCAGCACGTCGCCCTGGCCGCCGGCCGAGACCTTCACCGTCGAGTCCGCTCCCACCACCGCCCGCAACGTCTGCGCAGTGCGATCCTGCACGACGGGCGTGTTGAACGTGGCCTGGAGCGCGTCGCCGGCACACGCCTGCACCCAGCGCATGTGCAGCAGCACACCGGGCTCGACCTGCAACAGATTCTGCGGATCGATGCCGCACAGCCCGATGGAGCGGCCCTCGATCGTGACCACGAGCTGCACACCCGGCGCGGCGAGAACACTGTCAACCTGCGCTCGGCGGAACGCGCGTAGCCCCGTGACCCCAGAATCGGCCGCTCGGCGGAGCGAGCTCATGACAAAAGTGGACTCGGCCATGCGTCGCAACGCCAGCTCGGGAGCGCGGTAGCCCGCCGCGTCGGCGAGCGCATCTTGGAGGGTGAGGTTCTGATTCATGAGCCGCATCTTCCACACAGGCCCCTCGAGCGCGTCGAGCAGCATCCCAAGAGCGGGACCCGTCGCGTAATAGCGGAGGCGAATCGAGAGGGTCACGTCTTCCGTGAGCTTGTGAAGGCCAGTCAGCCTGCCGACCTGCAGCTGCGCGGCGCCGGAGCGATCTGGGAAATCGGGCCGCCGCGCCGCAAGCTGCACCGACCGGATGAGGGTGTACTCCGCGAGACCCTCATTCAGCTCGGCGAGCTGTTCGAAGTTGGCGAGATCCGCGCCGAGTGCGCGCTGGCGCGATTCGCGCACCGCGAGGAACTGCCGCGCGAATGCGCGCTTTTCTGCATTGCTGCGCGCATTCGCTGCGGCTGCAAGGATACGCCCCTCGAGCGCCATTCCCGCTTCGTTTTGTGGATCGAAGACTGGATAGCTCGTGACCAGGAAGGAGTTCTCGACCCTGCCGAAACGTCTCCAGAAAACGTGGAAGGCTTCGTGCGTCGTGAGACCGACGAGCGAGGCGATGCTCTGCGTGTCCACCACAACCTGCGCCGTCGGCCGGCCGGCCAGCTCCGTACCGGTGCTGGCCGCGCCCCGGTCCGCGGACGATTGCCAGGCGGCAATCGAGACTGGTTCACCCCGGGGCGTCGCCCCGGGGTCAGCCGCGACACGCGAGAAGCCCGGGGGCAATTCGCCGTGCCACCCGAGGAGCAATGACCCCTTCCCAGGGATCACGTAGAGCACTGGAATCGTGTCGGGACGGAAGCCGGGCCAGATGGAGTCGCCCATTTCGCGGCCCAATCGCGCGACCCAGTCGTGGGCGGTCACGATCCTCGTTGAGATTTCCCGCGGCGGTTCTTGTGCGATCAGCGCGAGACAGAGTGCCGCGGGTACCACGTGATGCCTCCTTCGGGTTTGATCGCGATGCGAAAGTCGGCGCCGTTGTCGGCGCCGCGGATGATCAGCGTGTCGCCGGTTTGCACCAGATCGCGCGCGCGGACGGGCGCGCCATCGAGCGTCGCCGAGACGGCGCGACCGTGCCGGATTTGCAGCGCGAATGCGCCGGCAGGATCGGTCGCGTAAACGGTGTACCGGGCCGGACGTGTGACCGGACCGGTGATGGCGAGAACGATGCAGGCCGCGACGAGCGAGCGGACCGCGGTGCGCGGCTGGCGGATGCAGATGCTCACGACATCCATGGCGTAACGCCAGCTCACACGGCCGCCGTGCAGCTCGGCGAGGTCGCCCTCGATGGCCTCGAGCGTGTTGGGATCGCAAATCCAGCGCAGGACTCTCGTCATGCGTGTTTGGGGATCGGCTGAGCCAGACGTGAGCGGATGCGGCCCATGTCGCGCAGCGCCGCGAGGCCGGGCGCGGTAACCCGGAACATGCGTTTGCGGCGGCCGCCGCGTTGCGGCGTCGCTTCACCCCACGCCGAGCGGACATGCCCTTTGCGTTCGAGCCGGTCGAGCACGGCGTACACGGCGCCCAGCGCGACGGCGCTGCCCGTTTCCTGTTCGAGGCGCTGCTGCACGGTGACGCCGTAGGCCTCGTCCCCGAGGCTTGCCGTGGCGATGAGCACGAGCTCTTCGAGACCGGCCAGGCGTTTGGGCATGGCGTTATATATTCTTCAAAAGCGGAGAAATCAAGTATCCGTGCGCTGAGCCGGTCCTTTAGGACACGGATATCCATCTCATTGGGAGACTCCGGTGGGAGAGGGGCGCCAACGAATCAGCGCGCTGCCGAGGAAGATCATGAATGCCGGCAGCAGATAGTTGTTCAACGCGGCGATCGGCGCGACCACGGAGGTCACGTTGCGGAACATGCCAATGAGACCTGCCACCCCGGTGCCCACACCAAACCAGCCCATCCAGCGCCGCCGCGGCAGCTCCCGCAGCCAGCAGAGCGACGTGAGAATGAAAAACGTGCTGAACGCCATCTCGCCCAGGAATTCGCCGATGAAGTTACCCAGGTAGGTGTTGAGGCCGTCGAACGTCGCGGCGATGACCGCTTGCTCGGCCGGTGCCGCCTGGACGTACGCCTGGGCGAGGTGCCAATGGATACTCGGCCAGCGCATCAGCCCGAGCACCATCGCGACGCTCGCGACGATCGTACAAAACATGGCGAGCCGCATCACGCCGCGGCGCTCCGCCCCAAATGCTTCAAACGCCGCCACGCCCGCCGGAATCCAGATCAGCGGCAGGAATGCATAGATCGTCCACACCACGCGCCCGGTCGTGCCCGTGCCCAGCAAGCTGGGCAGCACGGTAGCGGCCGGCCCGTCGAGCACGTCGGGGTAATTGAAGTTCGCCGCCAGGTAGCTGAAGACCGCGAGGAACGCGAGCGCGCCGACCGCGAGGCAGAAACCGCCGAAACGAATCACTTGGGGGGCGACTGCCACATCACGTTCACGATCATCCACTTTCCGTCGTACTTGGCGAGCTGCAGATAGTCGATTCCCCACCACGCCGTGACTTTCGCCGTGGCGGTTTGATCGTTGACCTCGCCGACGCTCACCTCGCGCGGTGCCGTCGCCGGTGTGGTGCGGCCGCCTTTGCGGAAGTTGTTCGTGTACTCGATCATCGCCGCAAACGGCATTTCCTCGGCGACGGCGACGTACGCCGCAGACCCTCGCGCCACGTAGTAGCCGGCCTTCCGCACGTCGGGGCGCACGCTGCGGACGATTTTCGCCGAGTCGCCCTCGTAAAAGCCCTCGAGGTAATCGAGTGCCGCGCGGCGGACGGCGTCCCGATCGGGACTCGTCTGTTGCGCGAGCGCGGGGGCGGGCAAGGTCATGGCGCCGATGGCAAGCGCGGTCAGGATCGCAGATCGCATGTCAGCTCCAGATAAGAGGGCAACGAGTTGCCGATTCAAGGAACCGGAACTCGAAACATTCGATGAATCAACCAGCGGCCGTCGTCCTGCCGCACCCATTGGGCGACGAACTTGCCGCGCCCCTCGCTCGTCGGTTGGCCGGGGAAATCGAGCCGCTCGAAGTACGAGCCCCAGTAGTATGCCGTACCGCCGTACGACTCGATGCTGTCGGGCGTCGCGGTCGCGACGTGTACCTTGACGCCGGGAAACGAGGCGAGAATCGCTCGAGTGTTGCATCGCGTCGGCGACTTCGCGCTGGGTGGAGTCGGCGCTGGTGCAGGCCCCAAGCACCACCATCGCCCCGAGTACACGAGCGGGAGCGGCAATCACTTTGGCGCGTTCAGCATGTAGCGGATGATGCGCCATTCGCTCCCTTCGCGCCGCCAGATCGTCATATAGCGTCCCGCGGCGTGGATGGGCGCGCCGGTTTTGGGAACCATCGTCTCGTCGTACGTGCCGATGTCGATCGCGTGATCGCCGCGCACGATCAGGTCCTGGCGATTGATCGTGAGCGTCGGAATCTTGTACCTGCTCATCTCGCTCACGAACAGCGCGCGCGCGCCGTCAATGCCGACGATATCGGGCACGCCCGCGATCATGATGCGGATGTCGTTCGACGCGCGTCCGAGCGCCATGGCCGTGTCACCCTGGAGCCAGGCATGGCGATACTGCTCGGAGGCGGCGATGACCGCGTCGCGGTCGGCCGGGGATTCAGCTTGGTTCCGGCAGGCCGGAATCATCACGATGACCGCTGCAGCCACGATCCATTTCAAAAGCGCGCTCCGGGGATGACTGAGGGATGGAAAGAGTAACACGCGGCTGGGCAGGTCGTCGACAGGCTATCGACAGGCTAAAGCGCACCTTCAGGGTGTGATTCTACGTCTCAACACGAACTCGTGGTACAGTAAAGGCGAACGATGCTATCCAGCGGCGGGACGAGCCCTGTCTCGCGCAGCGTCAGGCCGCCGCGTGGCGATATGTAGAGCGTCTCGGCCGGCTGCGACGGGCCGAAGGCACCGGGCGTGAAGGCGAAGTAGTTGAGGATCAGCAAATCCGACTGCCGTCGATATGCGGCGGTGTGGGACCACGCCGAGAAGAGTGGGATCGAGTCGCCATTAGCATCGAGCACCCAGCGGCCGAAGCTTTCAGACCGCTCGGCCACAGTGCCGTTCAGGATCGTGACCGACCCCTCCGTGATCGTGGTCGGGATGTATTGGCTGTCCGACGGAGGCGTCGTCCAGGGAATCGGCTGGCCGTTCACGCGCCACAGGAGATAGGGCTCACCAACCGTCAGGGGACCGAGTCCATCACCGCAGGCGAACAGCGCGAGGAGCGCACCGAAGAGAATGGTCAGGCGCATGGAGGATTCCTACCCTTCCCTAATGCCGAGTTCCGCGCGAGTTCCGCGCACGCCCCAGGAGTCATAACGCCGCGGTCATGGGCGTCGGCTGCAAGCGCCACTGAGTCCGACAGCCCGTGGTCCGCGCCGATTCAAACCCGCCGCTGCTCGCATCCAGACGATCAGGTCCTCGAGATAACCAGCGGCGTTGCGGGGCCACACGTCGCCGGGCCGCCGCATTCGCGCCGTGTGATCGGCACCGTCATACAAGCACACCGTAGGCGGATCGCGATGACCGGCCGCCAACGCGCCCCGAATCGCTTGCGCGCTCGCTTCTGCCGGTACGCGCTTGTCCACACTTCCGTACATGAGGAGCACGGGGGCCGTCACCTGCATCCAGTGCACTTGCGGCGCGTACGGCGCGATGCGGCGTGAGAATGCCCAGTAGTGGCTGGTCGGAGGGGGCAGCGGGAAGTACCACGGTTTGTCCGCGAGTGCGGCGGCGAGCGAATCGAGGCGGGCACGCGGCGCGCCGTGGTAGGCGACGGCGACGACGGCTTCGACATACTGGTTCGCTTGCGCGGCTTCATTCGCGGGCAATGTGCTGAAGCCGGTCGCGTTGCGAAGACTAAAGCGTTCGGCGGAGTCGGTGGGCACACCCGAGGCGGCGGAGGCGATCACAAACGCGACCCCGCCCGCGGCTTCTGCGATCAGCGGCAGAATCGTCCCGCCCTGGCTGTGGCCAAACAGGCCGATGTTGCGCGCGCGGATGTCGCGCCTTGCACGCAGCATGGCCACTCCGCCGGCGACGTCGGCGGCGAGCTCTTCGAACCCGGCCGCGCGCCAGTCGCCGGACGACTGGCCGACGCCGCGCTTGTCGAAGATGAGCGCGGCGACCCCGGCCTCTGCAAACCGCTGCGCGAGGAAGCGATTCGCCCAACGGCCTTCGGCCCCAGATCCGTGGGCCATCACGATTGCTGGATACGGGGGCGCGGAGCTCGGCAGAATGAGTGTCCCGCTCAAGCGCACGTCGCCATTAGAGAACTGCACTTCTTCTTCACGGGGAGTCGCGCGATTCAGCGGCCCGCGACGCAGCGTGAACGTCCCGTTTGCGCCGGCTTCGACGAACGTTCCGGTGATCGAGTCTCCCGCGATCGTACCGTCGAAGACGGACGTCGTCGCGTCGCCGCGGAGGGTCAGCCGAATCCGGCAGCATCCGTCGCGCTCCACCGAGGAAAACGGGATTCCGGTGACGCGCACCCGGTCGGACGAGAAAGTCGCGCGGTAGCGGTTGGCGGAATCGCCCGGCTGAATGTCCAGCGTGACGAGGAGCGTATCGGCGTCGCGGGTCCAGTACCCTTGCCAGTGCCCAAGAGCGGGATCCTGGGCGAGGAGGACAGCCAAGAGACGGAGCATGGCTTAATGTACGGCGCTCACGAACGACTCACGACGGTAGCCACCGTGAGGTGCGACGTCACATTGAGCGTCGTCTTGAACATGTCGGGAATCGCGTCCACCGCAATCAAGATCCCCGCGCCCTCGGCGGGCAGGCCCAGGTCTACGAGCACGGGGGCGAGCAGGAACAGGCTGGCGCTCGGAATGCCGGGGACGCTGAAACTGATGAGCGTCGCAGTGACGACGAGACCGATCAGCTCCGCCCCACCGAGCTCAACGCCATAGAGCTTGCCGAGGAACAATGCGCCGACGATCCACGCAATGGGGACATTGATGCGAAACACCGACACCGCGAGCGGCAGGACGAAGCCGGTGATCGCGGGCGGCGCGTGGAGCCGCTCGCGGGCACCCGCGATCAGCGCCGGCAACGCGGCGAGCGAGGAGCGCGAGCTGAAGGCCACGGCCTGGGCGGGCGCCAGCGCGGTCGCGAAAAGCTTCAGCGGCGCTCTCCCGATGACAACGGCCACGGCATAGAGGACGAGCGTGAACAACAGCAGCACGCCCGAGAGCGTGATCATGTAGAAGACCAGCGCTCCGGCGGCCGCCGCACCCAGGCGGGCGGCGAGGCCAAGCGCGAGGGCGAAGATGCCCAGCGGCGCGAACGCCAGGACCCAGCGAACCACGACGAGCATCGCGTCGGCAATACTCTCGAACAGGCGGGTGACCGGCTCGCGCCTGGCCGGATCGACACGCGCGAGCGCCACCGCGAAGATCAGCGTGAACACGATGAGCGGCAGCATTGCCGCATCGACCATGGCGCGGAACGGATTGGCGGGCACAATCGCCACGATCCGTTCGACGAGTCCCGGCATGGGCGGCGCCGCCGCGGTGTTGGACGCGCTGCCCTGCAACGTCGATGCGACGCCCTCGGCGATGGACAGTCGGTCGAGCGCGATGGGCGCGAGCAGCAAGGCGAAGAGCCCACCGGCAATCAGCAGCACGATGAACGTGGGAAGCGCGCGGGCGCCGAGCCGCCCGACGTGGCGCAGATCGGCCGCGCTGGCGACGCCGGTGATCACCAGGGCAATCACCAGCGGGATCACGGTCATGCGGATCGCGTTGGTCCAGAGCGTGCCGAGCGGCTCGATCCCGAAGGCGATGGCCCGCAGCGCCGGATGACCGGTCGCGGCAGCGACCGTTCCTAGAGCGAGCCCAAGAACGAGCCCACCCAGGACGCGGACGGTCGGCGAGGTTCTAAAAGCGATTGCTTTGGTCGATGTCGGCCGCGATCAGCCACTGTCCGCCGGGAGGGCGGCGCAGCGCGAGCACGAACTTGCCGCGGTCGGTGGCCGACTCGGGCCCGTAGGTATACGCGCCGACGATGTAGCCGACGGTGTCGGCGACCGCGTAGGCCACCGCTCGCAGCTGCAGGTCGCCCTGCTGGGTCTCGTACGTGCGGCGAATGCCGTCGCGCCCGCGGACCCAGCCGCCGCCCGTCGGGACGAAGCCGTCCTCAGTGAACAGCTCGGCGAGCGCTTTCTCGTTCCCCGCGCGCCAACCGCGCTCGTAATCGCGGAGGATGCGATCGAGCTCTGAAGGAAGGGCGATCGATGGCAGTGGCGCCGGTGGTGCGTTGGAAGCTTGGGCAACACTGAGCGATGAGAACGCCGCAATCGCGCAGAGCACTAGACAAGCGATACGCATGGTCTCTCCATAATCTCAGGGAATCGGCTCGATCCGCAGGATGCGTCCGTCATCGTCGTCGGTGAGCAGGTAGATCAAGCCGTCGGGCCCCTGCACCACCGCGCGGATGCGCTGGTCCATGTCCTCGAGCAACCGTTCCTCGACGCGGACACGTTCGCCGTCGAGCTCGAGTCGCGCCAGCAGCCGAAAGCCGAGCGCGCCAACGAAGGCGTTGCCCTTCCAGTTGGGGAAACGATCGCCGGTGTAGAACGTCAGCCCGCTGGGCGCAATGGACGGGTCCCAGTAGTGGACCGGCTGTTCCATGCCTTCTTTGCTCCGCCCTTCGCCGATGGATGCGCCCGAGTAGTCGCGGCCGTACGTGATGACGGGCCAGCCGTAGTTGCGGCCCGCCTTGGGCGTGTTCAGCTCGTCGCCGCCGCGCGCGCCGTGCTCCACAGTCCAGATCTGTCCCGTCTCGGGGTGGAGCGCGGCGCCCTGGATGTTGCGATGGCCGTAGGACCAGATCTCGGGGCGCGCGCCGGCGCGGTTCACGAACGGATTGCCCGGCGGGATGGAGCCGTCGGGCCGGACGCGGATGAGTTTGCCCTGGAGCTTGGAGAGGTCCTGCACGAAGGGGCGGTTCTGCCGGTCGCCGGTCGTGATGAAGAGGTTGCCGTCGCGCGCGAACACCAGGCGCGAGCCGAAGTGCGCGCCGCCGGAAACCTTGGGCTCCTGGCGGAAGACCACTTGGACATCGTCGAGTCCCGTGTCGCGCAGCCGCGCGCGGGCAACGGTGGTGCCGGCGGACCCTCCGTCCCCGGGCTCCGCATAGCTCAGGTAGATGGTGTGGCTCTGCGCGAAATCGGGCGCGAGGGCGACATCGAGGAGTCCGCCCTGCCCATCCGCATCGACGGCCGGCACACCGCTAAGCGGCGCGGACAGCGTGCCGTCTTGCGCGACGATGCGCAGGCGGCCCGCCCGCTCGGTGACGAGCATGCGCCCGTCGGGGAGGAACGCGAGACCCCAGGGATGCTCGAGATCGTCGGTGAGCGTAACGACGCGGAAGCGATGCTTCTGCGAGTCGTAGGTTCGTGGGGCCGGCGGACTCTGAGTACAGGCCGCGTTCGGGAGCAAATAGACGAGAGACAGCACGACGGCGCGTTTCAGAATGCGATGAGCGATCATCTTCCGACACTAACGCCTGCCGACCGTTTTCGCACCGTCCACGAGTTTAAACGAGGACGATGGTCCGCACCGCCTTCCCCACGTACACCGCGGGTGCGCGAACGAACAGCGGGCGACCCGGAATGGTGATAGGGCCAACCAGTTTCCCCGGCTCGATCGATCGCGTGCGGCCCGAAGTCAGCCGCGCCACGAAGGCATCCAGATCGTGCGTATTGCCACGATGCTTGGAGTGATCGGTCCGGCCGGAGACGAATTCGTGGATCACCAGGATGGCGCGGGTCGCCTGGTTCTCGATCGCGAAGGCGACCGCGCCGGCCAGGGCCGTGAGCAGCTGGTAGCGCAGGTTGCCGAGGTTGCTGGTGCCCGACTCCGGCGGCGGCAGCAGCGATCGCGCGAGCTGCTGAATGCGCGCGACGCCGTTGGTGCGCTCATCGCCGGCAATCGTGCGGACGAGGTGGGCGAGGACCTGATCGACGGGCAACGCGAACGGTTCATCAGCCGTGGCTTCGATGCTGATGGCGATCGTCCCGGCGGGATGGTCCGCCAGCGCGACGACATCCGCGTTGCGCGGCTCGCCGCGCAGGCGATCGAAGCGGACTCGCTGCTCCGGCGTGATGCAGCGCACCACGGCGCCGCTGGTATCGGGGTGTGAGAGGAGGAGGGAGATCAGCTCGGCGGGAACGGTGGGACCCTCGTCGGCGAACCAGGCGCGCGCGCATTCGAGCGCGCTGCGACCCGTCACCCATTGTTGCTGCCCTCCCTTTGGCGGCGCGAGCTCAAGCCACTGATCGACGCTCCGAATCTCCTGCCCATCCTTCACGATATTCATACAGCCCCGCTCCTTGATGTCTTCCGGAAGGTACTCGGGCGTACCGGCCCGCGCTGGGAATCGAGCGGGCTCGGCTACGACGCGCGCCCTGAAGGGCGTCCTTTAGGACGCGCGTAGTGGCCGAGCCGGCCCTTTAGGGCACGGATAGAACGACAGCTCGGTGACGCAATTTCAAGGATCGATCGAATGGTGAGAATTTGTCCGTGCGCTGAAGCGCCGGCTCGGCGACAACGCGAGCCCTGAAGGGCGTCCTAAGGTTTCGCCGCGTCCTTTAGGACGCGCGAAGTGGCCGAGCCAGCCCTTTAGGGCACGGATAGAACGACGGCTCGGTGACCCCAATTTCAAGGATCGATCGAATCGTGAGAATTTATCCGTGCGCTGAAGCGCCGGCTCGGCTACGACACGCGCCCTGAAGGGCGTGGGCTCCCATGTTTGAGTTCTTGCAAGCGAACGTAGTCCGCGACCTGCGGAAGTTGTCGGATCCCCACCGATCGACAATCGTAGCCGGCCTCCCACCGGAGGGATTTGTTGCGCGCGTGTCCGTCCCGGTTCGCCAGACGCGCACTCGCGCCTTTGAGTCCCTGGACCAGTTGCGGGACGTCGTAGGACGGCGGCAGCTCGAGCAGGAGATGAACGTGATCAGGCACGATACCGACCTCGATGACGCGCGCGCCGTGACGCTTCGCCTCGGCGAGCAGGAAGCGCAAGAGAAACTCTGCCACTCGTTCGTCGATGAGCGGCAACCGTCCCCACGTTGTCCACGAAAGATGGGCGTAGATACGCACCGGCACCGGCCGAGACTACGTGGCAGGACCGTTGTACTGTAACCAAAGGAGCGCACCGGCGTCCTTTAGGACGCGTGTAGTGGCCGAGCCGGCCCTTTAGGGCACGGATAAACGACGATTCGAGATGGGAACGTGAATCGAATGGGTTTTTGATCCGTGCGCTGAAGCGCCGGCTCGGCAACGACGCGAGCCCTGAAAGCTCGTAGCCGAGCCGGCCCTTTAGGACGGATGAAACCGGTGGCGCCTTTAGTAAATCGTGTGCTGACTCGGTCTCACGCCCCAATCACTGCACTCCATGCGATAACGATCCTCTTCCGTGAGCGTCATTGCGTACGCGTAGCATTCGAACTTGATCATGAGCACGGTGTGATGGGGGCTCGAATCAGTGCCCTGAGGATACGGCGACCACCCCGCGAACGTGTTCCCCTGCTGCCAGTAGCATTCCGGCCCATACTGCTCGGGATAGTGCATCACGAGACGCCCGCCGGTCACGCACGTGCCGGTGTTGATGGCATTGCGCGCGCTGCTGCCCACGTTGTGCGCCGTGCCGAAGTAGGCGAGCCGCGTATCGACGTCGGCATAGGATTCGTTGCAGTCGTCCATGTCCAAGTACCCGCCGTTGTTGCACGCGCTCCGAGACTTGTAGGCGCCGTGTTTGCCGTGCGCGACCCACACGCGCGGGTAGCCGAGGTACTTGTCAGGATACTCGAGGCCCCCGCCGCCGATCTGCTCGGACGACTCGCCCTTTGTCATCCAATGAGCCGAGTAGAACGCCTGTGCGACATACCAATGCTGGCTCGCTCCATCGAATCGCAGGTCGAGCGTAATGAATTCGGCGTCGCCCTGATGACCGCCGCATTGCGCCGGCGTGATGGGAAGCTGAGCGATATTCGCGGTGAAGACCTGAACCAGAATCATCCCGGCATTCGCAGCCAGTGAGCACTCGAAACTCGAGCTCGGCGGAACACCGCAGTCGCGGTAGTAGCTGAAGAGGTACGCGATCCGAACCACGTTTCCCTGATTGGGGAAGGCCTTCGCTGCCCAATACGGCTCCATGCCGATATCGCAGTCGTATGAGCTGAAGCGCAGCGCGGGGCGGAATCGTTCGGCCAGGTAGTTTTCGCAATGCTCGGCGAGGGCGTCGTCGTCGCGGTCGCTGATCCCCGCCCCGGTGGGGCTGATGCAGGCACTCGGCGTCACAGTGGATCCCATCCAGTAGCCCGGCGCCGCGGGGTTCGGATCATACGCACCCCCGCCTCCGCCTCCGCCTCCACCCCCGCCCCCCTCGTTGCATTCGGGATCGATTTCACAGCCGTAGACAGTGCGGGCGTTCATCGTCGGCGCCGCTGCTTCACGACAAGCGGCAGCCGCTATCACCAGAGTCACCAAGATCGGGACTGCGCATTTCATTTGGTCTCCTTGCTATGTGTGAGCGTTTGCGAGACGGGATTAAGCCCGGACGCAAGCAAGGAGAACCAGAATTAGCCATGGGAAGTGCACCAGCGGTCATAACTGCCGCACCAGAAGTCATAATTGTCACGCCAGAGGCGAGCGATATAGCAGGTGCGGGGCGCCGTCGTCGAGTCACAGTTTTGGTGACCGCCCATCTGTTCGATACCAAGCCGAAATCGGCCGGCCATCGATCAGGGCGGGGAGAAAGCGTCGTACCTGCCACGTGCGCGTGATTTCGTCGTCGACGTCTCGGAGACCAGTGGATTGGACCAAGCGGACGATCTCGGCCTCTCCGGTCTCCCCAACCATCACCTCAACGGATATCCGTGTTGGTCGGTTCAACGACGGCATCCGATCCCCGGCGCGCATATCGACGCGCACCGACGTACGAGCGACTGACTGTTGACTGGGGACAGGCGCGCAATACACCGATCGCTCGAGTGTCAGCCCGGGTGTCGTACCACCACGGACGCGAACGCGCACCGCCCAGATCCCCGCCGGTTTCTGGGGCCGCAGGGCACTGCCAAGCAGCGCGAGCGCTTCGGCGTCAACAACTTCGAGCAATCGAACGGCCGGAACCGAGTCTGTTTCATTGAAGAGGAGGCTGAAGACTATCCCTTCCCTCGGCACCCCCAACGGCTCGAGCTCGGCCATGGCTCGAGCCGAATCGATGAGCGCGCTGGGTGCCGGCAGCCTCTTGGGGTTCTGCGCGTCGCCGCATTTGCGCTGTTGGGCGAGCAATGAGGAAGGAACCGCAGCCAACGTGAAGCACGCGAGCATGACGATAAGCGAGCGCATGGGGTCTCCACGACCAGGGCGTCGGGGTTGGAGAAATCGTACCCCGAGTGCTGGATTTGGTGCGGGAGGCGTCCTTAGGGCGCCGGTCAGCGCGGTCCGGTGATAAGAATGGTGGCCGTCCCCACCACGTTGTTCGTGTTGGCGGCAATGACGACGGAGCCAGGAGCATGCGCCGTCACGAGTCCTGCGTTGCTCACC
>Ga0193739_1000288_pt1 | contig 14334 bp, 12 predicted proteins | sample L2a2metaG_FD_144926 | JGI IMG/M metagenome (GOLD analysis project Ga0193739, IMG submission 144926) | Soil microbial communities from a riparian zone of the East river system, Colorado, United States - L2a2 | ecosystem: Environmental > Terrestrial > Soil > Riparian zone | place: USA: East River...
CCCTCGGCCTGCTCGTGGGCGTGGACCTCCTCCTGCAGCTCGGCCAGGGCGTCGAGCGCCGCCCGGACCGCCGGGGTGGGCGGCGGCGGCGGGTCGGCCGGCGGCCCTTCCGACCCGCGGGTCTCGTAGACCAGGCAGGAGGCGCAGGCGGCCAGCTCGGCCGGGTCGAGCGGGCGCCACACCCCCCGGTGCAGGGCCTCCACCACCACCAGGTCGGTCTCGGCGTAGACCCGGCGCAGGGTCTCGCCCTTGCCGGTGAGGGCGAAGCCCTTCACGTAGCCGAGGCTGCCGAGCACGTCGAGGACCCGGTCGAAGGTCCGGACCAGCGACCCGGTGCGGCGGCGGACCCGCTCGGCCAGGGCGTGCTGCTCCTTCTGGAGCTGGTCGTGGCGGTGCAGCCACCGCTCGTGGTCCGGCAGGTCGGGGCAGCCGTGCACCGGGTGGGCGCGCAGCTCGGCCCGCAGCGCCGCCAGCTCCGGGTCGCCGGCGCCGGCGCCGGCGCGGCGCCGGCGGCGGGGCTGCGGCGGTGTGCCCGGGTCCAGCTCGGCCAGCGCCCTGGCGACGTAGGCCTTGAACCGGGGGCTCTTGGGGCTGAGGGTGCGGGGCATGGCCACCTTGCCGACCCGCACCGGGGCGCCGCCCAGGTCGCGCACGGCGACCCGGCGGACCCGCCGGTCCTCGGTCAGCACCAGCACCCCGGTGGCGCCGTCGCGGCCGCCCGCCGGGCCGATCACCGCGGCCAGCCCGCGGCGGCGCCCACCCGGCAGCCAGATGACCGTGCCGCTGGCCAGCGAGCGCAGCACCTCGGCCGCCTCCTGGGTCTCGGCCCGGCGCTCGGCGTCGGCCAGGGCGCTCTCGCGGGCCCGCAGCCGGCGGCGCAGCCCCCAGTACTCGGCGACGTCACCCCGGACGCAGGCGGCCGACTCCAGGTAGCCGGCCAGGAAGCGGGCGTTGCGGGCCAGGGTCTGCTCGGCCCCGTGCACCGTCCGGTCGGCCAGGAACTGGGCGAACGAGGAGGCCAGCAGCCGCTCGGCCTGCTTGCGCTCGTAGTTGGCGACCAGGTTGACGGCCATGTTGTAGGACGGCCGGAACGAGGAGGTGAGCGGGTAGGTGCGGTTGGAGGCCAGCCCGGTGATCCGCTCGAAGGGGATGAACGGCTGGTGGAGCACGACCGCGGCGCCGCGGCTGTCGATCCCGCGCCGGCCGGCCCGCCCGGTGAGCTGGGTGTACTCGCCCGGGGTGAGCAGCTCGTGGCGTTCCCCCTGCCATTTGGTGAGCCGCTCGATGGCCACCGTGCGCGCCGGCATGTTGATGCCGAGCGACAGCGTTTCGGTGGCGAACACCACCTTGACCAGGCCCTGGGCGAACAGCTCCTCGACCGCCTCCTTGAACAGGGGCAGCATGCCGGCGTGGTGGCTGGCCACCCCGCGGCCCAGCGACTCGGCCAGGTCGGCGTAGCCGAGCGCGTCCAGGTCGGCCGGGTCGATCGGGGCCACCTTGAGGTCGAGGAACTCGAGGATCTCGGCCCGCTCGGCCTGGCTGGTCAGCCGGATGTTGCCGGCCCGGCACTGCTCCAGCGCCTGGTCGCAGCCGGCCCTGGAGAAGATGAAGTAGATGGCCGGCAGCAGCCGCTCGGCCTCCAGCAGGTCGACCACCTCGACCCGGGACGGCACCCAGCCCCGCCCGACTGCGCGGCGGCCGTCCCGGCCTTTGGTGTCGCGGCCGGGTCGCCACTCGCGCTCGCCCCGGCGGGCGAGGGCGGGGTTGGGAACCACCTCGTCGCCCCTGGTCACGAACAGCGGGTGCAGCTCCCGGCCGATCAGGTAGTGGTTGTCCAGCGGGACCGGGCGGCGCTCCTCGATCACCACCTCGGTGGCGCCCCGGGTCGCCTCCAGCCACTCGCCGAACTCCTCGGCGTTGGACACGGTGGCCGAGAGGCTGGCCACCCGAACCTCGACCGGGAGGTTGATCAGCACCTCCTCCCAGACCGCCCCCCTGACCCGGTCCTGGAGGTAGTGGACCTCGTCCATGACCACGTAGCGAAGCCCGCCGAGGGTCGGACTGCCCTCGTAGAGCATGTTGCGCAGCACCTCGGTGGTCATCACCACCACCGGGGCCTCGCCGTTGATGGAGTTGTCGCCGGTGAGCAGGCCGACCTTTGCCGCCCCGTGGCGGGCCACGAAGTCGCCGAACTTCTGGTTGGACAGCGCCTTCAGGGGGGTGGTGTAGAACGCCTTGCCGCCCGACCGCAGGGCCAGCCAGACCGCGAACTCCCCCACCACCGTCTTGCCGGCCCCGGTTGGCGCCGCGACCAGGGCACCCTGGCCGCCGGCGAGGGCCAGGCAGCCGCGCCGCTGGAAGTCGTCGAGCTCGAAGCTGTAGCCGCCCGCGAACTGGTCGACCAGCGCCTGGGGGTCAAGGGGGCTCATGGATGGGCCCCCGGTGCACAGGCGTCGGCATGATCCTCGATCATGGCGCTCATGCTGCCAGCCGGCAGCCCCCGGCGCTCGCCGGCTACCGGCCGGGGAAGCCGGGGGCGTCGTCGGCGGCCAGGACGGTGATCGCGGCCCGCCGGACCTGGAAGGTGGCGGGCAGGGTCCCGGCCGGCTCGCCGTCAGCGTAGACGGCCAGCGGCCGGTCGGCGTCCAGCTCGACCCGGCCGGCCCGGTGGACGCTGACCGCCGGGTGCTCGACGTGCCGGCCCGAGAACACCTTGGGGAAGGTCTTCAGGAACTCGAGCTTGCCGATGTCGTGGATGACGACCACGTCCAACAGGCCGTCCTGGAGGCTGGCGGCCGGGGCGACGCGCATGCCGCCGCCGTAGCTCGGGCCGTTGGCCACCGCCACCAGCCAGCCCCGGTGCCGGCTGGCCTGGTCGTCCAGGACCAGCTCGAAGCTGGCCCTGCGGCCGACGACCAGCCCGGCCAGGACGGCGCCGACGTAGCGGGGTCGGCCCTTGGCCCACCCCAGCCGCTGGTTGGCGACCCGGTTGACCTCGGAGTCGAAGCCGGCCCCGGCGACGTTCAGGTAGGCCCGTCCGGCCACCGTGGCCAGGTCGGCCGGTCGTCGCTGCAGCCGCGGCAGCAGCCCGGCCGCGGCCAGCGGGTCGCCGGCGGGAAGGCCGAAGCTGCGGGCGGCGTCGTTGCCGCTCCCGACCGGGATCACCCCGAGGGCGGCCCGTGCCCCTGGGCCGGCGTCGGCCAGCCCGGCCGCGCACGCGCCGACGGTGCCGTCGCCCCCGACGGCCACCACCGCGTCGAACGCCGTCGCGGCCTCGCAGGCGGCGACCCGCCCATCCTCCAGCGACCTGGTCCGGTGCTGCTCGACCTCGACCCCGGCGTCGCGCAGCCGCGCCAGCACCGCCGGCACCAGCCGCCCGGCCCGCCCACCCCCGGCCGTGGGGTTGTGCACCATCAGCGCGCGCACGTGCTCAGTCCACCCTGTCCGGAGGCCGCCAACCCGCAGCCCCCGGTCCGGGTGCGGGGAGCCCGTCCACGGCGGCCACGCAGATCCCTCGAACCCGGATGCTTGGCCGGTGGCTAGTTCGGTGGCAGGACGTTGGTGGGGGACGCGCCCGACTGGTAGCGGGCGCCGAAGGCCTCGGTGGACTCGCCGGGCATCTGCCTGGTCAGGTCGAGGTCGTAGCGGGCGTGCAGGCGGGCCAGGGTGCCGGCGGCGGCGTCCATCGCCCGCCCGGCCGTGGCGGCGGTCCCGGCGCCCTGCTGGAGCAGGGCCTCGGCCGTCTTGCTCTTGGCCGGGGCCTCGCCGGCCTGCTGGTAGATGGTGGCCGCGTTCACGTACACGCCGAGGGCGGCGACGTAGGCGTCGCGGACGCTCGACAGCATGGCCACCCGGCCGCCGACGGCGTTGGCCGGCTCGCCGTCGCCCCCGGGATCGGCCGGGGGCTGGCCGACGGTGATCGACTCCACCTGACCCTGGATCTGGCCGAGCTTGGCCGACCAGCCGCTGGCCCGGACGGCCAGCTGCTTGGGCGTGAGCGTGCCCTTGGTGAGGTCCTGGGCGCTGGGGAACCCCGGCAGCTCCTTGGTGCCGGTGCCGAGGACCGACGGGAGCTGGTCGGTCTGGGTGCGCAGGGCGGAGGTGAAGCGGCGCACGTCGTCGCGGGCCCAGCCTTCCTGGACCCGGTTGCCGGCGGCGATCAGGGTGCCGAGCAGGGCGATCACGGCCAGCGTGACCGGAAACGCGGGCGCCCGGTACCAGGGCAGGCGCCGGTCGACGGTCTGGATCCGCGGCCCGGTGGCCGGCCGCCGCACCGGCCGTCCCTGGCTGCGCTTGCTCTTCCCCTTGATGGCCACCCTGGCTACCCCGCTCCCACCGTGCTCGCCGTTGTCGGTCGGCCTACGCGCCCGATCCGAGCAAGGGTACCGCCAGGTGCCGCTTTCCCGGGCCGCGATGGCCGCGGAATTGTCTGCCGGGCCACCGGCCGCGGTCAACGACCCCTCGGCCGGTGACCGAGACGACGACGGCGACGATGACGCCGGGGGCCTGCGCCGCCTGCGGTCGCGGGACGGCTAGTCGACCAGCTGCTGGCGTCTGGCCCGGCGCGGCTCGATGATGTAGCGGGCCACGGCGGCGGCCGCGAAGTAGAAGCACCACATGGGCACGGCCATGGCGAACAGGCTGATCGGGTCCTGGCTGGGGGTGACCACGGCGGCGACGACGATGATCACGGCCGCGGCCGGCCGCCAGGCCCGCAGCATGGCCGCCGACGACAGCACCCCCACCATCGACAGGAAGACCAGCACCAGGGGGAACTCGAAGGTGACCCCGAAGGCCAGGCCCATGAACAGCACGAAGCGAAGGTAGCGGTCGGCCTGGAAGAAGCTGGCGATGCCGCTGCCGCCCATGGTGACCAGGAAGCTGATCGCCTTGGGCAGGGTGTAGAACGCCAACGCCACCCCGGCAACGAACAGCAGCGTGCTGGCCAGCGCGAACGGGATCGCGAAGCGCTTCTCGTTCTGCCTGAGCCCTGGGGTGATGAACCGCCACAGCTGGTAGGCGAGAAACGGCATGGCCAGCAGCAGGCCGACGGTGAGGGAGACCCGGATGCGGATGGAAAGCGGCTCCAGCGGGCTCAGGGCGGCCAGCCGGCAGCCGCCGTCCTCGGCGACGGTGCCGATGCGGACGCTGGCCGGCAGGGCGCAGTAGGAGCGGAGCAGGAACTGGATGACCGGCTCGTACAGGAACGCGAAGGCCACGGTGGTGGCCACCACCAGGGCAACGCAGCTCTTGAGCAGCCGGCTTCGCAGCTCTCCGATGTGCTCGAGGATCGACATCTCGCCCGACGGGTTGGCCCGTGGGCGGCGCGACAGTCGCACGGTGGCTCCGGGAGGATGGCGGGTGGCTAGGGGGTCGTGCCCCGCTCGCGCCTCGTCGGCCGGCGCCGGCTTGCCGCTCTCGTCCTTGTCGTTACGGGAACCCTCGGTGACGCCCTTCTTGAACTCCTTGATGCCGAGGCCGACGTTGCGGCCCATGGCCGGCAGCCGGCTGGCACCGAACAGGACGACGATCACGACGATGACCCAGATCCACTCCGGCCCTGGCATTGCTCGACTCCTTCGCGTCGTGACCGTTTGCGCACGCTCGGTCCGAGTCTACCGCTCCCTGGCCGCTCTGGCTCCCCGCTCCGACAGCCGGGCCGCGTGCTCGGCGGTCTCCTGGCTGGCGGTGCTGAGCTGGTCGAGGACCGGGGTGAGCCGCTCCCCCAGCTCCTGCACCGACGCGGCGATCGCCTTGAGGTTGGCCACCATGCGCCAGACGGTGAAGGCGACGGTGACGAGCACGGCGAGCCAGAACACGCCGAGCAGGATGGCGAGCCAGAGCGGCAGCGTGACCTCCGGGCGGAATGGGTGTCGGCGCCGAATGCTACCCGGTCGACCGGCTCAGCGGCACGCCGCCTCGAACCGGGCCCACCAGTCGGGCGACTCCAGCTCCAGGTGCAGGTCGAGCAGATCGTCCCAGGTGAGCCTTGGGCCGGTGCGCGCCTCCAGGATCTCCCCTGGCGGGTCCCACGGCTGGGCCGGCACCCCGCCCGAGGTCAGCAGCCGCACCACCCGCTGGTCGGCCGGCTTGGTCACGGTCTGGTAGCACTCAGGGCAGACGAACGCGTAGAAGCTGTGCTCCTCTTCCCGGCACACCCGCAGCTCGACGTCGGGCGGGGTCAGCTCGACCTCGCCGCAGCCCGGGCAGGTGGCTCGGATCCTGGTCGGCGGCATCGAATCGTGGCTCATGCCCCGGGGTATCGGCCCCGACCCCGGTTGGCTTGAGCCGCGCTAGGAGGAGTAGGCGGCCAGGGCGCTGCGGGTGGCCTCGGCGACGGCGTTGCGCAGCTCGGGCGGCGAAACCGGCTCGGCGTCGGGGGCCAGGCGCAGGACCAGCCGGACCAGCCAGGAGAGCTGGTGGGTGGCCAGGCGGACCCGCAGGCGGCCGTCGGGGCGGCGCTGGCTGGCCAGGATCGGGAAGTAGTCGGCCACCCACTCGACGGTGTGGCCGAGGTCCAGCTCGCACTGCAGGCCGCCGGCGAACAGCTCCAGGCCCGGCGGCTCGCCGTGGGCGGCCGGGTCGAAGCCGGCCGGGCGTTCGAACGGCTCGTCGGTCGGCCGCACCGAGACCACCCGGTCGACGCGGAACAGCCGCTCCCCGACCGCCTTGTGGCACCAGCCGGACAGATACCAGTGGCCGGAGGCGCTGAACACCATCCACGGGTCGACCTTGCGTCTGGTCAGCTCGCCGCGGGAGCCCGACCAGTACTCGATCTCGACCCGGCGGCCGCTGGCGGCGGCCCGGGCCAGCTCGGTGCGGTGGGTGGTCTCTGCCGGGTCGCCCTCCAGGTCGACCGAGACCTTGCCGGCCAGCTCATGGACCCGGTCCAGCTGGTCGGCCGGGAGCACCGCCTCCAGCTTGGCCAGGGCCCGGGCCAGCGCCCCCTGCTCGGCCACCTCGGGCAGGGCGTCCAGGGCGCGGCCGGCCAGGTACAGGCCGGCCGCCTCCCGCCAGGTCAGCCGGGGGGCGCGGGCGAACCAGTCGGCAAAGCCGATGTGGACCTTGTCGCCGTCGACCCAGGCCTCCATCAGGTCGCCCGGGCCGTATGGCGGCACCCCGGTGACGTACAGCAGCTCCAGGTCGGCGATCAGTGTCTCCCTGGTCATGTCGAAGCGCTCGCAGACCTCGTCGACGGTCGCCCCCGGGTGGTCGAGCACCCATGGGACCAGCGCCAGCAGCCGCTGCAGCCGCCCGGCGGCGCTGGTGTCGGGACCCCGTTGCGGACTCACGGCTCCACCACCGCCCGCAGGCCGGCCAGGCGGCGCCGCGCCTCCGCGCGCAGGTCCGCCGGCTCGACGATCTCCACGCTGTTGCCAAGGGCCCAGCCGAGCAGGCCGTCGCGGTCGCCGACGGGCAGGCGCAGGGTGACCAGGCCGTCGGGTCGGGGTGGTCCGGTCGGGGCGGCCCCGCGCAGCTCGGCCAGTCGTGACGCCGCCCTTGGCGCTCTGACCAGCGCCATCGGCGCCCCCTCGGGCTCACCGGCGGTCGGCAGCAGTTTGCCCGGGTCGAACCCGGCCGGGACCTCGAAGTCGGCGCCGCGGCTGGTCGGACGGAGCTTGCGGATGTCGGACTCGATCCGGGACACGCGGAAGGACCGCAGCGCGTCACGGTCGCCGTCGTGGCCGACCACATACCAGGTGCCCCGCCGGTTGACCATGGCGTAGGGGTCCAGCCGGCGCTCGGTGGCGGTCCTGCCGGGCGGGCGGTAGGTGAACACGATCCGCTTACGGCCCGAAACGGCCTCCAGCAGGCCGGCCAGCAGCGGGCTGGCCCCGTCCAGGTTGGCCCGGAGCGCGTCCGGCCCGGCGCCCGGGTCGAGGTCGAGCTTGGCCAGGCCGGCCACCGCCGCCGGGTCGCGGGTCGCCCCCGACCAGGCCCGCGCGGCCAGGGCAAGGGCCGCCCGCTCGTCGGGGGCCAGGTCAAGCTCGGGCATGCCGTAGGCCTCGGGGTCGATGAAATAGCCTTCCTCGCTGCCCCAGGCGTCGATCGGCGCCCGCTCGACCGGGACGCCGAGGCTGCGCAGCTCCTCCTTGTCCCGCTCGAACATGCGGCGCAGGCTCTCCCCGCTGGCCTCGTACCCCGGAACCAGCTCCGCCACCTGATCCAGGGTGAGGGGCCTCCGGGTGTCAAGCAGCAGGGCGATCAGATTGACCAGCCGCTCCACCTTGCGCATGCCCCGATGCTAGTGGAAACCTCCGCCGCCTGGGGTGGGGTCGTTGCTCTGGTGGGAACGACGGCGCTAGCCTGGGCCGATGAGCGAGCCAGCTGGAAACGCGCCCACCCGACGCGCGGTCCTCGACCTCCTCAAGCGCAACGGGCCGCAGACGGTCGCGCAGCTCGGGGCCGCCCTCAGCCTGTCCGGGGTGGCGGTGCGCCGGCACCTGGAGACGCTGGAGCACGTCGGGCTGGTCCAGCAGACGACCCGGCCCCAGGCCCGCGGCCGTCCGGCCTACGTGTACGCGCTCACCGAGCTGGGCCACGACCTGTTCCCCCGCAACTACCACCAGCTGGTCGGCCAGCTGCTGGAGGCCGCGACCAGCCAGCTCGGCCCCGAGGCGGTGGAGCGGCTGTTCGACCACCGGCAGCGGGAGCTGGCCGAGCTCTACGCCGGCCGCACCCAGGGCCGGCCCCTGCCCGAGCTGGCCAGCGCGCTGGCCGCGATCCAGGACGAGAACGGCTACATGGCCGACTGCTCCAGCATGCGGGACGGCCGCTGGCTGGTCAGCGAGCACAACTGCGCCATCGCCAGGGTGGCCGGCGCCTGGCCGACCGCCTGCGCCCACGAGCTGGCCCTGTTCCGGCAGCTGGCCGGGCCGGGTGTCGACGTCGAGCGGGTCTCCCACATCCAGGCCGGTGACCCCGTCTGCGCCTATGTGCTGCGGGCGGCCGAACGGGACGGCCAAGCTCAGCCCGGACACTGAGCGGCCAGTGGTCCGCATCCGCAACGGGCGGGTCATGGCGATCGGCGACCGCCGGCCGGGCGCGACCGAGCTGCGGGTCCAGATCGACGGCGAGAGCGCCGCGGCCACCGCGATCAACTACGACCAGGTGACCGGGCCGGTCGAGGTCGGCGACCGGGTGGTGCTGAACACCACCGCGGTCGAGCTCGGGCTCGGCACCGGCGGGTTCCACCTGGTCATGGCCCGGGTCGGCGGGCCGGTCGACGTCACCGGTCCCGGCCACGTCATCAAGGCCCGCTACACCCCGGCCCAGGTCAGGGTGCTGGCCGTCGAGGAGGAGGCCAGCCCCCACCGGGCCGCCGTGGCCGCCTGCACCGACCTCGGCGGCCTGCCGGTGGTCTGCGCCGAGCTGCACTCGATGGTGCCGGTGGTGGCGGCGGCGGCGAGGTCGGTGGGCGACCACCTGGTCGTCGCCTACGTCATGACCGACGGAGGGGCGCTGCCGCTGGCGTTCTCGCGGCTGGCCGCCGAGCTGCGCGCCGGGGGCCTGGTCGCCGGGATCGTCACCGCCGGCCAGGCGTTCGGCGGCGACCTGGAGGCGATCTCGCTGTACTCCGGCCTGGCCGCGGCCAAGGCGGTGCTCGGCGCCGACCTGGTGGTGGTCGCCCAGGGTCCTGGTGGGATGGGCTCGGGCACCGCCTTCGGGTTCTCCGGCACCCAGGTCGCCGAGGCGGTCAACGCGACCGCCGCGCTCGGCGGCCGGCCGGTGGCCTGCCTGCGGCTGTCGGGCGCCGACCTGCGCCCGCGGCACCGCGGGGTCAGCCACCACAGCCTGACCGCCCTTGGCCGGCTGGCCCTTGCCAGGTCGACGGTGGCCGTGCCCGAGCTGGCCGACCCCGAGCTGCGGGCCCTGGTCGACCGCCAGCTCGCCGACGCCGGTGTCGCCGGCCGCCACGACCTGGTCAGGGTGGCCACCCCCGAGCCGGCCAAGCTGCTGGCCGCCTGGGACCTCGAGGTGACCTCGATGGGCCGGGGACCCGACCAGGACCCGCTGTTCTTCGCCGCCGCGGCCGCCGCCGGGTCCCTGGCCGGCCGCCTGGCCGCGGGTGGCCGAGCGGCCCGATGAGGACCCTGGGGCGGCTGTCCGACCGGGCGGTGTTCCTGGCCTGCCTTGCCGGGCTGGTCGCCGGGGTCGGGCTGTTCCTGGTGGTGCCCCTTGCGCCAAGGTTCCTGGAGCTGCACCGGCTGCCCACCAACCGCGACTTCGACGTCGAGCTGCGTCCCCAGGGGCAGGTGACGGCGTTCTGGGTCGTCTCCATGGCCTCTTTCGCCCTGGCTGTCTGGCAGTGGCGCCGGGGCCGGCGCCCCAGCTGGGGGTTGCTGCTGGCCGGGATCGCCGTGCTCCACCTGCTCGCCCTGCTGGTCCCGCCGGTTGCCTCCAAGGACGTCTACGCCTACTCGTTCTACGGCAAGGTCCAGACCGAGTACGGCGCCAACCCCTACCTGTCGTTCCCCGACCAGCACCCGACCGACCCGTGGCACAAGTTCTGGTCGTGGCGGCTGTTCGGTCCCGTCTATGGGCCGCCGTTCCTGCTGCTGCTTCGGCTGCTGGCCATGGCGGCCGGGCCGAGCCTGCTCACCTGGGTGGTCCTGACCAAGCTGGTGCTGGTCGCGGCCGAGCTGGCCGCCATCTGGCTGCTGGTCGGTGCCCTGCGGACCGACCCTGGGCTTGGCCAGGACCCGCGCTGGCCGCTGCTGCTGATCGGCTGGAACCCGATGGTGCTGCAGTCGATCGGGATGTCGGCCCATGTCGACGCCCTGCTGCTGCTGGTGCTGGCCGGGGCCGTGCTCGCCCACCGCAGGGGCCGCCACCTGGTGGCCTTCCTGTTGCTGGTCGGCTGCTTCCTGGTCAAGGTCTACATGGGGCCGCTGGCCGCCCTGTACGCGATCTGGCTGGCCGCGGGCCGGCCGAGTCCACGGGCCAAGGTGGCGACCGTCGCCGGGCTGGGGCTGCTCGGCGCCCTGCTGACCGCGCTCGTCTACCTGCCCTACGCCAGCGCCGGCGGCAAGCTGCTCACCAGCGCCGTCGACGTGAGCGGCCACTTCTCCAGCGGCAGCCCACCCAACCTGGTCCGGCGGCTGCTGGCCGCGGTGCTGCCGGTGTTCGGCCTGTCCGACCCGGCGGCGGCCGCCGTGGGGGCGCGGCTGGGACGGCAGCTGGCCATCGCCGGCATCCTGGTCGCGTTCGTGCTGGTCGCGCGGAAGCTACGGGCCGGTGTCGACCCGTGGCCGCGGATCGCCACCTTCTTCCTGGCCTACCTGCTGCTGACTCCCTGGGTCTTCTACTGGCACGAGGTGCCGCTGCTCGGCATCGTGGCCGCGATCCCGTGGGGCCTGACCAGCCTGGTCGCGGTCGCCCTCTCGATCACCCTTGTGCCGCTGGCCCCGGCCGGCCCCCCGGCGGTCGGCACCGGCGCCCGCGGGACGCCGGCCGGCGACCTGGTCGACACCCTGGCCGGGTTCGCCAGCCGCTACGGCGGCGCGCTGGTGGTCCTGTGGCTGGGTTGGCGGGCCCGCCGCCGTGTGGTGAAGGAGGGCGGCGGTTCGGCGGCACCGGCGGCTCCGGACGCGGAGCGCAGCCCGGCCCCCCACTGAGCCCCCGCGGGGCAGCTGGGCCGGTAGTAGCGTGTGAAGCAAGAGGAAGGCCAGGGCGGTCTTCATGGAGGAGGCGGTGAAGACCCAATGTCGACCGCGATCTCGATCTCGGGTCTGGTGAAGGCCTTTGGTGCGACTCGGGCGTTGGATGGGTTGGATCTGCGGGTTGGGAGCGGGGAGGTGCATGGCTTCCTTGGTCCTAACGGGGCCGGGAAGACCACCACCATCCGGGTCCTGCTGGGGCTGCTCCGGGCCGATGCCGGCCAGGTCCGGCTGCTGGACGGCGACCCCTGGGCCGATGCGGTCGGGCTGCACCGGCGGCTGGCCTATGTCCCCGGGGACGTCACCTTGTGGCCCAGCCTGTCTGGTGGCGAGGTGATCGACCTGCTGGGCCGGCTGCGGGGCGGCCTTGACCCTAAACGCAAGGCCAGCCTGCTGGAACGGTTCGACCTGGACCCCAGCAGGAAGGCACGCACCTATTCCAAGGGTAACCGGCAAAAGGTCGCCCTGATCGCGGCGTTGGCCTCCGACGTGGAGTTGCTGCTGCTGGACGAGCCCACCTCTGGGCTTGATCCGCTGATGGAGGAGGTGTTCCGCGACTGGATCGAGCAGGAGGAACGCCCCCGGGGGCGGACGGTGTTGTTGTCCAGCCATATCCTGGCCGAGGTAGAGGCGTTGGCCGACCGGGTCAGCATCATCCGGGCTGGTCGGCTGGTGGAGTCGGGCACCCTGGCCGAGCTGCGGCACCTGACCCGGACCTCGATCCAGGCGGAGTTGGCCAGCCCTCCGGTGGGGTTGGAGGGGTTGGCTGGGGTCCATGATCTGCGGGTGGAGGGGACCCGGGTCGGGCTGCAGGTCGAGACGGTCCGGCTGGATCTGGTGTTGCGGCAGTTGGTGGCGGCTGGGGTGGTCAGCCTGGTCAGCCAGCCGCCGACCCTTGAGGAGTTGTTCCTGCGCCACTACCAGGCCCAGGGGCCAGCCGGGGCGGACGCCGACGGTGGCCGCCAGGGGGGGTCGCGGTGAGCACCCTGGCCGGCACCGGCGGGCTGGTCCGGCTGATCCTGCGCCGAGACCGCCTGCTGCTGCCGCTCTGGATCCTCGCCCTGGCCCTCCTCCCGGTCCAGACGGCGGCAGCCCTCGACCAGTTCTATTCCACCCCGGCGGCACTGCGGGAGCTCTACGGGACGATCCTGAGCACCCCAGGGCTGCTCGCCATGCTCGGGCCGGCGTTCGACGCCACCCTCGGGGCGCTCACCACCTGGCGGGCGGGGCTCGTCTTCACGATGGTGGGCCTGGCCAGCGTGCTCACTGTCATCCGGCACACCCGCACCGACGAGGAGGCGGGACGCCGCGAGCTGCTGGGCGCCACCGTGGTCGGCCGCAACGCGCCGCTGGCGGCGGTGCTGCTGGTCACCTTCGCCGCCGACCTGGCGCTCGGCGGGCTGCTCGCGGCCGGGATGCTCGGCCTTGGGCTTCCGGCCACCGGCTCGGTCGCGTTCGGCCTGTCGGTGACGGCCGCCGGGTGGATGTTCGCCACCGTGGGGGCGGTGGCCGCCCAGCTGACCGAGGGCGCCGGCGCCGCCAGGGGCCTCGGGCTCGGCGCCCTCGGCCTGGCCTACCTGCTGCGCGCCGCCGGCGACACCAGCGGCAGCGGCGGCGGGCTGGGGTGGCTGTCCTGGCTGTCGCCGATCGGCTGGGCGCAGCAGACCCGCTCTTACGCGGGTGAGCGCTGGTGGGTCTTCGCCCTCGCGGTCGTGTTCGTTGTGGTCATGGCGACGGCGGCCTTGGCGCTGTTGGCGCGCCGCGACGTCGGCGCCGGCGTCCTGCCGGCACGGCTCGGCCCGGCCACGGCAGCGCCCTCGCTGCGCAGCCCGCTGGCCCTGGCATGGCGGCTGCACCGGGGCATGCTGCTCGGCTGGAGTGCCGGGCTCGCCGTGATGGGGGCGGTGATCGGCAGTGTCGCCGACAGCGTCAACGACATGGCGAGCGAGAGCTCGCAGCTCAAGGACCTGCTCGAGCGGCTGGGTGGCGAGAAGGCGCTGAGCGACGCCTACATCGCCGGGGCGATGGTCATCTTCGCCTTGGCGGCCGCCGGGTACGGGATCCAGGCCACCCTGCGGCTGCGCACCGAGGAGGAGAGCCTGCGCGCCGAGCCGGTGCTGGCCACCTCGGTCGGACGGCTGCGGTGGGCGGCCAGCCACCTGGCCTTCGGGCTGCTCGGCCCGGCGGTTGCGCTGGCGGCCGCCGGCCTGGCCGAGGGCCTGGTCTACGGGCTGGTCGGTGGGGACGTGGGGCGCCAGCTGCCACGCGTGCTGTCCGGCGCGCTGGTGCAGCTGCCCGCCGTCCTGGTCCTGTCCGGCATCGCCATGGCACTGTTCGGCCTGCTACCCCGGCTTGCCCCGGTGAGCTGGGCGGCGCTGGCGGTGTTCGGGTTCCTGGTCCTGCTCGGCCCGCTGATGCAGCTCAACCAGTGGGTGCTGGACATCGCGCCGTTCAGCCACATTCCCAAGGTCCCGGGTGGCCAGGTGGTCGCCACCCCCCTGGTCTGGCTGCTCGCCGTCACTGCGCTGCTGGTCGCCGCCGGCCTGGCCGGCTTCCGCCGCCGCGACCTCTCCAGCGCCTGACCGGAGGGCCAGATGCGCGGGGCGGCGCGCCCCCGGTGGATCAATGACCGCCCAGCGCGCTGCAGCCAGGGCTGGACCGGATCACATTGACG
>Ga0193739_1000289_pt1 | contig 14331 bp, 14 predicted proteins | sample L2a2metaG_FD_144926 | JGI IMG/M metagenome (GOLD analysis project Ga0193739, IMG submission 144926) | Soil microbial communities from a riparian zone of the East river system, Colorado, United States - L2a2 | ecosystem: Environmental > Terrestrial > Soil > Riparian zone | place: USA: East River...
CGTACCTCTCCTCCCACTTCCTCCCGCATCCGAACAGATGTATCATTCGAGTGTGACCGTCCCCACTGAATCTTCCGTCCTCGAAGCCCTTAACCCCCGCCAACGCGCAGCGGTCGAATACACCGAAGGCCCCCTTCTCATCCTCGCCGGGCCTGGCTCCGGGAAGACCCGTGTCATCGCTCATCGCGTCGCCCATCTCGTCCGCGATATGGACGTCCGGCCGCGGCGCATTCTGGCTGTCACGTTCACCAACAAGGCCGCCCGCGAGATGCGGGACCGCGTCTTCTCGCTCGTCGGTGAAGACCTCGGACGTGACATAACTCTCGGCACCTTCCACGCCGTGTGCTCTCGCATACTGCGCATCGACGGTGAGCAGATCGGCGTCCCGCGCACCTTCACGATCTACGACGACTCCGACCAGATTTCCGCTGTGAAACGGGCGCTCGAAGACCAGGGCGTCGATCCGCGCCGGATCGCCCCTCGCGCCGTCCTCTCCGCCATCTCGCGCGCCAAGAGCGAGCTGCACGGCCCGCGCGAGTTCGCGGCCATCGTCGCCGACTACTTCCAGGAGGTGACCTCGCGCATCTTCCTCCGCTACGCCGACATCCTCGAACAGAACGGCGCGCTCGACTTCGACGACATCCTCCTCAAGACGGTTGAGCTCTTCAACGAGCGGGAGGATGTGCCGACCGCTATCTATACGTTCACATCGACGAGTTCCAGGACACCAATATCGCCCAGTACGTCCTCGCCAAGCAGTGGGCGTCTCACCACCGCAACATCTGCGTCGTCGGCGACCCGGACCAGTCCATTTACACCTGGCGCAGCGCCGACATTCGCAACATCCTCAACTTCGAGCACGATTTCGCCGACGCCCGCGTCGTCATCCTCGACCAGAACTACCGCTCGACGCAGACGATCCTCGACTCCGCGCATTCCGTCATCGCGCTCAACAAGCAGCGCAAGGAGAAGAACCTCTGGACGGAAAACGGCACCGGTGGCCCCATCGTCATCCACGAGGCGTACGATCAAGAGGATGAGGCGCTCTTCGTCGTCCAGGAGATCAAACGCCTGGCGAATGACGAAAAACTCGCGTACCACGAGATCGCCGTCATGTACCGCACCAACGCCCAGTCCCGGCCCGTCGAGGAGGCCCTCGTGCGACGCGGCATCCCCTATCGCCTCGTCGGCGGCACGCGCTTCTACGAGCGCCGCGAGGTCAAGGACCTTCTCGCCTACCTGCGGGTGATCCAGAACCCGTTCGACGCCGTCGCGATGACGCGCATCATCAATAAGCCCGCGCGCGGCATCGGAGACAAGACGCTCTCCGAGATCAACCGCCTCGCCCGCGAGCGCACCGTCCCACCTTACGCGATCCTCCAGATGATCGCCGACGTGGAGCGGGATTCGCCCGAGGCTTCCCCGAGCTCAGCACGAACGGGCCCGGACAATCCCTTCCAGAAACGGACTGTGGGCGCCCTGATGCGCTTCCTCGGCCTCCTCAATGAGCTCATCGCGCTCTCGAAGACGGCCTCTTTATCCGACTTGCTCGAGGCGGTCATCGCGAACACGGACTACAAGCCGCACATCATGTCGGACCCGGACGGCGAAGAGCGCTGGGAGAACGTCCAGCAGCTTCGCGTCGTGGCTGCACAATACGACGAACTCAAGCCGGAGCACGCCCTCGCCTCATTCCTGGAGGATGTCGCGCTCATCACCGACGTGGACGAATACGACGAGAAGGCCGACTCCGTCACGCTGATCACCCTGCACGCCGCCAAGGGCCTTGAGTTCCCGGCGGTATTCATGATCGGGATGGAGGAGGGTGTTCTGCCGCACATCCGCTCGCTCGAGAGCGGCAACCCCGAGCAGCTCGAGGAAGAGCGCCGGCTCTGCTACGTCGGCATGACGCGCGCCAAGCGGCACCTCTACCTCGTCCGCGCCTTCCGCCGAGCGTTCAGCGGCCACAATCCCGCCTCGCGCTTTCTGACCGACATCCCGGACACGCTGAGCGCTCAGAGCCAGCGGGTCACGCAGCGCGAAATGATGCCCGCGCGCTACCGCTACGGCACGCATGCCGGCACGATTGGCGCCCGCCTCGGCGCGCCACTGGGCGACGACACTGGACCAGGGGCGCCGCTCGAGGCGTTCAACGCCGGCGATCACGTCCGCCACCCGAAGTTTGGCGAAGGGATTGTCGTCTCGTGCGAGCCCTCCGGGCTGGACTACCAGATCGTGATCGCGTTCCAGGGCGAGGCGGGGATCAAGAAGCTGTTGCTCAGCTTCGCGCCGTTGGAGCGAATCGCCTAGCTCGTACGGAGTGACCTTTAGGTCTACGCCGCCTAACTGATACCGGCCTCAGCCCTTCCGCGCCCGGAACTTGAAGGTGTTGTACTCCGGTCGCCGCTCGATCTCCATCTCTCCGAACCCCGCCGCCTCTAACCGCGCGGGGAACCCGTCCGGCTCGACCGGTAGGCAGGTGTCGAAGACGTGGAACAGCCGGAAGCGGAACGAGGTGGTGCTGTCGCTGCCGAGGAACAGCCCGCCGGGTTTCAGAACGCGGTGCGCCTCGGCCAGCAGGCGGTCCTGAAGCGCCCGCAATGGCACGTGGTGCAGCATTGTGAAGCACACGGCGCTGTCGAACGAGGCGTCCGGGAACTGCATCGCCGTGGCATCACCCACCATCACTGTCACGTTTGTGCCTTCTAGTCGCGCCTTGAGAGCGTCGGAGAGCTTCCGGTCGATCTCGACGCAGGTGAGGGACGGCACTCGCTCGCGGAGCCAGTCGGTGGTGACGCCCGGCCCCGGGCCGATCTCGAGTACGTTCGCCCCGAGCTCGACCTCGCCGAGCACCCACGGCATCATTCCGTGGTGGACGGCTTGCCTCCATTCGGCCGAGCGGCAATAGCGGCGGTGCAGGATGTTCATCGCTCGCCAGTATAACCGGCTTGCTCAGCGCGGCTGCCTCGCCTAGCCTAAGAGCCAATATGCCTCCGTTCCTGACGATCGAGTGGCAGGACATTCAGGACAAGACCCCGACGATCCTGCTAATAGTCGCGGTAATCATCGTCGTGTCGGCGGTATTCCGCGCAGTCTTCCCGCGACTGGCACGAACGGCCATTCTTCGGGGGGCATCCACCCCTGACGACGAGATGGACCAGCGGGCAGACACGATCATCCACGTCGTTCAGCGAACGGCCGGTGTGGCGATCCTGCTCATCGGTCTTGTGACGATCCTCAATGAGGTGGGCGTCGACATAACTGCCATCGTGACCGGCCTCGGCATTGCTGGGCTAGCACTCGCTCTTGGGACGCAGGCGCTCGTACGCGACGCGATCAACGGCATCTTTCTTCTGGCCGAGGACCAGTACCGCACCGGCGATGTTGTCCGCATCGCCGAGGTCACCGGCACTGTCGAGAGCATCTCGCTGCGCCGCACTGTCATCCGCGATGAGGATGGGGTCGTCCATTCGGTGCCGAACGGCAGCATCGGCGTTGTCTCGAACTACACCAGGGACTTCGCCAGGGTGAACGTGAAGGTGCAGGTGGCCTACGGCGAAGAGTTGTCGCGTGTGAGCGAAGTGATCGAGCGGGTCGGCAAGGAGATGGCCGTGGACTCTAGTTTCGGCCCGCTTCTCATCGAGCCGCCAGTGCCTGGCCGCGTCGAGGCGGTCGGGGAGGGCGGCGTGACGCTGTCGGTGACCGCTCAGGCCCGGCCCACGGCGCGCTGGGACGTGGCGGCCGAGATCCGCCGCCGTCTGGCCGCGGCGTTCATCGCCGAAGGCATTCGTGTGCCGTTCGCTTCGGTGGGCAACGAGTCGCCGAGCGGCAACGACGGTGGCAAACCCGCGGATTAGATCCAGTTGCGCCAGCGGAAGAAGGCGAGCAGGCTGACGGCCAGAGCGATCATGAAGGTAACAACTGCTGCGAAACCCCAGGAAGCATCGAAGCTGGGGAACTGGTTCGACTCGAAGTTCATGCCGTAGATTCCGGAGATCAGCGTCAGCGGCAGGAAGACCGTAGCTGCCGCGGTGAGCACCTTCATCACTGCGTTTACGCGGTTCGACACGACCGAGAGATACGTATTCAGCGCTCCGTCGGCGATGTCGCGCAGCGCCTCGACCAGATATTCGATCCGGACGAGGTGGTCATACACATCGCGGTAGTACATGGCCATCTCAGGGCGGATGAGCTGGGGGAACTCGTTGCGGGAAAGGCGGTTCATGATGTCGCGCTGCGGAATCGTCGCCCGTCGCAGCCGTAGGGCATTTCGCTTGACGGTCAGGATGTGCTGCAGCAACGAAGTTTCCGGTCTGCGCAGGATAAGGCTCTCCAGACTGTCTATGTCGTCGTCCACTTTGTCCACGATTGGCAGGTACTCGTCCACGATGGCGTCGAGCAGTCCGTGTAGCAGCCGGTCGGGAGGCTGCGACAGAAGCGACTCATCGCGCCGGCAGCGTTCGCGGAATTGAGGAATCGCCGGCACGGGCTCCCGCCGGCACGACACGACGTAGTTCGGACCCAGGTAGAAGTCCACTTCCACCGGCTCCATCTCTTCGCCGAACCGGTACTCCGTCACCGCCTGCACGATGATGAACAGGTAGTTGCCGTAGTCGTCGACCTTGGCCGGGTCGATTCTTGGTGAAACGCAGTCCTCGATCGTCAATTCGTGGAAATGGAAGACGTCCCTCAGGACCCAGGCGTCTTCGTCAGACTGGACCGTCAGGTCGACCCACACGAGACCGTTCTTGTCCTCGAGCGCGCGGGATAGGACGTTTGGGTCCTCGGTGCGCATCACCTTGCCGTCTCCGGTGCGACAGGTGATGAACATCTCCTTGCCGGTAGCCATCCTGTCCGGCATTCTAGCGCGAACCCCGGCCCATTGACGAAAATGCGACGGTCCCGCAATCGGTGCGCCGGTAACAAGACGGTCAAGGCGAGCATCCTACTGTATGGAGTTGGCTGAATCGCGGACTCTGCTGAGCATCAGCGCAATCCCTTTACCAGTTAGTTAACCTTCCAGCAAAAGCCGGCGTTATACTCAGCGATTACAAAGACATTTACGGGGCGACCTCCTTCTGGTCCTTCCGGTAAATCGGAAGGATATTCGAGAGGCAGTCTGGGGCGGACTGCCTCTCGAGCTTTTTTCGCGGAAGGAAACCTCCTGTCCCAAGGAAGCGTTAGATAAGCCAGAGAGCATCCCGCCTATCTTTGGAAGGAGATCCAATGCGCGCATTTTCCCTTGCCGTTGTTCTTTCGACGGCTGTAGGCATTACCGCGGTCCTATTCGGGGTTCGCAGCGAGCTTGCCGAGGCCAACCATTCGGCCCCGGGAACGGTGGACACTCATATAGTTCACGTGCACGATCTACCGGAGTCCGTAGCCCAAGGTTATTTCCACCCGGAACCGCTCACAGGCCCCTGGGCGAACCACACGGCCGCGCAGGCCGACTGTGAAGCCGCTAGCCCGCCAACGCAATGCACCATGAACATAGAGACAGGCGATAGCGTCGAGTGGTGGACCAAGACCCCCTTCCAAACACTTCCTCACACGGTTACCGAGTGCACCGATAACACGTTCACGACCTGCGGTGCCAGCGTTGACCCGGCAAACCCGATCGGTGACTCGAGCGTCTTCGCGGGTGGCGCGGTCGCCAACACCCTGAGGTACGGTCCTATAACATTCACGACGGCCGGTACTTACTACTACTACTGCTCGGTCCACCCGGCCGTCATGCGCGGCAGCGTGGTCGTTGCTGCTGCTCAGCAGACGCCAACGCCATCGCCGAGCCCGACCGCAGGATCGCCCACGGCGAGCCCGGCTGGCGCTGGTACGGCGACTCCCACTCCGTCCGGCTTGCCGGCGGCCGCACCGGCCACCGGGGGAAGTCCTGGTGACGGTGGCACCGGTTGGCTGTGGCTCGTTGCAGCCATCGGCGGCGCAATTGTCGTCGCGTCAGCCGTGACCGGAGTGGGACTCCTCCGCCGTCGCTAGAACCAGTTCGAGTCAAAGATACGAGAGGGGCAGCCGCACGGCTGCCCCTCTTGACCATCTAAGCTAGGCGCTAATCAACCGGTCTTCTGTTCGAGCAGTTCCCGGATCTCCCGGACCGTCTCCGCCCGCCAGTTCGCCCATTGCGAGCCAGTCTGGAACTCGTTGGCGATCTGGCGCAGCTTCGCCACGTCGTCAGGCTTGGAGCGGTCCAGACCTTCGTACCGCTTCATTACCTCGCCCATCTCCTCGTTCGCCTTCGCGGGGCGCTCGATCCAGTGGGCGACGTAGCGGTGGTCGTCGGTGTAGAAGACGAACGTCGGTATCGACTGGCTCTCGCCGTGGTTCAGGAACTCGCCCATGATGTCGAGATTATCGTCGCGCGGGAAGACGCGCAGCTCCATGCCGGCGGCCTCCACGATGCGAGCCATCACCGGCAGGCCTCGGAAGACGTCCGGGCACCAGTCCTCTCCCAGCGCCAGAACTTTCGATGCACCGCCGGCCTTACTCGCGAGATCGCGCAAAGCCGCGGCGTCGTCATCGGCGATTACGGTCTGTTCGTAGTTATATTCGAATTTCTCGCGGTTGCGCTGAATGCGGCTGAGGTAGTCGGCGTAGGTCAGGCCTGAGTCGAACCGTTCGGGCGTGACCACGCTCTCCTTCTGCTGCGTCATGCGGGACCTCCTATCTGATGGCGTGATGAGAATACCATACGGGTGGCCGCGTGGCCCGTTATTCGCTCAGGGACTTTGCTTCTTCCCACAAGGCGAGCTTGGTAGCAAGATAGTCCGCGTCGAGGTCCACTCCGCGCTCTGCGGCCAGGCTCTCGACCCGCTCGAACCGCCCCCGAAACCGGCCGCATGCCGAGCGCAGAGCGTCTTCCGCATCGATCTTCATCCATCCAGCCAGGCTCGCCATCACGAACAGCACGTCGCCAAGCTCGTCCTCGCGCTCCTTCGTTGTGGACGCGCCCCGAAGCTCCCCGATCTCCTCGACGAGCTTATCCCACACCTGGTCAACGTTCTCCCACGCGAACCCGACATTGACCACCCGCCGCTGAATCGCCTGCGATCTCGCGAGGGCCGGCAGCGCCTCCGGTATTCCCGCCAACGCGGATTGACTGCCCCGCTCGCGCGATTTGAGATCGTCCCATTGCTCGATGACCGCTTCCGGTGTCTCCGCGACGGCATCGCCGAACACGTGCGGATGCCTGTTGACGAGCTTCTCGCTCAGCCCGCGCAGGACATCTCGCATCGTGAACGCGCCCGCCTCCTCGGCCAGTTGGACGTGAAGTAGCACCTGGAACAGGAGATCGCCTAGCTCCTCGCGCAGCTTCGCCGGGTCTCCCGACTCGATCGCTTCGAGAATCTCCGACGCTTCCTCAAGCAGGTACGGGCGGAGGGTGTCGTGAGTCTGCACGCGGTCCCACGGGCAGCCGTCCGGCCCGCGAAGAGTGGCGATGATCCTGCGCAGGCCGGCGAACTCGCCCATTGACCGCTTATCGGGTCTCATTCGATAGTCCTTTCGGAGAATCAGTCCCAAAGCGCAATGATAAGGGGTTGCGAAAGTCGTTGACAAAGCGAACAGGGCGTACCTACGATGGAGTCAGAAAAGCGGTCTCGGCCAACGACGAAAGGAGGAGGCCATTCTGGGCCTCTTTCGTGTCCTAACCATAACGCTCTTCATCGCGGCGATCCCGATCGCTCTGATCGCCACCAACATCCGCGTTGCCATATCCGAACGGAATGTCTACGACCATTCCGTTCGGGAATACAACGCTGCTGAAGTGTCCGGCATTCCGGAGTCCGAGTTGCTGCGAGCCAACGGAGAGGTCAAGGAATATCTGACGGCTGAGCAAGCCGGGGAATTGGCGATCAAGGTTGAGGATGACCGCGGCTCCACTGTCCCCTTGTTTAGCGCGCGCGAAACGGCGCACATGGCGGACGTGCGTGACCTCGTCCAGATGGTGTTCACCGTGCAGATCGCTAGCGAGCTCGCTGTCCTGACGCTCGCGGTGATGATCGCGATCTGGTCACCACGGGCTCTGGCGATGGCCGCGCTATGCGGAGCGCTCCTGACGGGAGGTTTGCTCGGTACCGCGGGGGTTGTCTCCGCCTCTGGCTTCGATTCGGCGTGGACCGAATTTCACGTCGTCGCTTTTAGCAACGACCTCTGGCAACTGGATCCGGCGCGAGATCATCTGATCCAGATGTACCCGGAGGCGTTCTGGCTTGAGATCACGACGCTAATCGTGACGGCGACGCTGTTGGAGGCGGCTCTGATCGGCGGAGCAGCGGCGGGATACCTTCTGCTGAGCCGACCGCAGCATGTGCCATTAAGGGCGCTTCTCGCCCCTGAAGTCGCCGGCCCAGCGGGCCACTCACGGCCGAAGCTGACGACGCCGAATCCGCGCCACTACTTCCGCTAGCGCCACTACTTCCGCTAGCGCCACTACATCCGCTAGCGCCACTACATCCGCTAGACCAGAGCGTACCAGAGGGAAGCAGGCCCTAGTTCAGGCTGCAGGCACAGTTCGTGCAACCGCCGCCGCAGCCACCACCACAGCCTGCGCCGGCGACGCTGCCCACGGCGCCCTCTGCGTCGCGTGTGAGCGCAGCGAAGGTCGAAAGCACACGGCGCCCGCTCAGGTGGCCCCTCGGGCAGTTCGCGGAGTCATCCATGCGGGTGACGGGGCGCAGCTCTTCGAACCGCGTGTCGCAGGACGGGCAGACGTACTCGTAGATGGGCATCCTGATCCTTCCGCTAACGATGCTAGGCGACTGCGCGTGGCGCGTCAATTACCGTACAATGCCAATCCATGACCGAATTTGACATTCGCGAAGCACGAACTGACGAGGTTGAGGCCATCCTCGCGCTCTGGCAGGCGACCGTCTCCGGGCCCTCGATCACCGACACGCCGGAGCACCTCGTCATGGTGACGGAGAAGGCGCCCGACCTCTTCCTGGTGGCGCAGGCAGGCGGCCGGCTAGTGGGCTCCATCATCGGCGGCTGGGACAACTGGAGGGGACACATCTACCGGCTCGCAGTACACCCGAACTTCCGCCGCCAGGGCCTCGCCCGGGCGTTGACGGACGAGATCGAGCGGCGGCTGCGGGCGCGGGGCGCGCGACGGATCTACGCGCTGGCGGCGACGAAGCAGGAGATGGGCGTCAAGTTCTGGGAATCGCTGCCCTACGAGACATCGAAGGACGTTCCGTACGTGCGGACGTTCCCAGCGACGGAATAGAAGTCGCTACTCCAGATAGTCCTTCAGCTTCTTCGAGCGCGACGGGTGGCGGAGCTTGCGCAGCGCCTTCGCCTCTATTTGGCGGATGCGCTCGCGCGTAACGTTGAACTCGCGGCCCACCTCTTCCAGCGTGCGGCTGCGGCCATCCTCCAGGCCGAAGCGCAGGATCAGCACCTTCTGCTCGCGCGGCGTGAGCGAGGCGACGACCTCCTGCACCTGCTCCTTGAGGAGCTGGTGCGAGGCGGCTTCCGCCGGCGCCATCGTCCCCTGGTCCTCGATGAAGTCGCCGAGGTGCGAGTCTTCTTCTTCGCCGATCGGGGTCTCCAGCGAGACCGGCTCCTGCGAGACCTTGATGATCTCGCGTACCTTCTCCGGGATGATCTCCATTCCGCGGCCGATCTCCTCGCTCGATGGCTCGCGACCGTACTCCTGCACGAGACGGCGGCTGATGCGTACGAGCTTGTTGATCGTCTCAACCATGTGAACGGGGATGCGGATCGTGCGCGCCTGGTCCGCGATTGCTCGCGTTATCGCCTGACGGATCCACCACGTGGCGTACGTGCTGAACTTGAACCCCTTGCGGTAGTCGAACTTCTCGACCGCCCTGATGAGGCCGATGTTGCCTTCCTGGATCAGGTCGAGCAGAGACATGCCGCGGCCGATGTACTTCTTCGCGACGCTGACCACAAGACGCAGGTTGGCCTCGGTCAGCCGCTTCTCCGCATGGAATCCATCGTCCTTCAGCCGCTGGAAGTGTGCTCGTGCCCTCTCTTCGTACGGAAGGAGTTTGTCAGCGAGCCCCTCCGGCGGCTCCGGTAGGCGGCCGTCGGCGCCGATTGCCTGTGTGACCCAACCAACCATCTCGGTCGTCAGGATGTGCGTGACGATGGAGATGCGGACCTGGAGACGCTCCGCGTCCGTCCCCTCGATCTTGAGGGCGGTAGCGACCTTGGCCGCCATCTCGGCGTCGATCTCGCCGTCGACCATCTTGCGGAAGGGCTCGTTCACGATAAGCTCCACGGGCTTCAGCTTGCCGACGCCCAGCTCCTTCGTCAGCGTGCTGATCGGCTTCTGAAGCTCGTAAAGGTCCCGCATAAGCCGGACGAGGACGTCTACGGCTCGGGCGTTTCGTCCGAACTGTTCGAAGTGTGCCTGCTCGATGCGCTGGATGTAGTCGCCCTCTTCCATCGCGCGGGCGAGCTTCTTCTCGTCATCGGCGGTGAGCAGGCTTACCTTACCGATCTCGCGCAAGTACATGCGGACCGGGTCGTCAATCCCTTCCTCGAGCTCGACGTCGGCGACCTCGGGCTCGGCCTCGTCGAGTTTGTCGGGCGCCTCTCCCCACTCTTCCATTTCGATGGGAGTGCGGGCGCCAACCCGGGTCACTGGTCCCGCCTCTTCTTCCTCGCCCGTCTCCACGCGACTCTCCATGCGGGTCTCTGCCGGCTCCTCAGTGGTCTCCTCCAGCTCGGAGTCGTCCACTATATCCTCGAGGAGGTCGTCGGCGAGGCGGCTGCGCCTCTCCCGGCGCTCCAGCAGATGAGGGTCTTCTTCGAAACGGCTAACCATCGTGTCCTGTCTCAACACCATTGTCTCTGTCATTTGCCTCTTTCCCATGCAACTTTAGACCTGTTCTCATATCTTGAACGTGTATGCCTGCGACCTCCAACAACCTTTCGTCATCAATTCCTTCACCCGCACCAGCTTCGGCTAGCGGCGTTACCCCGACTTCGGCCTCCGTCTCGGCCAAAAGCGAGCCGGTCGCCTGCTTTTCCATCTCGAGCCCTCGCCGTTGGATCCGAGCGAGACAATCTGCTAGTGCCTTCTGCGCCTCCTTGGGATCGTAGTCGGGCATTCTCCGCAAGGTTAGACGCTCGACATACGGCATTAGCTCCACCGGCAGGGCCTCAATTAGCGTATTTTTTTGTTCCGATCCATCCGCTTCGGCGGGAAGGGTCTTCCATGCCTGGAGGATAGCGCGGCTCTCGCTGGTCCACAGCAGGTTCTCCGGGATATTCTGCGCTTCGTCGCGGAGCTGGGGAAAACGCAGGATGAGCGCCAGCAGGAAGTCCTCTCGCACGTCTCCAGAGGTCGGCTCGGCACTTCCTGATGGCGCGGTCGTGGAGGACCGCTCACGCCGCTTCTCGCCCTTCTGAGGAAGCATGGCGCTCAGTTCGCGCTCACTTGTACCCGCCAGCCTGCCGAGGCGCTGGAGGTAGTGCGCCCTGACGACGGGGTCCGTCACTACCGACAATATCGGCAAGAAGTCCCGCACCATGGCCGCTCGCCCGTTCGGGTTGGTCAGGTCTTGACTCGCGGCCAGGGCGTCCAGGCGGAAGTCGAGGATCGGAACGGCCTGCGCGACGAGCGCGCTCCACTGCGCAGGGTCTTCGCGGATGACGTCGTCAGGATCGCGGCCCTGAGGTAGCACGGCGACATGCAGAGCGACTCCTGTTGTTTCCTGATAACGCACAAGACCGGTCCTTAGGACCACCGGCACTACCGCCTCGCCCGTAAGGGTCTCGTTTATGACATCATCACCCCTGGCGGAAGCCAGCCTTCCGGCGGCGTCGGCGTCAAGTGCTAGCACGATTTCACGCGTGAACTTCTTCAGTAGCCGCACCTGCCGCTCCGTCAGAGCAGTTCCCATGGACGCGACCACGTTCTCGGAGCCGTGTTGATGGGCCGCGATAACGTCCATATAGCCTTCGACGATTACAGCTCGACCGTCGCGCCGGATTGCCCCGGAAGCCCTGTGCAGCGCGTAGAGCAGGCCGCTCTTGTCGTAAACCGCCGTCTGAGACGTGTTTATATACTTCGGATGGCTGTCGTCCAACGCGCGCGCGCCGAACCCCACGATCCGTCCCTTCTCATCGTGTATGGGAAACATCAGGCGACCGCGGAAACGATCGTGTACGCCGCGCTCTCCCTGCACGAGCAAGCCGGACCGCAGAAGCTCTTCGTCGCTAAACCCGCGCTCCCGCAGGTGCTCTCGTAGGCCCTCCCAGCCGGGCGGACTGAAACCGAGCCCGAAGCTGCTTGCCGTGGGCTCGTCAATGCCGCGGCGTTCCAGGTACGCGCGGGCGTCACGGGCGCCGTCGAAGTTGGCGAGAAGACTGTTGTACCAATCGGTCGCGGCGTCGTTAGCGGCATACAACCGTTGCCGCCGCTTGTCTTCCCGATCGGACCCGCGGCGTTCTTGCAGGCGAACTCCCGCCCGTTCGGCGAGCATCTTCAGCGCCTCGGGGAACTCCATCGCCTCCTTCTTCATGACGAACGCGATGACGTCACCGCCCGTTCCACATGCGCCAAAGCAGTGCCAGGTCTGCCTGTCCGGCGATACGACGAACGAGGGGGTCTTCTCCGCGTGGAAGGGGCAATTCGCCTTCATTGTGCGTCCGGCCTTTTGCAGCTGCACGTACTGACCGACGACATCAACAATGTCCAATCGCGTTTTGATTTCCTCGACCTCGTTCATGGGTACATCCTCGGGACTGATGCGGGCAACGCCTCCTGGGGCGAGGGGGCGAATGCTGAACAAGCAGCGGCTGGGGACGAAAAACTGCTCTCGTACACCCACATTATATAACAACTCACTGCGTAAAAAGTTGCGTGGCCGAAGTACGATTTAGAAAAAATGTTTCTATTACCGCCGGGGCATAAGGCGCGCCGCGCGAATTAGGCCCGGGGTGCGCTTCCCAGCCGTTCAGCGGTGGCCAGGGCGAAGTGGTCCGTCATGCCAGAAACGTAATCGGCCACGCGCCGCAAGAGCGGGTCAGAGGGTATGCCAAACTCGGTTTTCACCTCGTCGGGGTGGGCCATGAAGTGCTCGTAGAGTAATGATACTACGCGCTTCGCCTGCTCCGCTTCTTCCCGGCGCCCCTCCCAGAGATAGACCCGCTGGAACATGAACTCCCGTAGCGTGTTCGCGGCGGCCGATATCACATCGCTCATCCCGATTCGGACCGCATCTCGTCCGACTCCGGGCATCTCGCCGGTGGCGGCCCACGAGTGTTCGATGATGTCGCACACCAGCGTATCTATGCGCTCGGAATGGCGGCTGCCCAGCACAGTAGAGACCTCCTCGGGCAGATCCGTTTCGTCGATCACGTCTGCCCTCAGCGCATCGGCTATATCGTGGTTGATGTAGGCCACGGCGTCGGAGATCTTGACGATCTGGCCTTCGAGCGTTGACGGCGTCCCCCAACCCTCGGCGAATATGTCCTCGCGTACCTTGGAGCTATTCACGATGCCATCCCGCGTCTCCCAGGTGAGGTTCAGCCGCTCCAGCCTCTCGACGACCCGCAGGCTCTGCTCGGCGTGGCGGAAGCCTTCGGGGAGAATGTCCGCGAGTGCCTGCTCACCAGCGTGGCCAAAGGGAGGGTGGCCGATATCATGGGCCAGCGCAGTTGCTTCGGCGAGGTCCTCGTTCAGGTTCAGGCCGCGCGCGATGGTCCGCGCTATCTGCGCGACCTCCAGCGTGTGCGTGAGACGGGTGACGAAATGATCGCCGATGGGCGCGATGAAGACCTGGGTCTTGTGCTTAAGGCGCCGGAACGCCTTACAGTGCAGGATGCGATCGCGGTCGCGCTGAAATTCGGTCCGCACCGGCGAGGGCGCTTCTTCAACCTCCCGGCCGCGGCTTTCGAAGCTGCGGGCTGCATATGGCGAAAGCAATCGCTCGCGGTCCTCGAGCCGCTTTCGCACAAGAGACATGTCCATCCACGGTGATTCTAAAGCCGCCGAGGCTTATCCCCAAGGAAATGTCGGCGACGGAAGGGCAGACCTATTCGACGGTGACAGTCTTCGCGAGGTTTCGCGGCTGGTCGACGTCGCATCCCCGGCGGACCGCAACGTGGTAAGCGAACATCTGCAGGGGAAGGGTTGTGAGCACCGGGGAAAGCAATTCGGACACTTTGGGCAAATACACTATGTGGTCGGATTTCTGTGCGACCTCCTCGTCCCCTTCGGTCGCTATCGCGATAACGGTGCCCTCGCGAGCCTTGACCTGCTCGATGTTGCTCATCATCTTGTCCCGCAAAGGATCTTGCTGCACGAGCGCGACCACTGGCATCTCGCGGTCGATGAGCGCG
>Ga0193739_1000291_pt1 | contig 14318 bp, 15 predicted proteins | sample L2a2metaG_FD_144926 | JGI IMG/M metagenome (GOLD analysis project Ga0193739, IMG submission 144926) | Soil microbial communities from a riparian zone of the East river system, Colorado, United States - L2a2 | ecosystem: Environmental > Terrestrial > Soil > Riparian zone | place: USA: East River...
GGCCTGCTTGGCCCGGACGGCCTCCGCGGCCTCCTCCAGGGCGGCCCGCTCCGACTCGGTCAGGTCGGTCTCGACGACCCGGCGCACGCCCTCGCGACCGATCTCGGCCTCGACGCCCAGATAGACACCGGAGATGCCGTACTCACCGTCGACCCACGCGCACACCGGCAGGACGGCGCCGGAATCCTCCATCACCGCGCGGGCCATCCGGGCGGCAGCCGCCGATGGCGCGTAGTACGCAGAGCCGGTCTTCAGCAGCGCCACGATCTCGGCGCCGCCGTTGCGCGTGCGCGTGACGAGGTCCTCGATGTCGGCGGGCGGCAGGAGGTCGGCCAGCGGCTTGCCGTCGACCGTGCACCGGCTCGGCACCGGGACCATCGTGTCGCCGTGCGACCCGAGCGTCAGCGTCGTGACGCTGCCCACCGGGACTCCAAGCTTCTCGGCCACGCTGTTGGTGAAGCGGGCGGTGTCGAGCATGCCGGCCTGGCCGACGACCCGCTGCTTCGGGAAGCCGGTCGCGATCTGGGCCAGTGCCGTCATCTCGTCCAGCGGGTTGGACACGACGATGACTACCGCATCGGGGGCGTGCCGCGCCACATTCTCCGCCACCGACCGGACGATCGTGGCATTGGTCTCGATGAGGTCCATCCGGCTCATGCCCGGCTTGCGTGGCAGGCCCGCGGTGATGACGACGACATCCGAGCCGGCGATGACCTCGTAGCCGGAGCCGTCGGTGCCGGTCGTCTGCCCGACCACCTTTGTCTCGAAGTCCTCGACCGGACGCGACTGGTTCATGTCAAGGGCCAGGCCCTCGGGCTTGCCCTCGATGATGTCGGTGAGCACGACGGTCTCGAAGATGTCGTACTCGGCCAGGCGCTGAGCCGTCGTGGACCCGTAGAAGCCCGCGCCGACCACGGTGACCTTGCCCTTGCGCCCCATCACGCCCTCCGCCTGTAGATCGGTCCGGCGAGCCTAACCGTGCAGGCCGGCCCCGGGGGTGCGGGGGTTGGCTCCCACTCGGTCAGGTGGGCGGGGGGACGATGAGTGCCGCCACGAGCGTCCCGCCGCCCAGGACGGCGAGGGTCAGCACGTCGACGAAGCGCGACCGCACCTGCAACAGCCCGACCGACCCGTTCGGCAGCACCGCCCGCAGCACCGCGGCGAGGCAGACACCGAGCGCGAAGAGGACAGTGCCCCGCTTGAAGTGGTTGTCCGCCACGACCCACAGGCCGGTTCCCACAACGGCGAGCACGAGGATCAGCGGCCACTCCCGCCAGATCGGCTTCGTCCGCCGGTGCCCTGGGGCGGGCCTGCTCACCGCTGGTCGACCGGCACCCAGTGCTGGTCGCGAGGTCCGGTGTACTCGCTGTCGGGTCGGATCAGCCGGTTGTCCTCGTGCTGCTCGATGACGTGTGCGGTCCACCCGCTCATCCTGGAGATCGCGAACACCGGCGTGAACAGGTCGGTAGGTATGCCGAGAGCGTGGTAGACGCTGGCGGCGAAGAAGTCGACGTTCGGGTAGAGCCCCTTGGTGTCGAGTACGACCTGCTCCATCCGCCGCGACATCACGTAGTAGCGGGGGTTGCCGGTGAGCTCGGCCAGTTCCTCGCTCATCCTCCGAAGGTGGGTCGCCCGCGGGTCCTCGGTCTTGTAGACGCGGTGGCCGAAGCCCATGAGCTTCCGACCGGCGTCGAGCTCGGCGCGGACGAAGTCGTCGACGTTCGCGACGTCGCCCTCGATCGACATCAGCGTCTTCATCACCGCCTCGTTGGCACCGCCGTGGAGCGGGCCCCGCAGAGCTCCCATCGCACCCGTCACCGCCGAGTGCATGTCCGACAGGGTCGCGGCGATCACGCGAGCGCTGAACGTGGAGGCGTTCATGGTGTGGTCGGCGTGCAGGACAAGGCACTCGTCGAAGATCTCGGCGATTCGGTCAGAGGGCGACTGGCCGGTGATCTGGAGCAGGAAGTTCGCGGCGATCCCGAGCTTTGGATCGGGATCTGCCAGCTCGCGTCCCCGGCGCTCGGCCTCGTACGCGGCCACGACCATCGGCATCTGCGCGACCAACCGGGTGGCCTTGCGACGGTCGGCCTCGATCGACATGTCGGCGGCGTCGGGGTCGTCGATGGACAGCGCGGACACCAGCGTGCGCAGTGCCTCCATCGGCGTGCCGCTCCCGACCACGTACGGAAGCAGGGCCGAGGCCGCGGTGCCGTACTGGCGCCCGTCGGTGAGCTCGGCCGTCAACTCGTCGAGCTCGGCCTGGGTCGGCAGCGTGCCGCGCTGGAGCAGGTGGACGCATTCCTCGAAGGAGATGCGTCCCGCGAGGTCGTGGATGTCGTAACCGCGGTAGACCAGCCGGCCCTCACGTCCGTCGACGTCGGAGATCGAGGTCGAAGCGGCGACCACGTCCGCGAGACCACGGGGCGACTTCTCGGCCATCTGGGACCTCCTCGTCCACGTCGCGGCCACCATACAGAGGCCCCGGCGGTCAGCCGGCCGCCGCCTCCGCAGCCTCCACGACGTTGGTCAGCAACATCGCGCGGGTCATCGGACCGACACCGCCCGGCATCGGCGCGATGTAGCCGGCCACCTGGGTGGCGGCCGGGTCGACGTCGCCGGTGTAGCGCCCCTTGCCGTCGGCGCCGACGACCCTGGTGATCCCGACGTCGAGCACCGCGGCGCCGGGCCGGACCATGTCGGCGGTGACGAGCCCGGGCACCCCGGCGGCGGCGATGACGATGTCGGCGCGACTGACGTGGTCGGCCAACGCCTTAGTCCCGGTGTGACAGACCGTGACGGTCGCGTTCTCCGATCGGCGGCTGAACAGCAGGGACATCGTGCGCCCGGCGGTGATCCCGCGGCCCACCACGACCAGGTCTGCGCCGGCCACCGGCACGTCATAGCGCCTGAGCAGCTCGAGGCAGCCCCGCGGCGTACACGGCAGAGGTGCCGGGCGCATCTGCACGAGTCGGCCGAGATTCACCGGATGCAGCCCGTCGGCGTCCTTGGCCGGGTCGATGCGCCTCACAATCGCGTCCTCGTCGAGCCCGGCCGGGAGCGGCAACTGGACGAGGTAACCGGTGCACGCCGGGTCGGCGTTGAGGCGGTCGACCTCGGCCTCGACCTCGGCCTGGCTGGCGGTAGCGGGCAGCTCGACCTGGATCGACTCGATCCCGACCTCAGCGCAGTCGCGATGCTTGCCGGCCACGTATGCCCGGCTGCCGGGATCGTCACCGACGAGGATCGTGCCGAGACCCGGGACCACACCCCGGCGCCGCAGCGCGGCCACGCGGCCGACGAGGTCGGCCTTGATCTCAGCCGCCGTCGCCCTGCCGTCGAGAATCGTCGCCGTCACAGGGAGGTCAGCCGCTCTTGCGGCGGAACATGCGCTGGGTCTTGGCGCTCTTCGTGTGAGCTGAACCCCCGGCTTGGTCCGGGTGGTGCGGGACACCCTTCTCCTTGCTCTGCTTACGAGCCAGGGCTTCGCGGAACCGTTCCCGGACGTCGTCGGTCGGCCCGGCGCCGTCTTCCGCGGGCAGGTCGTCCGGCTTCTCGGTCGAACTCATGGCAACCGACTCCTCTGCAGGCCCACCGCATACGCGTCCAGCCTGCCACGGGTACGCCGCCTCTCCGGAGTCGGTCAGTGGAAGAAGTGGCGGGTGCCGGTCAGGTACATGGTCACACCGGCGTCGCGGGCCGCCGCCACGACCTCGTCGTCACGAACCGACCCACCCGGCTGGACCACAGCCCGCACACCGGCAGCCAGCAACACCTGCAGGCCGTCGGCGAACGGGAAGAACGCGTCCGAGGCTGCCACGACCTCGTCGTCACGAACCGACCCACCCGGCTGGACCACAGCCCGCACACCGGCAGCCAGCAACACCTGCAGGCCGTCGGCGAACGGGAAGAACGCGTCCGAGGCTGCCACGGAGCCCGCGGCGCGATCACCCGCGCGGGAGACCGCAAGCCGCGCCGAGTCCACCCGGTTGACCTGGCCCATCCCGATGCCCACCGCAGCGCCGTCGCGCGCCAGCAGGATCGCGTTCGACTTCACCGACCGGCAGGCTCGCCACGCGAAGGCGAGGTCGGCCAGGGTTGCGGCATCGGCGGTGTCCCCCGCGGCCAGCGTCCATGCACCGGGATCGTCGCCGGGAGCCTCGAGCGTGTCGACCGCCTGCATCAGCAGTCCGCCGGAGATCGCTCGGGTTTCCACGCCGCCCCGACGCCGGCCGTGGACGCGCAGGATCCGAAGGTTCTCCTTGCGGGTGAGCACCTCGAGCGCCTCGGGCTCGAAGTCCGGGGCGACGATGACCTCGGTGAACACCTCAGCGACCTGCTCGGCCATGGCCGCGGTGACCGGGCGGTTGGAAGCGATGACGCCGCCGAAGGCCGACACCGGATCCGTCGCGTGAGCCTTCGCGTACGCCTGCACGATGTCGTCGCCTACGCCGATACCGCACGGGTTCGCGTGCTTGACGACGGCGGCGGCGGGTTGGGCGAAGTCGTAGGCCGCCCGGTGGGCGGCCTCGGCGTCGACATAGTTGTTGTAGGACATCGCCTTGCCGTGCAGTTGCTCAGCCGTGGCGAGACCGCCCGCTCCGAATCCGGAGATGTACAGCGCGGCAGGCTGGTGCGGGTTCTCGCCGTAGCGCAGAACCGACGCGCGGTCCCAGGTGCCGCCGATCCAGGCCGGGAAGCCCGTGCCCTCGTCGGTGGGTGCGAGGACGTTACCCATCCACGACGCCACGTGGACGTCGTAGGTAGCCGTGTGGACGTACACCTCCGCCGCGAGCGCACGCCGCTGCTCGAGCGTGAAGCCGCCGGTCCGGACGGCCTCGAGGACGTCGCTGTAGCGGCCCGGATCGACCACCACGGCGACGCTCGCGTGGTTCTTCGCCCCCGCACGCAGCATGGCCGGCCCGCCGATGTCGATCTGCTCGACACACTCGTCCGCGGACGCACCGGAGGTCACCGTCGCCGTGAACGGATAGAGGTTGACGACCACGAGGTCGAACGGCTCGATGCCGAGCTCGGCAAGCTGCTCCACGTGCTCGGTCCGGCGGCGGTCGGCCAGGATCCCGGCGTGCACCACCGGATGGAGTGTCTTGACGCGTCCGTCGAGGCTCTCCGGAAACCCGGTGAGCTCTTCGACCGTGGTCACGGGAACTCCCGCGTCGGCGATTCGCGCGACGGTCGAGCCGGTCGAGACCACGGCGACACCCGCCCGGTGCAGGCCGACCGCAAGTTCGGCGAGCCCCGTCTTGTCGTAGACGCTGACCAACGCCCGGCGGATCGGGATTCGTTCGTCGTCGCTCACGGGATCGTGACCTTCCTGCCGGTGACCGTCCAGCCTTCGCGGACCAGCCGGCCGATGTACTCGACGAGCTGGCGCCGTTCGGCAATCTTGATCCGTTCGGTCAGGACGTCCTCGGTGTCGTCGGTCTCGACCGGCACGGCTACCTGGGCGATGATCGGGCCGGTGTCGACGCCTTCGTCGACGAAGAACAGCGTGGCACCGGCGACCTTCACCCCGTAGGCGAGGGCGTCGCGCGGACCGTGGATACCGGGGAACGAGGGCAGAAGTGCGTTGTGGGTGTTCACGTAGCGGTCGCCGAAGCGCGCGAGGAAGGCGCCTCCGACCAGCTTGAGGAAGCCGGCCGACACGACCAGGTCGGGCTCGAAGCCACCCAGCCGGTCGGTCAGCGCACGGTCCCAGGCGTCGCGCGTCGCGTGGTCGCCGACAGCCTCGACGACCGTGGGTACGCCGACGGCCGCCGCGACCTCGAGCGCCCTGATCCCGCAGCGATCGGCGCAGACGACCACGACCGCGGCCCCGTAGGACGGGTCGGCGCACGCGTCGAGGAGCGCCTCGAGGTTGCTGCCCGTACCCGACACCAGGACGGCGAGCCGGGCCGGCCGGTCCGGCGGGGGACGGTGCGGCACGGTTCCTCCGGAGGTGCGCGGGCCGATTGGCGGGCGTCGGCGAGGATACTGGGAGACTCCCATCGTCGGAGCCGTCCTGACCCCGCCCGATCCTGCCGAGGAGCGTCGTGTCCGACTCCGCACCGCCGGAGCGCCCCGATCCGTACGCCGTCAGGCGGCCGGACGGTGGCCCGGGCGTGAGCGAGCCGCGCAGAGATCAGGCTCCGCCGCAGGCCGAGCGATCGCGGCGCTCCGAGCGGCCGCCGAGCACATCTGCCGGGCCGCCCGACCGCGACACGGTCCGGACCGCGCGCACACTCGGCCTGATCGCGGCGATCGGCGCCGTGATGGCGATCGCTATTCCGCCCGCTGGGATCGTCCTCGGCGCTGCCACGCTCGTCGTCGCCGCCCGGCACCGCACTCGGGCAGCCGGACCGAGGCTCGGCCGGCAGGCGATGGTCATGTCGGTGAGCGGCGGTGTCTTCGCGGTCGTCGTCGGCGGGCTGCTCTCGCTGTTCTCGTTGCTGCTCGGAGAAGAGACCGAGCAGTTGCGCGAGTGCCTCGCCGGGGCGAACACGAGGGTGGCCGAGCAGACCTGCCAGAGCGCGTTCATAGACGCGGTGCAGCGCCGACTTACCGGTGGCTGACCTAGGCGAGTCGGCGACGCAGGATCGCGGTCGTCCCGACCGCCGGCGCGCCGACCGCCACAACGGTGGTCAACGCCACCTGCCAGTGCACCGGCCCGACCACGGCAAGCCGGCCGGCGCCGACCGACCCCCCGGCCAGCTGAGCCAGCAGGGCCACGGCACCCGCGGCCAGCGCCGTCGCGACGGCCGCGTTCCGGACGGCGGTGCGGAATCCGGCCGGCGAGCCCCGGTGGACGGCGACACCGGTGAGCACACCCACGAGCACCGGGCCGGCGAGGACCAGCCACACCACGGGTCCGGGGACGCTCGCCGGCAGGGCACCGAGGGCCGGCAGCGCCGGTACGATGCCGAGCTCGACCCCGCCGGGCGCCACCGAGGTTCCGGCACCCACGGCGAACCCGGGTCCGAGCGAGAAGGCCACCGCCCAGAGGGCAAGGTTGGGCACGAACGCAGCGCCGGCGAGCGCCAGCAGCACGCTGCCGACCGGATCCGGATCCAGCGCCTCGGCCACGGCTGAGATCCGACCGGCATGTGCCGCGGCACTGGCGGCAAAGAGCACAGTGCCGACGGCGAACAGGCCGGCGACAGCGACCGCGGCCCCGGCGACCGCCGGGCGCGACCAGGCCGGCAGTCGCCCGACCAGCGCACGGGTCAGGTCGGCCTCATGGACGACACCGGCGACCGCCGCGACCGTGGCGGCCAGACCGGCCCGGATGACAGCGTCCAGCGGCACCGTCGAGATCTCCTGCGTCGCCGCCAGGGCCGCCACCTGACCAGCCCCGAGTGCATAGACGGCGACCGCCGGGATGGCCACCGGGATCACACCGCGCAGGGTCGACACCCCCGCCGAATGCGCGGCCCACCGCGCGGCGCGGTAGATCAGGAGCAGGAACAGTACCGACAGCCCCAGCGGGGCAATCCGGATCTCGGCCTCCCCGACCTCCAGGCCCACTCCGTGGGCGAGCAGCCAGAGCTGTCCACCCACACGTAGCGGATCGCCCACCGCCGAGCTGGCGCCATCGTCGATCCACACCACCACAGCCGGCAGCACCGCGAGCGCCAGCCCTGCGACCAGGGCCCACGCGGCCGCGAGCACACCGGCCAGCCATGGAACACGTGACCCCCAGGCCGGCTCGTCCCTCTTCAACAGCGGACGGCTCAGCAGGTCGGTCACGCACCCATCTTCCCTGGCAGAGGGGCACCTGCCGTACGGTCAACGCTCACCCGCGTGTCGCGACGCAACCGACCGGGGACGTCGCGCGTCATGACTGGTGAACCCGGCGACATCGCCGGGTTCGCCACACCGACCGGTCGGACATCTGGTGAGGGCTCATGACCGACAGCGACGACTTCGACGCGTTCTACCACGCGACGAGCCGTCGCCTGCTGCACCAGATGTACGTCATGACCGGGAACCTCGCCGACGCCCAGGAATGCGTGCAAGAGGCCTACGCCCGTGCCTGGCAGCGCTGGAAACAGGTCCACCAGGCCGACGATCCGGCTGCGTGGGTCCGCACGGTCGCCTGGCGGATTGCGGCCAGCCGATGGCGCAAGACGCGCAACGGCGTCCGGGCGCTGATCCAGCATGGTCCGCCCGACCACACCGGTGCGCCGTCGGCGGACCACGTGGCGCTCGTCCAGGCGCTGCGCGAGATCCCCGAAGCACAACGGCGCGCGATCGTGCTGCACCACCTCGTCGGCATGTCCGTCGACGAGGTCGCGCACGAGACGGGGGCTCCGAGCGGCACGGTCAAGGCCCGGCTCTCGCGGGGCCGAGCCGCCCTCGCCGAGCTCCTCCGAGACGATCCGACGACTACCCGAGGGGAGGCCCGCCATGTCCGCTGACTTCGACTCCGAACTGACACGCGGGCTGACAAGCCTCAGCTCCGAGCTCGGCCAGACCCCGCTGCCCGGGCCGGCCGCCGCACGCTCGCGTGGCCGCCGGCGGGCCCGCAACCAGGCCATCGGTGCCGTGCTCGGTGCCGTTGCGATCGTGGCGGGCGGGGTGTTCGCCTTCGCGCAGCCCGCGCCGCTGTCCGCACCGGAGCCGGCGAGCCCGCCCACAGGCTCGGTGAGCCCGCCCACGGAGTCGGTGAGTCCCACGCCTGCGCCGACCGATGCACCCCTTCCCGATGCGGTGCTCCTGACCGTCGCTGACATCGAGCCGGACGCCGAGCCGATCGGGTGGGTCGAGACGGATCCACCCGCCGAGGCCTGGCCGTGCGTCCCGCCGGTGCCCGACTCGGGTGATGCGCTGCAGCGCAGTTTCGAGAGCCCCGAGGGTGGCCGGATTCAGCACATCGTCGAGCCCACCACCACGGCTGAGGACGCCGAGGCACGGTTCGGTGAGGTCCGAGAGGAGCTGACCGCCTGCGTCGAGGACGGCACGGCCGCCGGCGACGACTTCCGCCTCGATCAGGTGTGGTCGGTGACCGGCGTCGGTGACGAGGCACTGCTCGTCCGGTACTGGGCGCCGCTTCGCGAAAAGCCGCCGGGCGAGGGCCAGCTGATCGTCAGCGTCAGTATCGCCCGCAGCGGGAATGCGGTCACCAGCGTGATGCGCGGTGGCTTCGCCCAGGACGCGAACCTCCCGGATACCACGGAGGACGCTGAGGCGGCCGTCACCCGGCTGTGCGCCGAGACCGGCGGTGCGTGCGTCACCGATCCCCGCCAGGAGCAGGTCCATCCGGAGCCCGTAGGAGACCTGCCCGGGTGGCTCACCCTTGCCGACGTCACCGAGGCCACCGGCGTGAACCGGATCTCGGCGGCCAGCGAGGTCATCGTCGCACCCGACGGCACCTTCGGATTCGTCTGCTTCCAGTCCGGTGCGGGCGCTGCTGGCGCCACCTCTGTCGAGAACCGCAGGTACCACGACGCCCTCGATCCGGCGGGCATCGGCGTGGACGAGTTCATCGCCAGGTTCCCCTCCGCCGACGAGGCCCGGGCGCACTACAACACGCTCGTCGCCGAGGGCGACACATGCTCTGCCGAGCTCTCGCTCTCGGTGCAGAACACCGGCACTCTCGCAGGAGAGGCCGACATGACCGGCACTACCTGGCGTGCCACGGCCGCCGACGTCGGGGCGGAGTTCGTCTACGGGGTGATCGTCAAGGCAGCCGAGGTCGTGTTCGTCAGCCTCGACCTGGACTCGCCGTCGGACGAGGACCTCGCGGCGGTGCTGACCCTGGCGGGCGACCGCATCGACGAGCTCGAATAGCACCAGAGTGAGTGCCGCGCGTGCGGCCGCCGCGGGATCGTAGGGTGCGTTCATGACGACCCGCGCCGATGCTGAGGCGCTCGACCGCGTCGACCCGCTGCGTCACCTACGTGACCGGTTCGTGCTCCCTGACGGGCTGATCTACCTCGACGGGAACTCGCTCGGCCCCCTGCCGGTCGGCGTCCGCGAGCGCGTCGCCGCCGTCGTCGACCGGGAATGGGGACGCGATCTCATCACGTCGTGGAACACCCACGACTGGATCGGCCTGCCGGCTCGGGTCGGAGCGAAGATCGCCCGCCTGGTCGGCGCGCCCGCGGACTGCGTCGTCGCGGGCGACTCGACCAGCGTCCAGTTGTTCAAGCTGATCGTCGCGGCGGCCAGGCTGCGGCCGGACCGGCGCGTCGTCGTGACCGAGCCCGACAACTTCCCCACCGACTCGTACATCATCGCCAGCGCGGCGCGGCTCAGCGGACTGGACGTGCGATTGTGTGACCCGGCCGACGTCGCAGCGTCGCTGGCCGATGATGTCGCGGTCGTCGCGCTGACCCACGTCGACTACCGCACCGGGCGTATGTACGACGCCCCGGCGGTCACGGCCGCGGCACACGGCGCCGGCGCGCTCATGTCGTGGGACCTGTGCCACTCGGCGGGTGCCGTCCGCGTCCATCTCGACGAGTGGGACGCCGACCTCGCACTCGGGTGCGGCTACAAGTACCTCAACGGCGGGCCCGGGGCGCCGGCGTTCGCCTACGTCCACCGGCGCTGGCACGACCAACTCGATCAACCGTTGTCGGGGTGGATGGGTCACGCGGCACCATTCGCGCTCGAGCGCGACTACCGGCCGGCGCCGGGCATCGCCCGGGTCCAGACGGGCACACCCTCGGTGCTGTCCATGGCGACCCTGGACGCCGCACTCGACGCCTTCGAGGGCGTCTCGATGGACGACCTCCGCGCCAAGTCGCTCGCCCTGACCGACTGCTTCGTCGCACTGGCGGAGGAGCGGCTCGCGGCGTACGGCGTCAACGTCGAGGTTCCCCGCGACCACCGGTTCCGGGGCTCACAGGTCTGCCTGCGCCACCCAGGCGCCTACGGGCTGGTCCAGGCGCTCATCGCCCGCGGCGTCGTCGGCGACTTCCGCGAACTGGACCTGGCCAGGTTCGGCTTCGCACCGCTCTATCTGCGATTCGTCGACGCGTGGGACGCCGTCGAACACCTCGTGGAGGTCTTGGCGTCGCGGGAGTGGGAGCGTCCCTCCTACGGGGTGCGCGCGGCGGTCACCTGACCCTGTCGCCGGGCCGCGTGTCCGCTCCGCTGGCCGGCACCGGCCGGATCGGTTGCCGGTCGTGCCGGCGACCTCCACGATTGAGTCGGGGAACGACTCGAGGAGAGATGTGACCCCCCAGGACGATCCGGCCTCCCCGTTCGGCGACGAGAACCCGCCGCCCGAGCCGGCTCCGCCACCTGCGCCCACGCCGCCTGCCTCCGAGGCCGGGCCGCAACTCGCAGACTGGCCGCTGCGGGCGGAATCGGCACTGATCGACTGGGCGGGGCCGCAGGCCGTCTTCTGGGTCCTGTTCCGCGGCAGCGGGGCCTATGTTGCGCTCAGCCTCGCCGCATTCGCCTGGACGATCTACAACCGCTACCTCGAGGGCAGCACCGGCCAGTCCACGGGTAGGCGGATCGCCGGGACCCGCCTCGTCCGCAGTTCCGACGGCCAGCTGATCGGACCCGTGCTCGCCATCGTGCGGCATTTCGTCCACATCATCGACGCGATCATCATCTTCCTCGGCTTCCTGCTTCCGCTGGTCGACGCGAAGAGGCAGACGATCGCCGACAAGATCATCGGCACGCTAGTCGTCAAAACCTGACCACCCCGTCCTGGCCGTTGATCACGTGTCGGGTCAGCGGGCTTGCATGATCTCGCGCATGAGCTGAGCGGTCGCGCTCGGCGTCTTCCCGACCCGGACGTCGGCTGCTTCGAGCGCTTCCTGCTTTGCCGCGGCGGTGCCGGAGGAGCCGGACACGATGGCGCCGGCGTGGCCCATCGTCTTGCCCTCCGGAGCGGTGAACCCGGCGACGTAGCCGACCACCGGCTTGGTGACCTTCGCCTTGACGTAGTCGGCGGCCCGCTCCTCGGCGTCGCCGCCGATCTCGCCGATCATCACGATCGCATCGGTCTCGGCGTCGGCCTCGAAGGCGGCCAGCGCGTCGATGTGGGTGGTGCCGATGACCGGGTCGCCGCCGATGCCCACCGCCGTCGAGAAGCCGATGTCGCGCAGCTCGTACATCATCTGGTAGGTCAGCGTGCCGGACTTGCTCACCAGCCCGATCCGGCCCGGCTTGGTGATGTCGGCCGGGATGATGCCGGCATTGGACCTTCCCGGGCTGATCAGGCCGGGGCAGTTCGGGCCGATGATCCGGGTGGTGCCCGAGTTCTCGGCGTACTGGAAGAACTCGGCCGTGTCGTGGACCGGGATGCCTTCGGTGATCACCACGACGAGAGGGACGCCGGCGTCCACGGCCTCGACCACGGCAGCCTTGGCGAACCGCGGCGGCACGAACACGACCGAGACGTCGGCCCCGGTGGCGTCGACGACCTCCTTGACGCTGCCGAACACCGGCACCGTGGTGCCCTCGAAGTCGACCGCCTGCCCACCCTTGCCCGGCGTAACGCCGCCGACGACGGCGGTGCCCGACCGCAGCATCCGCTGGGTGTGGCGCCGGCCCTCGGAGCCGGTCATGCCCTGGACGATGATCTTCGAGCTCTCGGTCAGGAAGATGGACACGTCAGCAACCTCACTTCGCCGCGGCGAGCTCTGCCACGCGGCGCGCGGCACCGTCCATGGTGTCGACCTGCTCGAGGTGCGGCAGCGCCGCGTCGTGCAGGATGCGCCGCCCGAGCTCGGCATTGTTGCCGTCGAGCCGGACGACCAGCGGGTGCGTGATCTCGTCACCGCGGCTGTCCAGCAACGCGAACGCCTGGACGATGCCGTTGGCCACCTCGTCACAGGCGGTGATGCCGCCGAAGACGTTGACGAACACGCTGCGCACGGCCGGGTCGGACAAGATGATCTCGAGGCCGTTGGCCATGACCTCCGCCGATGCGCCGCCGCCGATGTCGAGGAAGTTCGCCGGCTTAACGCTGTGCCCGTCGACAGCGAAATCCTCACCGGCGTACGCGACGACGTCCAACGTGGACATGACCAGGCCCGCGCCGTTGCCGATGATGCCCACCTCACCGTCGAGCTTGACGTAGTTGAGGTCCTTCTCCCGGGCCCGCGTCTCCAGCGGGTCGGCGGCCGAGCTGTCCTCGAATGCCGCGTGCCCCGGGTGGCGGAAGCCGGCGTTCTCGTCCAGAGACACCTTGCCGTCGAGCGCGACGACCTTGCCGTCCGGCGTCTTCACCAGCGGGTTGACCTCCACCAACGTGGCGTCCTCAGCAGTGAACACCTCCCACATCGCCACCAAGACGTCGACGACCTGGTCACGGACGTCAGGCGCGAACCCGGCGGCGTCGGCGATCTCGGCGGCCTTGGCGGCGTCAACGCCGGTGATCGCGTCGATGGACACCCGCGCGAGCGCCTCGGGCCGCTCGACGGCGAGTTGCTCTATCTCCATGCCACCCTCGACGCTGGCCATGGCCAGGTAGGTGCGGTTGGCGCGGTCGAGCAGGTACGAGACGTAGAACTCCTGCTCGATGTCGCTGGCCTGCGTGACGAGCACCCGGCGGACGACGTGCCCCTTGATGTCGAGCCCGAGGATGGCCTCGGCCTTCTCGGCTGCCTCCTCGGGTGACCCGGCGAGCTTGACCCCGCCGGCCTTTCCGCGGCCGCCGGTCTTCACCTGGGCCTTGACGACGACGGGCCCGCCAATCCGCTCGGCCGCCCCGCGAGCGTCCGCGGCCGTGTCGGCGACCTCCCCGCGCAGCACCGGCACGCCGTGCGCAGCGAAGAGCTCCTTCGCCTGGTACTCCATCAGGTCCACGGTGGGTACGTCCTCACTGTTCGTCGGCGACCGGTGTCGCGAAGGGCGATCAGGCGCCAGCCGCAGCGCGCCCGCGCAGCGTCGACTCGACCCACTCCACGATGTCATACGTCGTAGCGCCTGGTGTGAAGATCTTGGCGACGCCCATCTGCTCGAGCAGTGGGATGTCGGCGTCGGGGATGATGCCACCGCCGAACACCAGGATGTCGCGGGCGTCGCGCTCGGTCAGCAGGTCGAGCACCTTTCGGAACAGGGTCATGTGCGCCCCGGACAGGATGGACAGACCGACCGCGTCGGCGTCTTCCTGGATCGCCGTCTCCACCACCTGCTCGGGTGTCTGGTGCAGCCCGGTGTAGACGACCTCGACGCCGGCGTCGCGCAGCGCCCGGGCGACGACCTTGGCGCCGCGGTCGTGCCCGTCCAGGCCCGGCTTGGCGACCACCACACGCAACGGGCTCGTTCCTGGCATGCCCGTCAGGGTAGGTCACCCGCGGGCCGTGCGCAGCGACGGCCGTCGTGCTCGGCTACCGTCCCCAGGTGCGATC
>Ga0193739_1000293_pt1 | contig 14289 bp, 9 predicted proteins | sample L2a2metaG_FD_144926 | JGI IMG/M metagenome (GOLD analysis project Ga0193739, IMG submission 144926) | Soil microbial communities from a riparian zone of the East river system, Colorado, United States - L2a2 | ecosystem: Environmental > Terrestrial > Soil > Riparian zone | place: USA: East River...
TGTTCCAAAGGGATTTGATTATTATGGTGGCGGACATATTCACAAGAGGGTTGAAAAGAAAATTGATGGGAGTGTGATTGTTTATCCTGGACCTCTCTTTGGTTCTAGTTTTCAGGATCTAGAGGAAACTGCAAAAGGAGAAAAACGCGGATTCTACATTATTTCATTCGATAAGAAGATTTTAGACTGTAGGTTTATTGAGATAAACATGGTAGAGATACTCTATAAAGAAATAGTTTCCTCAAAGTGGAACTCGGAAAAATTAGAAGATGAAATAACAAAAAATATATCCGGTCTCGAAGTTAAGAATAAGATAGTTCTAATAAAAGTAAAAGGCAAGTTACTCGGAAAACGTTCAAATATTGATTTCGGAAAATTTATCTTGGAAATATCAAACAAAGGTGCCTTAATGTCGTTTATCAATACTAACAATTTGTCAACTGAGGAGACAAAGGTCATCGCTGTGCATAGTGACAACAAAATTGACATAGAAAGAGAAATCTTTCATGAAAGCATCAAGAATTTTCAATCAGAACTTACCCTGTCGGACCGGGTAAAAAAGCAAATAAATTCAAAGTTGACGGGCAAAACTGGAGAAAGCATATCGATATCTCTTTTAGAAATTCTACGAAACGAAAAATTAGAGAATGAAAATACGAGCACCTACGACGATAGAATTTTCTCTTATACAAAATCTGTTTTTGACGAAGGTTATTTTTATGATGATTAAGAAAAGACTCTATTTAGATCATTTGGTTTAGTTCCAAGGAGAATCCCCCTACTTAGAGTATAGTTCTCGCTAAATTCTTCTGATTTGATCATTATTGTATGAGCCTGAATCAGAAATTACAAAAAGAAATTGAAGAATCACGATTGTGGTTGTGCCGAGAAGATGAGAAATCCACGTACAAGCTAGATCTTAAAAGAAGGATTGAATTGATAAACTGGGTTCTTGATAGCATGAAAAATCATGATGATCAAATCTGCAGCCGAATTGAATCTAAAATGCAGGAAATCATTCTAACAATAAACCAGACTCAATCAATAATAGAGTCAGATAAATTACATAGCGAATTAAGGATTTTGAATTGGATTTTGTATCAAGTTTGTAGCATAAGGGGTAACTATTTGCTGCCAGCAAAATATAGTAATTAGAAGAATTAGGTATCTCTACAAAAATGGCCGTATAATGATACCACTTCACAAATCATAATCGTGTTATGTAAATAGTATACGCTTCAAAAGAACTTCGTATGATTATTTTAATTTATTACCATAATGCTTACCTGATTTTGAACCTTGATATTAAATCGAAGATAAGATTTTGATATTCAAAATAATTTTTTTCGAGTGACTAAATGGTGATGCCGATGCCAAAGTGGTACAAGATATGAAACAATTAAGTTATACTGATGAGCAGAAATTTTCATTCATAAATTAGTAATTAGATCTTGAAAATTTTAATGTGCCATTAATATACGATTCTATTGGCCGACAGGCTTGGAATCGAAATCGTAGAACGATTAATCGACTAATCGTGTCTACTTGTCGTACAGATGCGAAAGTTTTTTTCTAGCAGCCTTAAATCCTGACTTTATATTATCAAAGGTATCGTCGGCTACTCCCTTTACATCATCTAAAGAATCACTTTCCAAGCCCAGGTTAGCACCTGCCTTTAAGTTACCCGATCCCTGGTCGTCGTCTTCGACTCCTACTTCAGCACCTGCCCTTAATTTACCCAAAGTACGGCCGCTCTTTTCTACTCCTAGTTCGCCACCTGCTTTTATACCAGAGTGTTGACTCGCCTTTTCCCTTGCCTTGATACTTTTTCCTCTCGTACTCTTACTCGTACTCTTACTTTTTCCTCTCGTACTCTTACTCGTACTCTTACTTTTTCCTCTCGTACTCTTACTCGTACTCTTACTTTTTCCTCTCGTACTCTTACTTTTTCCTCTCGTACTCTTACTTTTTCCTCTCGTACTCATATTATCTTATGAGTAACAAGTTATTTATACTAGTCTATTCACTTTTTTGATTAAATATGTAATTTCATTATATATTGATTTAATTCATAACTACACAATAGTAACCATATTCCAATTTGTCACATTAAGACATTTAAACTCAATCGTCGGTTCTTCAAGTATTAGCGGATAGTCCTCCGAGAATATTCGTTGCATTTAGAACACACTATGTTTTTGAATATACAGTACTGAACTAGTTAGATTGTAATCAATACAGTGCTAGTCATTCTTTTTCTAATAGAGCCGATATTTTTAATCCGGTACTTCGTTTAGTAACATGTCGATTTCTTCCTGTGTTGGTTCATCTTCACGTTCGAATTTAGCGCTTACCAAGCCACTTGACACATCTATCCATATAGAGCTCCCGTCATAGTTAGTAATATACTGCTTTGGGATATAGTACAAGTGAACGTTTGCAACGCCATCTCTCACTATAATTAATTCATTTCCAACTCTATCTACGTCACCTATGTCTACATTGTCGATAGTTCTCACATGTTTGTGTATTACATCCTCCCAAGGAATTCTTAGAATATCACCGGATTTTTCTCCTTTTAATTCCACCCCCGGCTCCTTGGCCATGAATGGTATCACTTCATGGAATGAAGTATAACCCTCACCAGTACGTTCTGCCTCTCGAATTTCAGAAGGTAGAGGAGGGTCATCCCGTTGGTATTTATCTTTGACTTCATCTTCCAACAACAATACATATAGATCTTTGTCATATTCCTTCATGTGTATCTTAGGAACGAAGTAGTGTCTACCGCCGTCCTTTAACTCTACATACTCTGGTGTTATACTTTTGATTTTACCCAAATCTTTACCGTCAAAGGACTTTACCTTTTTGTCAATCAGTCTCTTACCGGAAACTTTTACCTTAGTCATTTTGCTATACTACTTTGTGCAATATTGGATTTAATGATTTGAATTACATGCTTATATTCGATGTTGACCATAATACTACATGCCTGAAGAAAACATAGCTGGGCCAACTATTCTGTGGAGTGATCTTAGCGATAAGAATGTGAAATCTAATGACGGCAAAAAACTCGGTAAAATTAAAAGAATATCCCAAAATCATTTTAGGCTCGAAAAAGGATCAATAAGAAAAGAGAGTTTTTGGGTACCAAAGAACTTGGCGGACGCTTATGACGGTGAGTACTTATGGCTTAGTAATAATGAGGAACAAATTCACGATAAATTTCATTACGGAGAAGACCCCTTAGAGGATGATAAGGTAGCTCCAATTGAAAGAGTGAAAGTAGTAAATGAGAGGATGGTAGGAATACCAACCGAGCCCAATGACTCATCAGAACGGTATAAGAATGTGCGAGATCTAAAATAAGTTACAGACGTTCCATTTTATCCTGGAAGGGAGTAGGATACGTTTTTTACTAGATACAGACCAAGCTTGAAAGAAACTAATTAACTATTCACTCGAAAAATATGAAATAAAAAAAGATCTTGACTAGGATAATCCCTAGTTATCTTCGTCGTCTTCTTCATCATTCTCAGTTGCGTTGCCAGAAGAACTTGATGACTCATTAGATGATGCGCCGTTTGTTTGATTTTCGCCTGCTGCTTGCACTATGTCTTCTAACGAATTACACATTTCCTCCCCTCCTTGCAAAGTGGCACATAGTTCTAGGTCTTGTGTTTGGGTATCATTTGCTACTTTTGCTGTTACTGGTATCTGCATCGGATTTCCATCCTTACCACTTTGAACGCTTAGGGTTACAGTAACTTCCTTCGCTTCTGTTGCATTCAACTCTTCATTATCGCCGCCCTGAGCTTTTAGGGTGAAATTCATAGGTATCTCTATTTGTTCTGGAGACTGTTCCCCTGTTTGTTCTTCTTCTTCTTGCGCTAAACTCATCATTGGATATGACACACCCAATGAAAGAGTAATTGTTCCTACCAAAATAAATGCTAGTATATTCATTAAAATTCATTTAGGACTTTAAACCTTATAATAGTTAATGCAAATTGCTCTACTTTTGAATAAATTATGCATATATATGTTTAATTTATATCTTAAATTCTTGTATCATATACACTTCATGGATGCTTTCAACGAAGATCCCTATCATATACATACTTCATGGATGCTTTCAACGAAGATCCCAATAATTTAAGATACTTACTAATTTCGTTAAAACCCTACTACTACTATTTTAATTTAAACTAGATTTGTCCATAATTCAGCCCTGCCATAGACAAAGATCAATAATCTTTTATTTCTTCCATATTATTAATTCATCTATAAAGATAATTTTATGATAATTAAAAAAATCGAAATTACTAATATCAGAAGCTACAAAGAAAAAACAATCATTGAACTTCCTGTCGGGAGGATACTATTTCAAGGTGACATAGGATCAGGAAAATCAACAATCCTTTCTGCAATTGAATTTGCCCTTTTTGGCCTTGGTGATATTGATGCAAATCATTTACTCAGAATTGGAGAGAGTAAGGGATCTGTACTTTTAGAATTTGAAAGTTGCGGCAAGACCTATGATGTCTTTAGATCTCTCTTAAGAAGAGGAAATAAAATTTTTCAAGAAGAAGGTTTCTTGTATGAAAACGGAGTCAAGAATTCATATTCAGTTGGTGAATTAAAATCCAAAATTTTAGATATAATTGGAATAAATGAAAGAACACAGACAAAAACAACTTCTACAATATATCGTTTTGCGATTTACACTCCGCAAGAGATGATGAAAAATGTATTGACGTCCAATAATGAAAAAAGGGTCGAAATACTGAGAAGAGCATTTGGTATAGAAGAATATAGCACGGCAAAAAAAAATGCTGAGAAATTTTCTTCATGGATAAGGACAGTCACGAGGATAAAGAAGTCTATGATAAATGATTTGAGTATATACAGGGCAGACATACAAAAGATAGAGGATACCGAAGAATCACTGAAAGAAGAAATTGACTACCTTAAAGATAACATAGTCACTCTTCATGATCATATTCAGTTAATCTTGAAGGAATTGCTGGAGACGAGGAATAGGAAGGAAAGGATACTGCAAGCAGAGTCTTCGATTTTACATCTCCAATCTACAATAGACAAGAATATGAAACTAAAAAAAGAAGCAAATTTAGAGCTTGTTAGAATTGACCATGAATTAACTGATATATCGCAAAGTGAAAAAATAGTTGCTGATCTTACTCCGAAATATCAAGAGTATATTCAAAAAAAGGAGGATCTAGTAGATGTTACTGAAAAAGCTCTACAATATGATATACTATTTCTCGATAAAATAAAATTAGAAAGTAACATTAACAGCGATCGCGAAATGCTGAACTCTAATATAAAAAGGCTAGACTCAGAATTAGCAGAACTTTCGTTGGAGCGAGAAATATGTAATAAAGAAATAAAGAATTTAATTCACTTGAAAGAAGAAGAGATGCTACTAAGTAATAACATTACTGATTCAGGTAATTTCGAAATGGAATTGGAGGATGTTTCTGATAGTCTCTCTAATATTAAGTCAGAGATGATTTCAGTTAATAAAGAAATATCAAAACAGCAATCAGAACTTGACACAGTATTACAGTTGAGACAAGATGCAGTTTGTCCGTATTGCAAGCAAAAATTAGACCAACAACACATTTTAGAATTGGAAAATAAATTTTTACAAAGGAAGGATTTGTTGGAGAAAAATCTTGGTAAAATGGAAAAAGAGCTACAAGAGAATCAAGAGAAGAAAAATGAGTTTCTAAATAGGATCAAACAAGTAGAGTCTAAGAAATCTGAATTACAAAAAATTCAAATCCAGATAGCAAAATTAAATGTTGTACAGAACAGCATTAAACTATTAGATCTTAAGATAGACGAAAAAACTTCAGGAAAAAGATCGATGCAGACTAAATTACAAGATAACTATTTACTTGAAAAGGTAAAGAAATTGGATGAAATAGCTGACAAATTAAATAAATTGTATTCTTACAAGATGAGTTATGACTCATTAACTAAAATCGTAAGCGATTACCAAAAGACAGATCTTGAAAGTACATATATTGAACATTCTAACTTGATGAAATCAAAACAACGTAATATTGAAGAAAAAAGAGTTAAGGAGAAATCGTTAGGGGAATTAAATAATGAGATTTTTGCACTATCTAAAAAACTTGATGAAATGAAAACAATCTATAAAGATAGTCAAGAAGTCGAAATTAAACTAAAAAAATTAGAATCAGAGAAACTATCTTTTGAGAATGAATTAGTTAGTAAGAAAGAAAATCTTGCGATGAGAAGGACAGATCATGATAATAATCTAAAGAATATTGAATCTATCAACAAGAAAATAAATGACTTGGAAGAAAGAGTTGATAAGATTGTTTTTACAGATCAGATAGGCATATGGCTGAATCAACATTTTATCCCCTCATTAGAACAGATAGAATCTCAAGTGTTGATCAGTATAAGGGAAGAATTCAATAAGTTGTTCCAAAAGTGGTTTTACCTATTGATTGAAGTGGGTGACATAGACGTAGAAATTGATGAATATTTTACGCCTATTGTGAACCAAAGTGGATATCACCTGGAAGTTGATAGTTTAAGTGGAGGAGAGAAAACCTCAATCGCACTTGCGTATAGGCTGGCACTTAACGAAATCATTAGAAGGATGATAATGCTTGATGATAATCTATTGATTTTAGATGAACCTACAGATGGTTTTAGTAAGGAACAGCTAATTCAAATAAAGCTTGTCTTAGAAGAACTCAGCGCAGCTCAGGTAATAGTTGTTTCTCACGAAAAAGAATTGGAGGGATTTGTGGAAACAATATTTAGGGTAGTGAAAGAAAGTGAAAAATCACAGGTCGAGTTAGCAGCATAAAAAACAACACTAGGTTCTTGCGAATTGGAAAATTGATCTAAATATATTATATAATAAATGTCTGTTTAAGAGTTACTAATATATAGTAATTAAAGTCATAGGGATCTAAAATTTATTCATTAGGGAGGTATTAAAAGCGATTAAATTTATTTTTTAGGAAAACAATATATTCCATGTCGTAACAATTCATGAAGTTGGCCGATAAGATTAAGTGTTCCCATATTCTCGTAAAGAAGCATAGTGAAGCACTATCTATCATTGAAAGGTTAACAAAAGGAGAAAGCTTTGATAAGTTAGCAAAGGAATTCTCTATAGATAAGGGAAGCGGTAAAAGGGGCGGCGACCTAGGTTTTTTTGGAAGAGGAGTAATGGTAAAACCATTTGAATCAGCATCATTCAAACTTGAAAAAAACCAAGTTTCAGAACCTGTAAAAACGGAATTCGGTTATCATGTAATAAAAAGAATTGCTTGACCACCTGGTTTGTTCATAGGCAATTCTGAAAAATGGGGCTCTTTTCCGAATCTTTAGTGTTCACTCTACGCTAAGTAAATTCAACTGGTAGAATTACCAGTTTCTTCTGTCGTATTGTTGGAAAAAGTAATTGTTTCATTACTTGTGGTATTCCCAACTTTTATTGATAGGTCACTCATGTTAATCACCATACTCGGAGTCATATTTTGATTTTGGGCATTTGCCGAATCAGCGAAAATAAACGGGATTGCAAATACGAGTCCGATGATGAATACTCTAGAGATACTCAAGCTAACCAATTTCATGGATTTGCTATCATTATGCGCATATATATACAATTAACCTTTGAGAATTTCAATTAGGAAAATGAAGGTAATCATGCTATTTTTTGATACTTGAATGTAACAGGTATTCAACTTTTTGACAAAGCTTTGAATTTAAATGAAAAATCCTAGGTTTCTTTCAATTTAATGATAATTACTGTTTATAGACAATAGTGATTGCAATAATAACCAAGAATTGACGTTTTTTAGAAATTTTAAGGCTAATACTTTATGTTTACGTTAATATACTCACGCTCAAGATACAAATAGGTAATGAGATTTTCTGGTAAATCACATTCAAAGTTATACTTAATCGTTATTTTTCCTATTATTTTTTACATTTCAGGGGATTTTCCTTCATTTTCTGGACTCTATCAAGCTAAAGACGGCGTGAATTTAGCTTTCGGCCAATTTGAAGATGGGGAGGATGAGAACAATGAAGATCCAAATACCACAATAAACACAGCGATAGATGGCAATAACAATGCCATAGTCAATAATGGTAGCACTACCTCAAACTCTATGAAATTTGCATTTTCTGGAACGGACAATGGGGGCAAGACAATTAATCGCTTTGAGTGTAGCATTGATGGCAGACCATTCGTTACTTGCATAAGTACTAACACTGTTAATGTTGTGGATGGAACTCATACATTTAGTGTACGATCCGAAGATAACGTAGGAAATAAAGATCCGACTCCAGCATCATATACATGGACTGCTAACACAGAAACATCAAACACTCAGATAGATTCTGTTACTGAGGGCAACAAGATGATCGTAATAAACAACAGCAACACTAGGTCTAACTCGATGAATTTTGAATTTTCAGGTACGGATAATGTTGGTTCAAAAATCTATCGATTTGAATGTAGCATGGATGGTGAACCATTCGTTACTTGCGTAAGTACTAACACTGTTAATGTTGTGGATGGAACTCATACATTTAGTGTACGATCCGAAGATAACGCAGGAAATAAGGATTCTACTCCAGCGACATTTACATGGACGGTCGACACAACTCCCCCTACAACGTCTATAATCTCTGCTGTAGACGGTAACAATAGTACTATCTCAAATAATGGAAATAGTGAATCAACTTCAATTAAATTTTCTTTTGATAGCAACGATACTGGTGGTGTTGGAATAGATAACCATCAATGTAACATCGATAACTCTAGATACGTAGCCTGTTTCAGCCCGTTCATATTTCCAAATTTATTAAAAGACGGTACTCACACCTTTACAGTTTTGTCTGAGGATAACGCGGGAAATAAAGATTCGACTCCAGCGACATTTACATGGACGGTCGACACAACTCCCCCTACAACGTCTATAATCTCTGCTGTAGATGGTAACAATAGTACTATCCCAAATAATGGAAATAGTGAATCCACTTCAATTAAATTTGCCTTCTCAGGTACAGATACGGGTGGAGTTGGAGTAAACCACCTGCAATGTAATATCGATAACTCTCAATATGTAGCCTGTACCAGCCCATTTGTATTTCTCAATTTATTAAAAGACGGTACTCACACGTTTAGCGTTAGGGCTGTAGATAACGTTGAAAATATCAATTTCTCACCTGCATCATTTACGTGGACTGTAGACACAGAATCTCCCACAACGACTATCAACGCTGCTACTGATGGTAATGATTCCCTCATAGCCAATGGCACCAATACCAATTCCGGTTCCATGTCGTTTGAATTCTCTGCCAACGATACTGGAGGTAATGAGGGTACAGGAGTAGGAATCGATCACTTTGAATGTAACATTGATAACTCTCTATACGTAGCCTGTACCAGCCCGTTCATATTTCCAAATTTATTGAAAGACGGTACCCACACATTTACAGTTTTGTCTGAGGATAACGCGGGAAATAAAGATTCTACTCCAGCGGCATTTACATGGACCGTAGACACTTTATCTCCTCTTATTTCTATTGATAGTGCCATTGATGGTAATGGTAATTTGACGATTCCTGGAAGTAACACATCTTCCAATTCCATGACACTCGCTTTTTCAGGTAACGATACTGGCGATAAAGAAGGTAAAGGAGTAGGAATAAAACAGTTTGAATGTTCGTTGGATGGAGCTTCCTTCTCTATCTGCACAAGTCCTGTCCAGTTTACCTCAGTAAATTTGCCAGAAGGCATCCATACCTTTGAGATAATTTCCGAAGACAACATAGGAAACATAAATTCTACTCCAGAATCATTTTCATGGACTGTGGACACTGAGTCACCTACCACGACTATTGATTCCTCTATTGATGGTTTTCAAAATAATTTAACTGACGGCGGTAATACTGCATCTAACTCGATAACACTTGCATTTTCAGCCCTTGATTCTGGTGGTAAAGAAGGTAATGGGGTCGGAATAAAACAGTTCGAGTGTAACATAGATAACTCAGAATTTGTTTCTTGCACGAGTCCGCTCCAATTTGTGAATCTGAGTGATGGCGTTCATACATTGGAAATAATGTCTGAAGACAATGTTGGAAACCTAAGTCCAACACCTGCATCAATAAGCTGGACTGTAGACACAGTGCCTCCCAGTACTACCATCATTAACGCCATTGATGGTAATGAGAGCCCTATAACTAACGGTAGCTATTCCAGACTTAACTCTGTATCATTTGCATTTTCTGGTAACGATACAGACGGAACAGGAACTACAGGATTAGCAATAGAACAATTTGAATGCAGCCTAGATGATTCCAATTTTACTGTCTGCTCAAGTCCCGTACAATTTACTTATGCGAACATAACTGATGGAACTCATACATTTAGGGTTTTGTCTGAAGATAACGTTGGAAATAATGATCCATCTCCCGAGTTGTTTACATGGACTGTTGATACCATTCCACCTACTACGAATATCAACTCTGCCATTGACGGCAACAACAGCACAATAACTAACGGCAGCAATACTAAATCTAATGCTATTATGTTAGAATTCTCTGGTAACGACACTGGTGGAGTTGGAATTGATCACCTTGAATGCTCACTTGATGGTACATCATTTAGTGCCTGCACAAGCCCAATACAGTTTGCTCCTCCAACGATAACTGATGGAACTCATACCTTTGAAGTTTTGTCTGTGGACAATTCTACGAACAAAGACCCATCACCTGCATCATTTACCTGGACTGTAGATACAATACCACCAGAAACCTCTATTCTGTCTGCTATAGATGGCAATGAATCCATTGTAACGACAGGTCAGAATACATCGTCAAATCTTATATCATTTGAATTCTCTGGTAACGACACTGGTGGAGTTGGAATTGACCACCTTGAATGCTCACTTGATGGTACATCATTTAGTGCCTGCACAAGCCCAATACAGTTTACTTCTGAGAACATAACTGATGGCACTCATACCTTTGAAGTTTTGTCTGTGGACAATTCTACGAACAAAGACCCATCACCTGCATCATTTACCTGGAAGGTTGATACCATAGCACCCACTACGAATGTCATCTCTGCCATTGACGGCAACAACAGCACAATAACTAACAGCAGCAATACTAAATCTAATGCTATTATGTTAGAATTCTCTGGTAACGACACTGGTGGAGTTGGAATTGACCACCTTGAATGCTCACTTGATGGTACATCATTTAGTGCCTGCACAAGCCCAGTACAGTTTACTTCTGCCAACTTACTAGATGGCGCTCATTCTTTCATGGTCATTGCACAAGATAAAGTTGGAAATATTATGACTACTCCGGTACTGTTCAACTGGACTGTTGACACATTACCGCCAACTACCGCTATCAATGCCGCTATTGACGGAAATAATGGAACATTAGTTAGTGGCGACAGTACCATGTCAACTTCAATGGCTTTTACTTTTTCAGGTAACGATAGAGGTCTCAATGAACATAATGGAGTAGGAATTAAGCAGATTGAATGCAGTATCGACAACTCTAACTTTACTGCTTGTATCAGTCCTATCCAATATGATAATCTCACCGAAGGTGTTCATAGGTTGGCGATATTATCCGAGGACAAAGTTGGAAATAAAGGCTCAATTCCTTCATCGTTTAATTGGACCATAGATACTGAAGCTCCATCAACATCAATATTTTCAGCTACTGATGGAAATAATAATTTCATGGCTCCTGGTAGTAATACGTCTTCTAACTCTGTGATCTTTGAATTTTCAGCTAACGATACTGGCGGAAGTGAAGATAAGGGAGTAGGAATTAAGCAGATTGAATGCAATATCGATAACTCTAACTTTACTGCTTGTATCAGCCCTGTCGAGATTACGTCTGACATTCTTACGGATGGTAGTCATATCTTTAAGATTAGAGCTGAAGACAATGTCGGAAATATGAATCCTGCACCAGCTTCATTTAGCTGGACAATAGATACGGTACCACCTACTACCATTATCAGCAATGTTGTGGATGGTAATAAGACCTCTATAACTAACGGCAGCAATACTAAATCTAATGCTATTATGTTAGAATTCTCTGGTAACGACACTGGTGGAGTTGGAATTGATCACCTTGAATGCTCACTTGATGGTACATCATTTAGTGCCTGCATGTAGCAGCCCAGTTCTTTCAGTCAACCTGACTGAAGGTGACCATATTGTTAAGATCAGAGCCCAAGACAGTGTGGGAAATATCGGTCTCTCCCCTGCATCATTTAGCTGGAGCGTAGATACGGTAGCACCATTGACCTCTATAAACTCTATTACAGATGGTAATAATACAGCAATTAGCACTGGTGGCAATACGTCGTCAAACACTGTTATGTTTGAATTCTCCGGTACGGATAGTGGTGTAGGTCTCAGCCATTTTGAGTGTAGCTTCGACGAGTCAAAGTTTATCACATGCGCAAGCCCACTCCAGATTGATAGTCTAACAGATGGTATTCATACTCTAGAAACTAGGGCGCACGACAACGTTGGAAACAAAGACCTATCTCTTGCATCGTTCAGCTGGACTGTAGATACAGTTCCACCTATTACCTCTATTGTCTCTACTTCTGACGGTAATAGATCAGCCATTAAGAATGGTGGTAACACGTCTTCAAATACTGCAATATTTGAATTTTCAGCGATAGATAGTGGCGGCAGAGAAAATGAGGGAGTATCTATTGATCAATTTGAGTGTAACATAGACAATTCCAACTTTGTTACTTGTATTAGTCCTATTGAGTTTAATTCTCTAAGGGAAGGAACTCACAATTTGAAGATATTTTCAAAGGACAATGTAGGAAATATGAGATCATCTCCAATCTCATTTAAATGGTCAGTAGACACAATCCCGCCGTTTAGTTCCATAAATTCTGCTACCGATGGTAACAACCAAACCTTAGATAAAAACGATAATAGCTCATCAACCTCAATAGAATTTACATTTACGGGTACTGACTCGGGAGGTGTTGGAGTAGACCGCCTTGAATGTTCGTTAGATGGCGGTCCATTCAATATCTGTTCAAGCCCCATCCAGTTTTCGTCTACAAATATATCAGATGGCGCTCATATTCTCGAAGTAAGGGCAGAAGATAAAGTTGGGAATATCAGTCCTGATTCCTCATTTACCTGGACCGTAGACACAGTACCGCCAGATGCAATTATTGATTCTGCAACAGATGGCAATGGAACTATCATTAACACGGGTGGTAACACATCGTCTAACTCCATGATATTCAATTTCTCAGGTATCGATTCTGGTGGTAAAGAAGGTATCGGTGTAGGAATTAATCATTTTGAATGCAGTTTGGACAATTCGAACTTTACTGCTTGCAACGGCCCTGTAAGGGCAAATAACATGGCCGATGGAAGCCATATCCTTGAGGTAAGGGCTGAAGATAATGTTGGAAATATTAGCCCATCTCCCTCATCATTTACCTGGTCCGTAGACACAACAGCGCCTACAACTAGCATCGACTTTGCTATCGACGGTATTAAAAATGGCATAACCAACGGTGGGGATTCCAAATCCACCTCAGTGACATTCACTTTTTCAGGTAACGATACTGGAGTTGGAATTAGTAATTTTGAATGCAGCATTGATAATTCTAACTTTACCGCGTGTACCAGCCCCGTTCAATTAAGCAACCTGACTGATGGCGAGCATATGATTGAGGTAAGAGCTCAGGACAATGTTGGAAATGTCGGCCCATCTCCATCATCATTTACATGGACTGTAGACACAACACCACCTGGAACTATTATCGATTCTGTTACCGATGGTCATGATGAGATAATTACTATGGATGGTAATTCGTCTTCCAACTCTATAATAGTAGACTTCTCAGGAACCGATAGTGGTGTTGGGGTCGATCACTTTGAATGCAGAATAGACAGCTCTAATGGAGGTAGTACTAAATCAACATCAATGACCTTTGCATTCTCAGGTACAGATACCGGTGGAGTTGACATAGATCACTTTGAATGTAGTATAGATAATTCAGACTTTGTAACTTGTATGACACCTGTTCAATTCAGTAACTTAGAGGATGGTGCTCATATTCTTCAGATGAGAGCTCAGGACAATGTTGGAAATGTCGGCCCATCTCCATCATCATTTACATGGACAGTAGACACAACACCGCCCGCAACTTCTATAAACTCATCGATAGATGGTAAC
>Ga0193739_1000295_pt1 | contig 14242 bp, 11 predicted proteins | sample L2a2metaG_FD_144926 | JGI IMG/M metagenome (GOLD analysis project Ga0193739, IMG submission 144926) | Soil microbial communities from a riparian zone of the East river system, Colorado, United States - L2a2 | ecosystem: Environmental > Terrestrial > Soil > Riparian zone | place: USA: East River...
AGCCTTGATCGAGTCCGCCAGCTGCGCGATGCGCCTCCCCCCCCCGGGGCCGGCGTCTCCCGGCAGGCCGCGCGCCCGCGTCGCCGCACCATCGAGCTGCTCCGTCACGTCGCGGATCCGCTTGACCGCGTCGTTCGCCGCGCTCACTCGGTCGCGAATCCGAAGCAGCAGGTCGAACTGGCGCTGGTAATCCTCGGGCGAGGTCGTCACGCGCGGGTCGCGCTGCAGCGCAAACCCCCGCGTCTGCGACCAGTCGCCGGCCGTCAGGCGGACCTTGTACGTGCCCGGCACCGCCACCGGGCCCTGCGTGCCGCCGCATAGCGCAGGTTCCACACGAAGCGATTCATCCCGGCGCGAACCTTGAGCGAGTCACCGGGCTCCTTGGGCCGCGTGGTGAATCGCCGGATGAGCGAGTCGCGCGCATCGAGGAAGTCGAGCTGCAGTAGGGCGGTGGAATCGGGCTTGTCTTTTAGATAGAAGAAGACCACCGCCCCATTCGGCGGATTGGCGCCCACGCCCGACGCCGCGAAACCGAAGCCGCCCCCCCCACCCACGCGGTAGGGATCGCGCGGCCTGAACAGGAACCGGGACGCGCGCACGACGGAGTCGCCGAGCTGGTGCAGCGGCGTGAGATCGTCCAGGATCCAAAACGAGCGGCCGTGCGTGGCGACGACGAGATCGTTGTTCTTCACCACGAGATCGTGGATCGGCACCACGGGCAGGTTGCGCTGCAGCGACTGCCAGCCGGCGCCGTCGTCGAACGACACGTAGACGCCGAACTCGCCGGCGGCGTAGAGCAGCCCGCGCCGCACCGGATCCTCGCGCACCACCCGAATGAAGTGATTGTCGGGAATCCCGGCGACGATCTTCCGCCACGTCCGCCCGTAGTCTGACGTCTTGTAGATGTAGGGGCGGAAGTCGTCCCACTTGTAGCGCGTCGCGGCGACGTAGGCAGTGGCCGGGTCGTGCGGGGAGACATCGATGATGCTGATCAGCGCCCACTCCGGAAGGTCGCGGGCGGGGGGCGTCACGTTGGTCCACGTCTTGCCGCCGTCGCGCGTGAGGTGAACGAGTCCGTCGTCCGTTCCCGCCCACAAAGTGCTCGAGTCGTGCGGGGAGGGCGCCAGCGCGAAGACCACGTCGTAATACTCGATGCTGGTATTGTCTTTCGTAATCGGCCCGCCCGACGGCCCCTGTTTGGTCTTGTCATTCCGGGTGAGGTCGTTGCTGATCGCCTCCCAGCTCTGGCCCTCGTTCGTCGACTTGAACACGACGTTGGCCGACACGTACAGCACCTTGGGGTTCTGGGGCGAGTGGACGATGGGGAATGTCCAATTGAACCGGTACTTCAGGTCGGCCGCCCCCCATCCCATCGGGTTGTCGGGCCACACCGAGACGACCCGCTCCTGTCCCGTGCGCCGGTCGTGGCGACTGATGAACCCCCCATAGCAGCCGCCGAAGGTGACGTCGGGGTCGTCCGCGCGGGCCGCGATGTAGCCGCTCTCGCAGCCGGCGACCTCGTACCAGTCCTTCTCCGTGATGCCGCCTCCGTCGGTACGGCTCGCGATGCAAACCGTGCTGTTGTCCTGCTGCGCGCCGCAGACCTTGTAGGGAACGTGGGTGGTGGTCGTGACGTGGTAAAACTGGGCCGTGGGCTGGTTGGCTTGCCCGGTCCAGCTGACCCCGCCGTTGTAGCTGACGTTCGCGCCGCCGTCGTTGCCGTTGATCATGCGGAGCGGGTCGTTCGGCGCGATCCACAGCGCGTGGTTGTCGCCATGGGGCGTGCGGATCGGCGCGAACGTCCGCCCCCCGTCCACCGAGCGGTAGAACCCGACGTTCATGACATAGACGGTCTCAGGATCCTTCGGGTCGGCGTGGATGTGGGTGTAGTACCAGGCGCGCTGCCGTAGATTCCGGTCCTCGTTCAGCCGGCGCCACGTCGCGCCGCCATCGTCGGAGCGGAAGACGCCGCCGTCCTCCGCCTCGACGATCGCCCACACGCGGTCGTGATTCGCGTGCGAAACGGTCACGCCGATCTTTCCGATCATGCCCTTGGGAAGCCCTTGATTGCGGGTGATCTCCGTCCAGGTGTCGCCGCCGTCTGTGGACTTGAAGAGGCCGCTCCCCGGCCCCCCGCTCGACATGTACCACGGCCCCCGCCGCGCCTGCCAGAAGGCCGCGAAGAGAATCCGCGGGTTCATCGGGTCCATCACCAGGTCGATCGCGCCCGCGGAGTCGGAACGGAACAAGATCTTGTCCCAGGTCCGCCCGCCGTCCTTCGAGCGGAACACACCGCGTTCCGGGTTCGGGCCGAAGGCGTGGCCGAGGGCCGCGACGTAGACCCAGTCGGCGTTGGCGGGGTGGACGCGGATCGCGCCGATCTGGCCCGCGTCGCGCAGTCCCGAGGGCACCCAGGTCTTCCCGGCATCGGTGGAGCGATACATGCCGTCGCCCGGTGAGACGTCGCCCCGGATCGGCGTTTCCCCAGTCCCGACGTAGACGACGTTCGGGTCCGAGGGCGCCACTTCGATCGCGCCGATCGAGCCGGCGCGAAAGTCCTTATCGGAGATCGGCTGCCAGGTGAGACCGCCGTCGGTCGTCTTCCAGACGCCGCCACCGGTGGCGCCGAAGTAGAACGTGGACAGCTGATCGGCGTGGCCGGCGACCGCAGTCGAGCGGCCGCCGCGGAACGGTCCGATCGACCGCCACTCGAGCGCGTTGAAGAGCGACGTATCGACGCGAGCGGCAGCAGGAGGGGCAGCGGCGCGCCGCTGGGCGGCTGCAGGAGCTGGGACGACGACCAGAACGGCGCAACCCGCGAGCGCAAACAGGCGTGACATAGACGGCGGCACTCCGAGCGGAAGTGAGCCGCTATTATATCGCCTATGGGGTGGGCTTCAACTCCCAAAGCACGTTCACGATGACCCACCGGCCGTTCCACTTGGCCAGGTGGAGATAGTCGATCCAGGTCGACGCGATGATCTTGGCGCTGGCGGCGTTCTGATAGATGTCGAGGATCGTGACGTCGTGTTGCTGCTGCGCAACAGGGATGTCCTTGCCGCCGCCGGCGCGGGTGCCCTGCACGAGAGACATGGCGCTCATCTGGCCGAGCTGGCTGCGTCCCTGCGGGTTACTGCGCACGATGCGCTTGGCGAGCTCCGGATGCAGCGCGCGCTCCATTCGCGCGCCGTTCCCCTCGTAATAGCCCTGGATGTAATCGAGCGCGGTCGCTTTGATGGCGGCGGAGTCGGCCGCGGTCTGCGCCGGCATGGCGGCGGGGATCAGCAGCGCGGCAGCCGCGAGGGCGATCGGAATACGCATCGGTACTCCTCTATTGAGGGTCGATAATCCTACGGGGCGGGCCCGCCGCGAGGTTCGTCGCCGAGGGTCAGAATCTTGCGAAACTGGCTCGCCCCGACCGGCTGCACCGAGAGACGCCCGATCCGCACCAGCGCCAAATCGGCGAACGCCTTGTCCTGCTTGATCTCGGCGAGGGTGACGGGGCGTGCCAGGCGCCCCTTGGCCTTGAGCTTCGGCGGGTCGCCGGCGGCCACCACTGTCGCCATCCCGATGACCGACTTCTCCTTGCCCGTGTGGTACACCAGGACCTCGTCCCCCGGCTGCATGGCGCGCAGGTGCTTCATCGCGACCGGGTTCTTCACGCCATCCCAGGTCGCGACGCCTTCACGCTTCAGGTCCTCGAAGCTGTAGGTGCTCGGCTCGGTCTTGACCAACCAGTAGTTAGGCATGCTCTCGTGTCCAGGCGGTGATGGTATCTGCAAGCTCGCTCAAGACGTCGGCGTCAGTGCGACCCGAACGCTTGAGCACTTTGAACGAATGGTCGCCGCCCTCGACGACGTGCAGTGTCGCGAGGTCGCCGAGTCCATGCACGATGGGGCGCAGCAGATCGAGGCCGGCGAAATCGTCACGCGTGCCCTGAAGGAATAGCATCGGGACTCGGACGTGTGACAGGTGTTCCGCCCGGGTGGTCGCGGGCCGCCCCGGTGGATGCAGCGGGAACCCCAGAAACACGAGACCGCGCACGCCGAGCAGCGGCTCTTTGGCTTGCGCCTGCGAGGTCATACGGCCACCGAACGACTTCCCACCCGCGAAGAGCGGGAGGCCGGGCGCGACCCGCGCGGCATCGAGCGCGGCGTCTCGCACGCGGGCCTCGGCCACCGCGGGAGGATCGGGGCGGCCGGCGCCTTTCTCCATGTAGGGAAACTCGTAGCGGTACGTCGCGATCTGCCGTTCACCAAGGGCCTGCACGGCCCGCTCGAAGAACGGATGTCGCATCCCCGACCCCGCCCCATGCGCCAGCATGAGCAGCGCCTTCGCCTCGGGCGGGGCAACGAGGAGGTGATTCACGCCTATCGGATTCTGCCCAGACGGTCCGGGGGCAGCTCCGTCACGACGATCCGTTGCTGCAGCCTCCGTCCGCCGAGGCTGAGCCGGACGATGTATTCCCCCGGCAGCGCCATCCGCAGCTCCTCGACCGACGTCGGGTCGCCCAGCCCCCGAGGCCGCGGCCGTTCGCGGTTCAGGTCCCAAGTGACGCGCTGCAGTCCCGGGAAGCCGGAGCCCGTCAGGGTGCGGACGGTATCGCCCGCGGCAGTCGTGATCAGGAGCCTCACGCCGTCCGGCTGCATGTTCTTCAGGTAGTAGGAGATCACCGCACCGCGCGGCGGATTGGGCGCGACGAAACGGTGGCTGCCGAACGAGGGGTGCGTGCGCCGCTCGCGATACTGATAGGCAGGCGCCACCTCGAAGAGGTGAATCGAATCGGTCAGGACCGAGTCGCTGAATTCCTCGACCGGTCCGACTCCCACCACGTAGAGTCCGCGGCCGTGCGTCGAGACGACGAGCTCGCGCTGCCGGAACGACATCGCCATGCGCTCGACCATGACGCGCGGGAAGTTCTTCCCGAATCGCCGCCAACGCTGGCCACCGTCCACCGTGACGTACACACCGTCCGACGTCCCGACCCAGAGGACGCGCGGGTTGCGCGGGCTCTCGAACACCGTAATGCTGCCGCGGTCCGCCGGCAGGCCGTTCACCAGCTCGGTCCACGTGCGACCGTAGTCGGTGGTGCGCCACACGTGGGGCCGGTAGTCGTCGCGGAAATGACAGTCGTACGTCACCCACGCCGTGCCCTCGGCGTGATAAGAAGCGGCGATGGTCGAGACCCAGCAGGTCGTCGCCGCCCCGCGGGGGACGTTCGCGGTGACATTGGTCCAGGTGCGGCCCGTGTCGCGCGACACCCAGATGAACCCGTCGTCCGTCCCGGTCCACAGCACCGCCGGCGTCTTCGGGCTCTCGGCGATCGAAAAGATCGCGTGATAGCTGGTGTGGCCGACTTCGGGGGCCGGGTTCTGGCGCGGCGTGCGCGTCATGTCCGGGCCCAACATCTCGTAGTCCCGCCCGTGCTGGCGCAGCCGGAACAGGCGGTTCGACCCCAGGTACACCGTCGTGGAATCGAAAGCGGAGATGAGGATCGGCGCCGTCCAATCCCATGTGAAGTCGTACCCGCTTTCGGCGCCGGCGTCGAGCGCGGCGGGCTGAATGTCGTCCCGTTTCCAGGTGCGCAGGTCCAGCGCCGATACGACGCCGAACTGTGAGCCCGAATAGATGGTCCACGGATCGTTGGGAGGGATCTGGACCCACATCCCGTCGCCGCCGTTCACCGGATACCAGTCGGCGTCCGTCACGCCGATCGCGTCGCGCGTCGCGCTCGGCCCGCACCACACACCGTTGTCCTGCAAGCCGCCGCAGATCTGATAGGGCACGAGCGAGCTATCCACCATCACCGTGTAGAACTGACCGATCGGGATCGGCATGTGCCACCAGGCGCGACCGGCGTCGAATGTCACGTAGACGCCGCCGTCGTTGCCCAGGATGCGGTGGGCCGGGTCGCGCGGGTCGATCCAGAAGGCATGATTGTCCACGTGGACCCGGCTCAGCGATTCCGGCGCGAAGGTCCGGCCGCCGTCCTTGCTGGCGTGCAGGTTCGTAGCGCCGACGAAAACGTTCTGGCTGTCCGCGGGGTTGACCCAGATCTCGTTGTAGAAGTAATGCGGGATCGCCTGCATGTCGTTGACCTGCGTCCACGTGGCGCCCGCGTCGTTCGAGCGGAACACGCCGCCGAACGGCCCCCGAGCCGGTTCCGTGATGCCGCGGTCGACCTGGATCATCGCGAACACCAGCTTGGGGTTCTGCGGAGAGATGGCGATCCCGATCCGGCCGAGGCGGTCGGGCGGTAGCCCGTTTTGTTTCGCCCGATCGGTGAGGCGCGACCAGGTGCGGCCGCCGTCGGTGGTCTTATAGAGCCCGCTCCCCGCGCCCACGCCTTCCATGCGGCTGCCGCCCCACCGCAACCGGTGCCATGCGGCGGCGTACAGCGTATTCGGGTCGCTCGGGTCCATCTCGAGATCCACGAATCCGGTGGTGTCGTTGACGAACAGTATGCGCGTCCAGGTTTTGCCGCCGTCGGTGGTCTTGTAGACCCCGCGCTCGTTGTTCACGCCCCACAGGTGACCGAGCGCCGCGACGTACACGGTGTCGGGGCCCGTCGGGTGGATCACGATGCGGCCGATCGCGCGCGAGTCGGTGAGGCCCATCTTGGTCCAGCTGCGGCCCGCGTCGGTGGACTTGTAGACGCCGTCGCCCCAGTACTGCGACCGCAGGCTGTTCTTCTCGCCGGTCCCGACCCACACGACGCTCGAATCGGAGGGCGCGACGGCCAGATCGCCGACCGTCTCGCTGCCGAGGCCGCTCGAAACCGACTGCCAGGTCACGCCGCCGTTGATCGTCTTCCAGACGCCGCCGCCCGCCGAACCGATGTAGAACGTCTTGGGCCGCGGCTCAGGTGTGGCCGGCACGGCGATCGCGGTCACTCGCCCGGAATACGCGGCGGGGCCGAGCGCCCGGTAATTGAACGCTTCGAGGAACCGCGTGAGCGAGTCAGGGCTTTGCGCCAGCGCGGCGAGGAGCAGCAGGGTCATGGGAGATTCTACGGCGTGCCCGCGAGGTCAGCCAGGCGCTCGAGCGCGGCCACGAGATCGGGTTGCGTCTCGAGGACCGGGAGCAGCGGATCGCCCTTGAGTTTCTTCATGCGGGCGGGGGCGTTCTTGATGGTGAACTTGCGGATGTCGAGTTTGGGCGTGACCTCGCGCCACTCGAGCGGCATCGAGACGGGCGCGCCCGGCAGCGGCCGGACGCTGAAGGGCGCGACGAGCAAGCGGCCGTGCCCGTTCTGCACGTAGTCGAGATAGACTCGCCCCCCCCGCTTCCCCACCTGCCGCGTCACCGTGGCGATGTCGGGCAGCTTGGTCGCGACTACGCGCGCCAAGAGGCCGCCGAGCTGGCGCGCCTGCTCGTAGGTGACGAGCCGCGCCAGCGGCAGCATCACGTGCAATCCCGTCGAGCCGCTGGTCTTGATGAAGGCGGGGAGCTCAATGTCGTCACACAGGTCCTTCACCACGCGCGCCACCTTCACGACGTGCTCGAAGGGCGCGTCCTTGGGATCGAGATCCAGGATGCACCAGTCGGGTTGCTCGAGCGTCGCCGCCCGGCTGCCCCACACGTGCAACGGGATCGTGCCCATGTTCGCGAGATAGAGCAGCGACTCCAGGTTGTCGCAGACGAAGTAGTCGATCTCGCGCTGCGTGTCCTCGCTCCACATCCGCTCGGTGCGCAGCCACTCCGGGATGAAGCCAGGGGCATCCTTCTGGAAGAACGACTTCCCGGTGATCCCGTCGGGGAAGCGCGTGAGCACGACGGGCCGGTCCTTCAGGTACGGCAGCAGCCACGGCGAGATCGCGCGGTAGTACTCGATCAGGTCGCCCTTCGTGTACTTCTCTTCGGGCCAGAAGATCTTGTCGAGGTTCGAAAACACAACCTCACGGAGCACGGAGCTCGGAGCAGTACGCTCCGGCCCAAAGTCTGCCTCCGGTTCCTGCTCCGTGTTCCGTGCTCCGTGCAAGACGCAGTCCTTCGGCTCCTTATCATCCCGGAATCTCACAAACACCGGCTGGCGCAACACGCCATCCGGCGTGACTTCCTTGTACCGCACCTCCGCTACCAGTTTCGGTTCCACCCACACGTGGTCCGGGCCCTCGGGCACGGGGCCGGCCTCACACGGCGTCGTCGGACGGATCGACGCGTCGAGTTGCTTTCCCACTTCCTCGAGCTGTTTCGCATCGAACCCCGAGCCCACTCGACCGGCATAGGTCAGGTTGCCGTCCTGGTAGCCGCCCAGGTGCAGGGCGCCGAAGCCGCCGCGCGAGCCTTTGGGACGCGAGTATCCCACCACCGCGAAGTCGTCGGTGCGGTCGGCGCGGATCTTGAGCCAGTTTGCCGAGCGGCCGCCGCGGTAGGGCGCGTCCGACTTCTTCGCCATGATGCCCTCGAGGCCGAGCTGCACGACATGCTCGTACAGCTCCTCGCCCTTCGTTTCGAAGTGATCGGAGTAGCGCAGCGCCCCGGCACGTGGCAGCAGTTTCGCGAGGATCGCCTTGCGCTTGACGAGCGGCAGCGGCCGCACGTCGTAGCCCTCGAAGGCGAGCAGATCGAAGACGTAGAATGTCGCCGGCGTTTCGACCGCCGCTCGCTTGATAAGGGACAGGCCGGACAGCCTGGCGCGATTCTGCAGGCGGTTGAAGCTCGGCCGCCCCGCGTCGTCGGCCACGATGATCTCGCCGTCGAGAATCAGCCCCTCATATGGCAGGGCGGCCACGGCACGCGCGATCTCGGGAAACGCGGGCGTCATGTCGTGGCCGTTGCGGGAGACGAGCTTCGCCTCACCGTCTTCGCGCGCCGCGCGCAACCGGTAGCCATCGAGCTTCAGCTCGAAGAGCCATCCCGCTTTCGAGAAGGGCTGTTCCCGCGTTTCTGCGAGCATCAGCTCGGTATCGGCGACGCTTACGGCGCGCTTGGGGGCACCGAGCTTCTCGAGTTCCTTCTTGAGTGGCGCCGCGCGATCCTTCGCGGCGCGCAGCTCCTCGACCGTCATCCCCGACAGAACCGACTCGTCGGAATAGGGCTTGTCGGGATCGGCGTACCCGTCCTTCTCCTTGATCAGCAGCCATTCCTTGACGCCCTTCTTGAGCTTCACGAGGGTCCACTTGCCGCGCAGCTTGTAGCCCTTCAGCTCGAAGAGGAGCTTGCCCTTCTTGAATCCCTCGAACGGGTCCTCGAGGGGCACCCACACGCCGCGGTCCCACACGATCACTTCACCGGCGCCGTAGTTCCCCTCGGGGATGATCCCCTCGAAGTCGCCGTACTCCATGGGGTGGTCTTCGACGTTGACGGCGAGCCGCTTGTCGGCGCGGTTGGCGGAGGGCCCCTTGGGGACGGCCCACGACCGCAGCACCCCTTCCATTTCGAGACGCAGATCCCAATGCAGGCGCGTCGCGGCGTGCATGTGGACGATGAACAGGCCCCCCGCTTTGGGCGCGGGAGCGGCGGGTCGCGCCCCCGGCTCGGTGGTGCGGTCGAGGGAACGCTTGGCGCGATACGCGCTTAGCGGGTCGGTCGGCGGTGGACCCTTACGGTTTGCGGGCATGAGAGCGGTGTGGTTATCATAGCCCCTTATGAGCGCTCATTCCATCGGTTCGGCCACGGTCTCTTTCGGCCTCGTGTCGGTGCCGGTCAAGATGTTTTCGGCCGGCGAATCGTCCGCCAACATCTCGTTCAACTGGCTCCATAAGAAAGATGGGGCCCGCCTGAAGCAGCAGTATGTCTGCTCCAAGGACGGCGAGAAGGTTGAGAAGGACGACATGATCAAAGGGTACGAGTTCAGTAAAGGTCAGTACGTGCTCTTCGCGGCCGATGAATTGAAGAAGCTCGAGGAGCCACGCGGCACTGGGGCGATCGAGATCACCGAGTTCCTGCCGTCGGACCAGGTCGATCGCATCTACGTCGACAAGACGTACTTCCTGGGCCCCGACAAGGGCGGGGAGCGTGCCTACAAACTGCTCGCAGATGCGCTCAAGAAGACGGGCCGGGTCGCCATCGGTCAGTGGGCGGCGCGCGGCAAGCAGTACTTGATCCTTGTGCGCCCCATGGAGAACGGTCTCGCGATGGAGCAGCTCCGTTACCCCGAGGAGCTGCGGTCGATCGCCGATGTGCCGATCCCCAAGACCGAGGTGAAAAAGGGTGAGCTGGACATGGCGATCAAGTTCATCGATCAGGGCACGGCGGAGGAGTTCCGGCCGCAGGAGTACAAGGACAACGTGCGCCGGCGGATCCTGGACCAGATCCAGCAGAAGGTCGAGGGCAAGGAGATCACCGAGGAGCCCACCGAGGCGCCGAAGACGCAGATCCTCGACCTGATGGAAGCGTTGAAGGCCAGCTTGAAGGGCGGGAAGGGCGGCGGCGAGCGGAAGCCCGCCAAGCGCGTCGAGGGGAAGGCGCGAAAAGCAGGCTGAGGGCGTATGTTGTTGAAACCCTCACCGGAGAGCCGCCATGGAGTACGAGCAATCTACGCCGGGCCTGCTCTTTTGGATCATCTGTATCGCGATCGGGATCTTCTACATCGCCACGATGTGGAAGGTGTTCGAGAAGGCCGGGAAGCCCGGCTGGGCATCGATCATCCCGATCTACAATACGATCGTGTTGCTGCAAATCGCCGGTAGGCCGGTGTGGTGGATCCTGTTGTTCCTGATCCCGATCGTGAACATCGTGATCGCGATCATGGTCCACATCGACATCTCGAAGGCGTTCGGCCACGGCGTTGGTTTCGGGTGGGGTCTCGCGCTGCTCGGCCTTATTTTTTTTCCGATTCTCGCGTGGGGAGACTCCCAATATCAGGGGCCGCCGCAGCACGGTTGACGTCGAAGAGGGCGCCGAACTTCGCGGCAAGCTTCGGGCCCTCGCCTTTCCCTTCGTGCTTGAAGAAGACGTAGGCGTCGCTCCACCCTTTCCCCAACGCCCGCACCTTCTCCGCCCACTCCTCTAGCGCCTTTTTGTCGTAGGCCTCGACGCGCAGCCGCACGTACCCGAAGTCCGCGGTGGCCTCGAGCGGCGTCGTCCCTTCGTCGGTGTCGGCGACGCACAACGCCGCGTTGCCGGTCCGGAGCACCTCGTACACTTCGGCGTCGAACCACGAGGCGTGACGGAACTCCCAGGCGCATTTCAAGTCGGGCGGGAGTTGCGTGAGGACGTCGCCCAACCTCTCTATGTCCTTCTTGAAGTTGGGCGGCAACTGGAACAGAATGGGGCCGAGCTTCGGACCGAGCGTACGCGCGGTCTCGAGAAAGAAGCGCAGGTTCTCATCGACGTTCTTGAGCCGCGCGATGTGGGTGATGCGCTGCGGGGCCTTGAGCACGAAGCTGAATCCCGGTGGGGTCACGGCATCCCACCCCGCGACGATCTTGGGGGTGGGCATCCGGTAGAAGGTGTAGTTGATCTCGACGGCACCAAGTTTGCTCGCGTAGTACTCCAACCACTTGGCAGTGGGGAGCTTGGGCGGGTAAAAGGTCCCCTTCCATTCGGGGAAGTTGTAGCCCGAGGTGCCGACGAAAAGGCGCATGTGCAAAACTGGCGGGGGTGTTGCGGGCGTGCAACCCGCGACGGCGTGACTTGTGTCACGCGGAACCACAGCGCGGTTCGACAGTATGAAAGCGGTTGCCTTTCTCACCCATTGGGGAGCCTACGATTATGACCGTCAAGCCCATCCTCGCGGCGCTGCTCGTCGCCGCGACCGCGTGCGGGACCTCCGCCGAGACGGAGCGCAAGCTCGCCGATCTCGAGCAGGCGTCCGCGCAGCGAGACAGTTTGCTCCAGGAAGTGGCCGTCAGCGCCCGGCTGCTGAACGACGTGAGTACGGCGCTCCAAAAGGTTCAGGTGCGCGGACGGCAGATTCGCGTCTCGTCCGAAACGCCGCTCTTGGCGCAGCGTGACACGATGATGCAAAAACTGCGCTACGTCGTGGCGCGGGTGAGCGAAACCGAAGCGCGCCTCAACGAGAGCCAGCAGCGCATCAAGGGCCTCACCAACCTGTCGGACAGCCTGCGCTCCACCCTCGACTCAACGGTCATGAACCTCGGCGCCATCCTCGAGAGCCAGAAGACGACGATCGTCTCGCTCACCGAGCAGGTAACGCGGCTCGAGACCGAGAACGTGGCGCTGCGCGACACGGTCGCCACCGTCACCGAGCGCGAGAACACCGTCTACTACATCATCGGCACCAAGGACCAGCTGAAGGAGAAAGGGATCGTCGTCGAGGAAGGCGGCAGCCGCGTGTTGTTCGTGTTGTGGCGCACCGGCAGCATCCTCTCCCCGGCGCGGGAGCTCGATCCCAGCCAGTTCATCGCGATCAACAAGCGCGACGTACGGCACATCAACCTCGATGCGGCGGCCGAGTACCGCATCGCGTCGCGCCAGGACCTCGAGTTCCTGGGGACGCCCCGGACCGACCAGGGCAAGATCACCGGCGCGTCGAGCCTCGAGATCACGGCGCCCGAGCAGTTCTGGCGCAACTCGAAGTTCTTGATCATCGTCCAGGAGGGGCAGAGCACTGGTGGCACCGGCACGGCGAATCGGTCCGAATAGCCGCCCGCCGGCCCAGTAGCTGAAGCCCCACATCACCCCACGTGGTGTGGGGCTTTCGCTTACGAGGAGATCACGAATGGCGCGGTGCAAGTGGGCCGAATCGAGCGACCTGATGATCGCTTACCACGACCGCGAGTGGGGCGTGCCGGTTCACGACGACTGTCAACTCTTCGGCAAGCTCATCCTCGACGGCTTCCAGGCAGGGCTGTCGTGGGCGATCATCCTGCGCAAGCGCGACGCCTTCCTCGACGCGTTCGACGGATTCGATCCGGCGCGGATGGCGCGCTACGACCGGCGACGCATCACCAAACTCCTCAAGAATCCGGGCATCGTGCGCAACCGCCAGAAGGTCGAGTCGGCTATCGCCAGCGCGCGCGCGTTCCTCGACCTCAAGGAATCCGGAACGTCATTCGACGCGTTTCTCTGGCAGTTCGTCGGCGGGGCGCCGCGACGCTACTCGCGCAAGACGACGCGCAGCATCCCGGCAGAGACCAAGGAATCCGAGGCGATGAGCAAGGCGCTCGTCGAGCGCGGGTTCCGCTTCGTGGGCCCCACGATCTGCTACGCCTTCATGCAGGCCGTGGGAATGGTGAACGACCATCTCGTCACCTGCTTCCGGCACGCCGAGCTGTGACGTACGACGTGATCGTCGCGGGCCTGGGCGCGATGGGGAGCGCGACCGCGTTCCATCTCGCGGGCCGCAAGAGTCTTCGAGTCCTCGCGCTCGATCGCCACCACCCGCCGCACGCACTTGGCTCGACCCACGGCGGCACGCGCATTATCCGGGAGACGTCGTTCGAGCACCCGCGCTACGTGCCACTGGTGCGGCGCGCCTACCAGTGTTGGCGCCGGATGGAGGCCGCCACGGGACGGTCGCTGCTCACCATCACCGGCGGCGTATTCATCGGCGCACCCGATGGGCCCTTTGTGGCGAAGTCCAAGGAAAGCGCCGACATCCATGGGGTCCCGTACGAGATCCTGTCCCCTACCGAGATCCGGAAGCGCTTCCCCGCCCTCCGGCCCGAGGAAAATTCGGTCGGATTCTTCGAACCCGGGGCCGGCATCCTGGGACCCGAGGCCTGCGTGCAGGCGTGTCTCGACTACGCCCGAGCGGGAGGGATCGACCTCAAGTTCGATGAGCCGGTGGTGCGTTGGGAAACGAGCGGGAACGGTGTGACGGTCACGACCCCGCGGGGGCGTTACAGCGCCGCCAAACTGCTGCTCGCGGCGGGCCCGTGGATGCTCGACACCCTGACCGGGGTCGGCGTGCCAGTCACCGCGGAGCGGATCGTGATGCATTGGTTCGCTCCGACCGGCGACGCCGGCACGTTCGAGGCCGCGCGCTGCCCCCTCGCGCTGTGGGAGTTCGGGCCGAACGCGGCCTTCGCGTCGTTTCCGATCGACGCCGGAGAGATCAAGACGACGATCCATCACGGCGGCGAGCCCACGACGCCGGACACGGTGCGGCGCGACGTCGGGGCCGACGAGATCGCGGCGATGCGGACGATGCTGAAACGGTTCCTCCCGGGCGCGAACGGCGCCCACCGGCGGTCGGCGGTCTGCCTCTACACCAACGTCGGTGGTGGAGACTTTCTGATCGACACCCACCCCGAACATCGCCAGGTGCTGCTCGCGAGCCCCTGCTCGGGGTTCGGATTCAAGTTCGCGAGCGTGATCGGGGAGCTGCTGG
>Ga0193739_1000296_pt1 | contig 14178 bp, 10 predicted proteins | sample L2a2metaG_FD_144926 | JGI IMG/M metagenome (GOLD analysis project Ga0193739, IMG submission 144926) | Soil microbial communities from a riparian zone of the East river system, Colorado, United States - L2a2 | ecosystem: Environmental > Terrestrial > Soil > Riparian zone | place: USA: East River...
CAAGGGAAACGAGCAGGGCGGCCACAGACATGACGGCCATGAAGACTCCGGGCTAGGGCAGGGAGACTGTTATACGAGCGGGTACGGCCGTTCGCTAGACCTGCTGCTTGAGCTTGGCTAAGTACTTGCTCCTGAGCTTGGCAACCTTCGGCGCAATCACCGCGCGGCAGTAGGACTGGTTTGGATTCCTCCGGTAGTACTCCCGATGGTATTCCTCCGCGGGATAGAACCCCTGCAGCGGCTCGATCTTGGTCACGATCGGATCGTCGAATACATGCTCGGCTTCCAGCTCGCGCACCACCTCTTCCGCGGTGCGGCGCTGCTCGTCATCGTGATAGAAGATCGCCGAGCGGTACTGCGTGCCGACGTCGCCGCCCTGGCGGTCGAGCGTCGTCGGGTCGTGCAGGGTGAAGAACACTCCCAGCAAGTCCCGGAATGAGATTTCGTCCGGATCGAACGCGACTTGCACCACTTCGGCGTGCCCGGTCGTGCCGGTGCAGACGGCCTGATAGCTAGGATTCGGGACGTGCCCGCCCGAGTAACCCGACGAGACCTTCGTGACGCCGCGCAGCTGCTCGAACACTGCTTCGAGGCACCAGAAGCAACCGCCGGCCAGCGTGGTGAGCTCGGTTGTCATGCTCGTATTCTCACCCGTACGTCAATAGGCGGCAAACGTGATTGGCTGACGAATCGTCACGCGCGCCGCGCGGCCGCGAATGCGCGCCGGCCGATACAGCGCCGCCAGGACGACACGCTTCGCCTCGGCGTCGAACACAGGATTCGGACTTTGCACCACCTTCACGGTCGAGGGAACGACGCGCCCTGTTGTATCGAGCGTTGCCTCCACAATCACGGTGCCGCCGATACGCAGAGCCTGCATTTCAGGGGCGTACCGGATCGGCGGATGCGAGATCAGCGCGGGCTGCTCATCCACGACTCCGACGACGGCGGGTTGCCTCATGCCGCGGCGGCTGATGCGAATCGAGTCCGCCAGGCGCTTGAGGAACGGCGCGAGATCGACTCCTCGCGCGGTGAGGTCGCGATACCCCTCGAGCCCGGCGTCGAGCGAGAGTGTTGCGAGACTATCCCGCTTTTGCAGCTGCCACGCGAGGCCCTGAACCAGCAGTGCGTAGACCCGCTCGCCGGCGGTGGGCTGATTCGCGCTGTCGAGCGCCAGCTCCGTGAGCGCCAGAGCACTGTCCGCTCGCCGAGCGCGGAGCTGCTCGCGGGCGGCGGTAACCAGTCGGGTGGGGCTTTCGCGCGGTGGAGGGTTCAGATCGAACCCCATAGTCACTTCGCTACGCACGGCGTGACCCTTGCGCCGCGCCGGTGTGAATTGCGCGGCAACCATCATGTGCATTAACGGCCCTTCGAACGCCGGGTCCGGCGTCTCGAGGACCATCAGGCCGCGCTCCTCGACGCGGCCGAGCGTGTCGATGATCGCCCGTACGATGGCGTGACCGGCCACGCGGCGACGCAGCAGCTGCGGTGGATAGGCGAGTTTGGGGCCCGAACGCCACGCCGCGCGCTGGTCCAGCTGACTGTCGGGGTAGATGCGGAACGGACGTGCTTCCGATTCGAACACGTCGGCAAGGCCTGGCGAAATGTCGTCCAGCCCCTTCGACGTCGTCATGTGATGTTCCAAGATCACACGCCGAAAGCTCAGGCGGGTCAGGCTATCGTTGCCACGCAGATGCTCCAGAATGCCGCGCCACACGAGCGCGTTGACGCTGTCCATTACATAAAGCGCCGAACCGAGCGCCTCGGTGAGCGCAGTATCGGCGCCACCCCAGTCCCGAGCCGCTATGCGTTCGCGGGCCGTGGATACGAGCTGCTCACTGCGGCTCTGTGCGGCGAGGGCTGCCGGGACGGTGACGACGAGGACGACGAAGCAGAACCAGCGTGACACAGTACCGATTATCTCAACTCCGGCGCGGTGCCGTCAACCCCACCCAAATCAGCTAGTGCGATGCCAGATATCGCAACACGACCAGGCTGTAATAGGCCGGATTACCCGTATGGGGCGGATGCCCCGCGGCCGGAATCGTGGCGGTCGTGTCGCTTTGTAGACAGCGCGCGAGCTCATCATTGATGAGCTGGAATACGCGCGGGCTGCTGGCTCCCCTAACAAGAAGTACCGGCTTCGTAACCCGACCGAGCTCGGCGCATGAAATTGGAGGGAAGTACTGCTCGCGATTCGCCAGCATCTCCAGTCGCAGCTCGAACGCATGCGCGAGCAGTTCGGCGCGCGCCGCAGCCGGGAGTCGATCGAAGCGCCCGCGTCCGTTCGTCCCATCGAAGAACGCTCGCACCCCCGCGACGGAGTCACCGCGCGCAAATGCGCGCCGTGAGGGATCGAGGGCGTACGTGTAGAACGCGCGCCGCTCCGCGTCGCCCGCTTCCGAGCCGGTCAATAGTGGAAGAATCAGGGGCTCGGCCAACACGAGTGAGCGCACGAGCTCCGGATGCTCACGAGCCAGGGCGAGGGCCGTGTAGGCGCCGTATGACGACCCCACGACGTGCGCCGGCGCGAGGTTGAGCGTCAGCAGCAGGCCCGCGAGGTCTTCGGCGTGCAGTTTGGGCGAGTACGTTTGCGAGGAGTCAGCCAGCTGCGGATTGGGCCGGTGAAAGCGGCGGCTGTAGACGAGCACACGATACGATTGCGCGAAGAGGTTGTCCTGCCCGCGCCAGGACCGGTAGTCCGCCAACGTGCCGTGCACGAAGACCACGGGGGTCGCGCCGCTGTCACCGATGACGCTGAACGCCAGGCGCGTGCCGTTGACGTTCAGCGCATGCAGCGTGCGTTCGAAGACGCGACCGGGGGGGGCGGCCGGCGGCGCTGCGAGGGCGGGCGACTTTTCGGGGGCCGCCTTGCCGCCGCAGGCGGTGATCAGGCCAAGGCTTATCCCCAGTCCTTGGAGCCGGGTGCGACGCGCCGCATCGCGCGCAAAAAGCTGAACGCACCGGAGGATTCGCGGGGAGCAGGTTCTGCCTGTTTGATGTTGCACTGTAATCCTCGAACCTCCTCGGCAAGAACATTCACCGTCCCGTCGTCCTTTGCGAGCTTGCCGCGCACCAGCACAAACGGCTCGCCGCGGACAGCCGCGCGATAGCGATCGTAGACATCAGTCCGCACGATCACGTTGGTCATCCCGGTCTCATCTTCGACCAGCAGGAACACCGTTCCCTTGGCGGTCTCTGGCCGCTGGCGAGCGACGACGAGACCGGCAACCTGGCATTTTGTCCCAGCCTTCAGTTTGTCCAAATCCTTGTTGAGCGTCAGGTCAGACGGTAAAGCATTACGTACCAACGACAAAGGATGCCCGCTGGCCGAAAACCCGAGCGTGGCATACTCGGCCAGTAACCGTTCGTGAGCCGCCAGACCGCCAAAATGCAGGTGCTCATGTGGGTGGTTCAGCGCCAGCTCGAGCTGGCGCCGGCCGCGGCCGTCGCCCGAGCGCGAGGCTTTGGGCGGCAGCCACAAGCCGACTTGCCACAGCAGCTCGCGCCGGGTGAGGCCGAATCCATCGCAGCCGCCGACCCACATGAGCGCTTCGATCGCCGTGCGTTTGAGCTTCGCGGGGGCGCGCCGGACGAAGTCTCCGACGCCCTTGAATGGCCCATTTTGTTCACGCTCAAGGACGGTTGCAGTTGCAGTTTCTTCGCTCCAATGCCGCACAAATCCTAACCCTATTCGCACTGCTCCCTGCTCCCCGCTCCCTGCTCCCTCAACAGTGCACCATACGTCGCTCTGATTGATATTCGGTAAGCGCATCTCGATGCCGTTGCGCATGGCGTCGCGGCCGAGCGCGTCGATCGAGTAGAAGCCCATCGGCTGGTTGTTGAAGAGCGCGACATAGTACTCGACGGGGTGGTAGTGCCTGAGCCACGCCGATTGGTAGGCGAGTAATCCAAACGCTGCTGCGTGCGACTTGGGAAATCCGAACTCGCTGAACGCGATCACCTGACCGAAGACCTTCTCGGCTGTGGCCTCGGGAACGCCGCGTGCGAGAGCTCCAGCACGAAATTCATCCCAGAATCCGCCCATCAGATCATGTGAGCGGCGGCGGCTCATGGCGCGTCGCAGCGCCTCGGACTGTCCCGACGTGAAGCCCGCGAGCGCCTGACATACCTGCAGCACCTGATCCTGATAGAGGATCACGCCCAGCGTTTCTGCGAGGCATTCATGAAGCAGAGGATGATCAACAGGTGGTTGATAAGGCCGCCCCGCCGCCGCCGCTTTTCTCGCCGCCTCCCGCCGTCTGACGTAAGGATTCACCGCCCCCCCGACGATCGGGCCGGGCCGGACGATCGCGACTTCGACAGCGAGATCCTCCAGATTGCGCGGCCGGCTGCGCCGGATCATCTGGATCTGCGCGCGACTCTCGATCTGAAACAGACCGATGGTGTCGCCGGCGCAGATGCGGTCGTAGATGGCGGGATCCTCGAAATTGATGCGCGAGAGATCGGGAGGCGTACCGGTGCGGCGCGCGATCAGCTCGACGCATTCCTCCACGAGCGACAGCATGCCGAGCGCCAGGAAATCGATCTTGATGAAGCGCGCGTCGTCACAGGAATCCTTGTCCCACTGACACACGACACGGTCTTCCATCGCGGCGTGCTCGAGCGGTACCAGTTCGATGAGCGGGCGTGACGAGATGATCATGCCCCCCGGATGCTGCGAGACGTGGCGCGGCAGTCCGCGGATCTCCGCCGTCAGCTCGCATAGCTCCTTCCATAGTGGGGCATCCTTACGCCCCTCGAAGCCGGGAAGTCGTTGCAGTTCGTCCGACCGTCCGTCCGTCCGACTGTCCGACAGTTTCGCCACCAATTCGATTTCGCCGAGCGGCAAGTCGAGCGCTTTGCCGATTTCGCGCACGGCCGACCGCAACCGGTAGGTCGGAAATGAGCACACGAGTCCCGCGTGCTCGGCGCCATAGCGCGTGTAGACGCGGCGAATCAGCTCCTCGCGGATCTCGCGCGGGAAATCGAGATCGATATCGGGCACGGAGGCGAGCGTCTCGTTCAGAAAGCGGCCGAGGAAGAGCTTGTTGGCGATCGGATCGATGTGAGAGAGGCCGAGAAGATAGCAGACGATGGACGAGACCGAGGAGCCTCGTCCCCGGCCGGGCAGCAGATTGCCGCTGGCGCGGCGGGAGCCACGGCGCACGTCGGCCGCGACTTCGCGCGCGAGGTCGAACAGGTCGTGATAGACGAGGAAGAAGCCGCTGAGCTGGTGGTGCTCGATGAGCTTCAGCTCTTCGTCGAGCCGGCGCACGGCCTGGGCGTGATAGAGCGAGTCCGGCGGGTAGCGTTCGTGCATCCGCGCGTCGCACAGCTCGGCGAGGGCGTGCGGCGCCGGCGCGCGATCCGCTCCGCGGAAGTCGGGAAAGGTGTAGCCGAGGTCGCGCGTCAAATCGAAGGCGCGACAGCGCTCGGCAATAGCCATGGTAGTGGCGACAGCATCCGGACAGTCTTGGAACAGCGCCACGACTTCTTCCAGTGGCCGCAGGTAAAACTCGCTGTTCGGTTTTCGGACCCGATGTGAGCCGTCGAGCGTCGTCCGATGGCGAATCGCGACCATAACATCGTGGAGGCGATGCAGGGAGCGGGTGTGATAATGCACGTTGCCCGTCGCTACGACGCTAAGTCGTAGGTCATCTGCCAAGCCTTTCAATGCCAGGGTGAGCGCGAGATCGCCACGGACGCGATTGCGCTGGATCTCCACGAAGAATCGATCCGCTCCGAATGCATCTCGACACCGTTGGGCGAGTTTCCGAGTAGCGGTGAGTCCCTCAGTCTCCAGCGTGCGCGGCAACAAGCCGTCGCGGCGCGAGCCCGAGAGAATGATCAGCCCGTCGTGCCGCGCCGCGATCGCGGTGAGTGGCAAGCGGGGATCGAGACGCTCGGCGCCGAGGTGCGCTTCCGTCAGCAGGCGACAGAGATTCGTGTATCCCTGCGGCGTCTCAGCGAGCAGGATCAGCTGGCTGCCGTCCGTGAGGGTGACTTCGGCCCCCGTGATCGCCTGAATCCCGAGCGGCTGGGCGGCGTGCGCAAACGCGAGCGAGCCATAGATGCCGTTGCGGTCGGTGAGCGCGAGGGCGGGATAGTCCAGGCGATGCGCTTCGGCGAGCAGCTCGTCCGGCGGCGACGCGCCGTCAAGGAAGGAGTAGGCGGAGTGGCAGTGGAGCTCCGCATATGACGGCCGGTCAATCATGGCTGCTGCATGAACCAAAGACCTGTCATTAAATCCTGAAATACAACAACGCGCTTTCCTCCTTCTAACAACAATTCCAGGTACGAGCGCGAAATCGGTTGACGCCACCATTCATCGTCGATTCGCCACGATTCGAGAATGGCTTCGACTTTTCCGACCGTCCGGCCGTCCGGCCGTCCGACCGTCATCAGACCAGATTCATTCAATTCCACCGTGACGGTGCGCGGTTCATTTACGGCTCGTAGTCGATCAGCGCGTAGCGTCGCTCGGGCAGGCGCGACCATGGTTGCACCTCGATGATGTGATACAGCACGGCGCGCTTCACTCGCATCCGGATTTCGCGCGCGGCGCTCTGCAGGGCGCGCTGCTGGCCCGCGCGCGCGGCCGCCTGAGCATCGCGCGCGAAGAGCTGTAGCTCCGTCGTCCCGGGAGCAAAGGCGGTGAACTCGAGAACGAGCCGCTCGACGGCACCGGTCGGTGGCGACTGCTCGAGACGCATCTTGAGCGGCGCGGCGATGCGATCGCCGTCGGCGGTCGGATCCTTCAACAACACATTGGCTAGCCATGAACGGTTTGTAGGGGCGCAGCATGCTGCGCCCCTAACACCGTCCCCCTCCACGACCCCGCATTCCAAATCAGCGCGCAAGCGAACCGCGTGCACGCGCCAGCCGATGCGGCGCGGATGCTTGAGCGCGCGCGCAATCAGCTGATCGAGGGAGTGGCCAAGCAGCTCACGCTCGCCGACCGGCGTGAAGAACGAGAGCGCGGCCACGATCGGCTCGGGCGCGATGTGCCCCTCGACGGGCTCCGCGACGCGGCCCGCGGCGAGCTGCCACAGCCGTCGTCCCATCGCGCCGAATTGCGCGGTGATTCCTTCTTCAGGCAGAGCGGCGAGTGCGCCGAGTGTGCGAATGCCGAGCTGGCGGAAGCGGCGGTGCGTGTCTGAGTCCAGAGGGAGGACGGCGATGGGCTGGGCGGCGAGAAACTCCCCCTCCTCCCCGGAGCTCACGATGACCGCTTCCCCCGGTTTCGCCCGGGTAGCTGCGACCCACGCGACGAACTTCCCCCGGCCCCACCCCAAACGGAATGTTGGAATGTTGGAATGTTGGACGGTACTTCCCGCTTCGCTCATTCCAACATTCCAACCTTCCAACATTCTCCTCATGACTTCCACGATCTTTTCCGTCGTTCCGTAAATCCCTTCCAGGCCCTCAGTCCCCACGTACGCGAGGCCGAGCTCCGGAGCTTCGACGACCGGACTCACTTCGTTCAACGCCGCGAGCAGCGTGGCGAAACGGTCGTCGTAGTGGACCGGATCGGGCTCGATCAGCCGCAGCGTGGGACAGAGGCCGATCGCCTGGCTGACCGTCATCCCCGGCTTCACGCCGGCGTGGCGGGCGGGGGAGGAGACTTGCCAGAGCTTGCGGGTGGTATCGGGAGCGAGCAGGGCGGTGGGGTAAGTGACCAGGGCTTCGCCACGCGACTCTTCACAGCGGAGCGGGAAGAGCGGGATCCAGACGCAGGCAGCGAGCGAGCTCGTAGGATGTTGCGACATTGACAAAGTCCCCAAGGGGACCCGAATATATCCCGAAGCTCACTTCACTCGCAAGCGCTTTCGAGAAGGGGAATGACGCAAGCGGATCTCTTTGGGCCTGAAGCACTTCCGCCACCCGACCCCACAGTGGTCGAACTGGCGCAGGACATCCCACCCACTATCCGGTTCGGGACCTCCACCTGGACCTACGACGGCTGGTTCGGCGACGTCTACCACCGCCGCTATCGTGGCACTCAGCCGGCGAAGCGGCTCGAGGAATACGCGCGCTACCCGCTGTTTCGCACTGTGGGGATCGACAGCGCGTTCTACGATCCGCCATCCGAAGAAGAATTGCGATCCTACGCGCAGTCGCTTCCCGCCGGTTTTCCCTGCGTCAGCAAGGTCTGGGATCGCATCACCGCGAAACGGCTCGGCCAGGATGCGCCGCAGCCCGGTCTCGCCGGGATGCGCAATCCCGATTTTCTGGATGCGCGGCTGTTCAAGGACAGCGTGCTCGGTCCTTACAGCCGGGTGTTTCGCGACCATGCCGGATGTTTCGTGTTCGAGTTTCAGTCCATGCGCGGCAAGGACCTTCCCGATCCACTGCAATGGGCCGATCAGCTGGATGATTTCTTACGCCAGCTGCCGCGAGACTTTCGCTATGCCGTCGAGCTGCGCAACCCCGAGCTGCTCACGGGCCTCCATGGCGAAGTACTCAAGCGGCATGGCGTGGCGCACGTCTTCAACTCGTGGACGGAAATGCCGCCTGTCGGCGAGCAGCTCGACTCAGCGTGGACGTTTCCGACGGACTTCACGGTGGCGCGCGCGCTGTTGAAGCCGGGCCGCCGTTACGCCGACGCAGTGAAGCAGTTCCAGCCCTACGATCGGGTTCAGGAGCCGCTGCCCGATCTCAGGCAGGATCTGGTTCGTTTGGTGAGCGAGGCGCACCAAAGCCGCGTCGAGGCCTTCGTGCTCGCAAACAACCGGGCGGAAGGAAACGCGCCGGGGACGATTCGGGCGGTGGCCCGTAAATGGCTGGAAGGTGACGCCGAGGCTACTTGAGGACCTAAGCTAGACTCCCCCGCAGCTCCAGCTCGCCCTGCACCGGGATCCGGGCGGGGCGGTAGCGATCCACCATGGTGCTCTCGTTCTTGAATCCGTGTTTGCGCCGTAACTTCTCGATGCGGCGCGACAGGGCCCGCGCGTATTCACGCGGCGCGCCCGCCTGGCGCGCGTACGCGCGCTGGTAGCGCGGCACGAGATCAGGAAAATGCTCGCCGAGGACAGGCAGAAAGCGATCGCGCACCGCTGCGTACAACCGTAGCGCTCCCGCGTGAACGAAGCGGGCGCCCGCTGCGCGCGCTGCGGCGAAGAGCGTGTCCAGGTGCGCGAGGTCGTCGGTGATCCCCGGCAGCACCGGCGCGACGATGAGTCCCGCATTGACGCCGGCGTCCACGAGCTTGCGTAACGCGCGCAGCCGCGCCGCGGGGACCGGCGAGCGCGCTTCGAGTTTGCGCGCGAGCCGTGCGTCGGCCGTGATCAACGAGACGTGGACCTGGAGCTCGTTGCGCTGCTGCAGCCGGACCAGCAGATCACGATCGCGCGCGATGAGCGGACTCTTCGTGATGATGCCGAAGGAAAGTCCTTCACACCGCGTCAGATGCTGCAACACGGCGCGCGTGATCCGGAAGCGCCGCTCGGCCGGCTGATACGGATCCGTGGCCGTGCCGATCACGATCGTCGCGCCGACCGGCACGCGCTTGAGATCGGCGGCGAGGGCGCCCACGACCTGCTCTTTGACGAAGATGCGCCGCTCGAACGCTTCCCACCCGTGGGGCCCGCGGTAATCCGCGAACTCCGCGTCGGTCAGCTTGCCGGCGTCGTGCGCCCGCTCGACGACATAGCGGTGGGTGTAACGCGCGTAGCAGTAGGTGCAGCCGAATTCACATCCGACGAATGGATTCAGGGACCAGTAGTCCATCCCGGTGGCGCTGGGCGGGTTGAGGACGCGCTTGGGAGTTAACGAAACGAACGTTGTGCCGCGGAGCCGCTGGTCAAGAACGACGGCCGGACGGCCGGTCGGCCGGTCGGCCGTCGTTAGCGGGAGCCCGCCCTTAGCCACAGCGCGCCCAGCCGCAATTCGGGCACACCACGCAGCCCGACTGTGGAGCAGTCTCCGCGCCACAGTCGGGACAGGGTGGGGGCTGAGGCGGTTTTGCCGGGGGCGCCTGGCCTCTGCTGACGACCATACACCCGAATATAACCCGAAGCCAGCTAGGCGGCCATCCGTCTCCAGCCGTAATAAACCGGCACGCCAAGCAGGACGAGAACCAGCCCCAACATCGCGTACGTCCGCGTCGCATCCTGGATCAGCAGGTTGATGGCGATCAGGCCGGTGAGCAGGACGTAGAACGCTGGGAGGATCGGATACCCGGGCGCGCGCACCGGTCGTGGGAGATCCGGGCGCTTCTGCCGCAGCCGGAACAAGCCAACGGCGGTCACCGCGTAAAAGGCCACGGCGGCGAATATCACGAAGTTGAGCAGCTGTCCGTACGTACCCGACAGGCACAGCACACACGTCCAGATCGCCTGCACGATGAGTGCGAGCGCCGGCGTCTTGTACGTGGGATGCAGGTTCGCCGCGGACTTGAAGAACAAATTGTCCTGCGCCATCGCGTAGTAGACCCGCGCGCCCGACAAGATCAGCCCGTTATTGCAGCCGAACGTCGAGATCATGATCGCGACGGCCATGATGTAAAGGCCAGGCGTCCCGAACATCGCCTGCAGTGCTGCCGTGCCGACGCGGTCCTGCGGCGCGTTCGCGATCGCGTCCGCCGGCAGGACGTTCAGGTACGCCACGTTCGCGAGCACGTAGAGCGTGGTGACGATCAGGACGCCGGCGGCCATGGCGAACGGCAGGTCCTTCTCGGGGTTCTTGAGCTCGCCGGATGCGAACCCGACGTTGTTCCAGGCATCCATCGAAAAGAGCGAGCCGACCATCGCTGCACCGACCGCAGGCAGAATCGCCAGCGAGAGGGCGCCGCCGGCCCAGAAGTTCGGTCCGAAATTCGCCGCAATCGCCGCCGCATTCCGGCCGATGGTCAGACCGAGCAGGATCAGGCCCGCGAGCGCCGCCGTCTTGATGACGGTCAGCGATGTCTGGATGAACGCGGCAGTCCGGACACCGCGGACGTTGATCCAGGTGAGCAGCGCGATCGAGACAATCGCCAGGATCCGCTGCGGCGACAGACCGACATCGATCGAGCCGATCGGAGCGGGGAACGTGATCGTCGTGCCGAGGAAGACATCGGGCGTGAGCCCGGGCCAGAGCACCGCCGTGAAACGGGCAAATGCGACGGCAACAGCGGCGATCGTCCCGGTCTGAATGACGACGAACAGCGTCCAGCCATAGAGGTAGCCGAACAGGGGCGAAATGCCTTCACGCAGGTAGACGTAGTTGCCGCCGGCTTTGGGGAACATGGCGGCCAGCTCCCCGTAGGACAGCGCACCCAGCAGCGTGGCCACGCCCGAGAGCAGCCACACCGTGAGCAACAAGCCCGGCGAGTGAACCTGCCGCAGGATGTCGGCAGACACGATGAAGATGCCGGACCCGATCATGGATCCGACGACCAGGGCGGTCGCGTCGAGCCGCGAAATCGCGCGGACGAACTCGACGCGGGGGGGGTGGGGGGGCTGCACGGGGGTAGTGGACATGAAGCGATAACCTAGTGGCCGTTTCCGAGGGCCGCTATCTTCCGCGACCCATCGCCTGCGAGGAACCGTGCGCCTCCTGCCGCGAGAAGAGGAGTTTTTCACCCTCTTCGTCGAAGTGGCCAACCGGAATAAGGAAGCCGTAGAGCATTTGCGGCAGCTGTTTCAGGCGGCGCCCGACCGCCGCACGCCCCACGTCGAGGCGATCAAACGGCTGGAGCACGAAGCGGATCAAGTCACGCACGAAGTGGTGAACCGGCTCGACCGCACGTTCATCACGCCGCTGGACCGGGAAGACATCCACCAGCTCGCCTCTGATCTCGACGACGTGATGGACGCGATGGACGGCACGGCCCGGCGCGCCCAGATCTTCCGGTTGGGTGTGGCGCCGCAGGGCGTGCTCCGGCTGGCGGACGTGCTGCAGAAAATGATGGGCGTGTTGTCCGAAGCGGTGGGCCGGCTCAAGAAGGGCGACGACGTGATGCGCTTCTGCGTCGAAGCCAAACAGCTCGAAGAAGAGGGCGACTCCATCTATCACGAATCGCTCGGGCAGTTGTTCGAGAAGGAGCGCGATGCGATCGAGCTGATAAAGTGGAAGGAGATCTACGACAATCTGGAGGCCACGCTCGATCAAGCCGAGGACGTGGCCAATGTGGTCGAGTCCATCACGATCAAGCACAGCTGATGGCCGAGTCCGTCTGGTTCGTTCTCGCGATCGTCCTCGTCGCGCTCATCTTCGATTTCGTCAACGGGTTTCACGACGCCGCCAACTCGATCGCGACCGTCGTCTCGACGCGCGTGCTCTCTCCTACGGCGGCGGTTGCCTGGGCCGCCTTCTGGAACTTCGTCGCCGCATTCACGTTCGGCACGGCCATCGCCAAGACGATCGGCAAGGGGATGATCGATCTGAGTGTGGTGGACTCGACGGTCATTCTGGCCGGGTTGACCGGCGCAATCGTGTGGGACCTGGTCACCTGGTGGCTGGGACTTCCGACATCGTCCTCGCATGCGCTCGTGGGCGGATACGGCGGCGCCGCCGTGGCGAAGGCAGGGTTCAGCGCGATCATCGCGAGCGGCTGGATCAAGACGCTCCTGTTCATCGTGATCGCGCCGCTCATGGGTCTCACGATCGCTCTGATTCTGACCGTCGCGCTGTCGTGGATCCTGCGCCGCTCTCTGCCAAGGCGGGTGGATCGGGTGTTTCGCGGATTGCAGCTCGTGTCGGCGGCGGCGTATTCGCTCGGTCACGGCACCAATGACGCCCAAAAAACTATGGGCATCATTCTCGCTCTGCTGGTCTCCAGCCAGGCAGTCATGGCCAATTTTCCGATTCAGGCGTTTCACATCACGTCGGCGGACGAGGTGCCGACGTGGATCATCCTGGCGGCGCACGCCGCGATCGCGCTGGGGACAATGGCCGGCGGCTGGCGCATCGTGAAGACGATGGGCCAGCGCATCACCAAGCTCAAACCATTCGGCGGCTTCTGCGCCGAGACGGCGGGAGCGATCACGCTGTTTCTCTCGTCTCACCTGGGAATCCCCGTGAGTACGACGCACACGATCACCGGCGCCATAACCGGCGTAGGGGCGGCGCAGCGTTTCTCGGCGGTGCGGTGGGGAGTGGCGCAGCGAATCGTGTTGGCGTGGGTGGTGACGATTCCGGCATCAGCCGGAATTGCGGGGCTTTCATATCTGCTGCTGCGTGCGATCGTCTAGTCGAGCTTGAGGGTTAGGACGCGCCGCTCAGTCATCTCCTCGATGGCGTAGCGCACTCCCTCGCGGCCGAGGCCCGACGCCTTGGCGCCGCCGTAGGGCAGGCGATCCACGCGGAAGCCGGGAATGTCGTTGCCATTCACCGCACCGACGTCGAGCTCGGCGTGGAGCCGGAACATCGTCTGCAGGTTCGTCGTGAACACGCCCGCCTGGAGCCCGTAGGGCGACGCGTTCGCCCATGCAATCGCATCGTCCACCGATTTGTAGGGCGTCACGGTAACGAGCGGCGCGAACACTTCCTCGGAGTTCACCTTCATGTCGGCCGTCGTGTGGAGTAGCACCGTCGGCTCGATGAAGACGCCGCGGCGCTTGCCCCCCAGCGCCACCTCGGCGCCTCCCGCGACGGCTTCCTTAATCCAGCGCTCGACGCGGTCCGCTGCTTCGGACGAGATCATCGGCCCGACGTCGGTCTTATCATCGAGCACATCGCCAACTTTGAGATCGCGAACTTTCGGCAAGAACGCGTCGAGGAACGCCTGGTACACGCGCTCATGCACGTAGATGCGCTGCGTCGAGATGCACGACTGGCCGGCGTACGTGAAGCCCCCGACGGCGCAGCGCGAAGCCGCCCACGGGAGATCCGCGTCCGGCTCGACGATGACGGCCGCGTTGCCACCCAGCTCGAGCAGCACGCGTTTGCTGCCGGCCTTCGCGCGGATGGCCCAGCCGGCTTTGGCGCTGCCGGTGAAGGTGATGACCCGCACGCGCGGATCTTCAATCAGGATCTGAGCGACTTCGACGGTACACGGCGTGATATTCACAGCGCCGTCGGGATATCCCGACGCTGTGACGAGATCGCCGAGGCGGAGTGTGGACAGTGGATCCTGCGGCGGCGGCTTGAGCGTGATCGTCGCGCCGCACGCCATTGCCGGCGCAATCTTGTGGGCCGCGAGCAGTACCGGAAAGTTGAACGGCGTGATTCCCACGACCGGTGACAGCGGGA
>Ga0193739_1000297_pt1 | contig 14176 bp, 13 predicted proteins | sample L2a2metaG_FD_144926 | JGI IMG/M metagenome (GOLD analysis project Ga0193739, IMG submission 144926) | Soil microbial communities from a riparian zone of the East river system, Colorado, United States - L2a2 | ecosystem: Environmental > Terrestrial > Soil > Riparian zone | place: USA: East River...
GCTCCCGTGTCCCGCGCAGGACGAGCGCGGGCCCGAACGGCTCACCTTCCTGCTCCTCGAGGCGCTGATAATGCTTGATCAGGACGATGCCGTGGCGCACCGCGATGGCCAGCACACCGAGGAATCCAATGATCGTACCGAGCGAAATCGTGGCGCCGTCGAGGAACGCCGCTACGACGCCGCCCGCGAGGGCCATGGGCAGGGCCAGGAAAAAGAGCACCGCGACGCGCCAGCTCCGGAACGCGGCCTGCAGCAGCAGCAGGATCCCGACCGCGACGGCGAGCGCGAAGCTGAGCATACGCTCCTCGGCGGCCTCCCGCTCGACGGTCTCGCCGAGCAGGGCCGGGTAGTACTCGACGGGGAACTCGACGTCATCGAGGCGATTCTCGACCGCGTCCACGACGGAGGCGAGGTCCCCCCCGCGCACGTCGGCGACGACGTCGATCCGGTTCTGTAGGGCCTCATGGTAAATGACGGTGGGGCTCGAAGCGATGCGCACATCGGCCACTTCGCTGAGGCGCACGTGACCGCCGCGCGGGGTATCGAGCAGGAGATTGCGAATGTCGCTCACGCTGTTGCGCAACTCGGGCGTGCCCCACACGACGACGTCGTACATTTTCTGCGCCTCGAACAGGAACCCGACGTTCAGCCCCGCGTACATGGTGGCCGCCGCCCGCCGCACGTCGCCCGGTTTGAGCCCATAGGGCTCGGCCGCTGCGAGGTTGACCTGAATCTCGACCTGGGGTTGCTCGACGTACCCGTCCACCCGCAGGTCCGTGATGCCGTCGATCTCCGCCAGCGCTTGCCGGACCTCCTCCGCCTTGGCGCTGAGCACGTCGCGTTTCTTGCCGTAGATGCGGATGACGATCGATTGGCTCGATCCCGCGAGCACCTCCCGGATGCGGTCGGTCAGGTAGCTCTGCACGGTGCGCGCGAGGCCCGGATAACCGTCGACGGTCTGCTGAATGGCGCTCACCGTCGCGTCGTAGTCGGCCTTGGGATCGATGCCGACCCACAGCTGGCCGGAGTTGACGTCCACGACCTGATCGCCGGTCACGGCGCGCCCCACATGGACGTGGGCGCCGCTGACGCCCGGAATGGCCTGCACCTCGCGGCTGGCTCGCGCCATCATGCGGACCATCGCCGGATGCGACGTGCCGGGGGGGCCGACCCAGTCGATCCGCAGGTACCGCTCGTTAAACGACGGCAGCAGGGACTGCTCCAGCCATGGCCACGCCGCCAGCCCGACCACCGTGATGACCGCCGCCGTGATGAGCGCGGTGCGCGGAGCGTTGATGGTGCGCGCCAGCACCGGGGCGTAGCGGTGCTGCAGCCACCGGACCAGCGGGGCCGCGCGCCGGTCGTGCGGTTGGTCACGCAGGAGCAGCAGCCCCAGCGCCGGGGTGACAGTCGTCGCGACCACCATGGCCGCCAGCAAAGCGAGGGCGTACGACAGGGCGAGGGGCTTGAAGAACGTGCCGGCCACGCCCTCCATCAGGAACACGGGCACCACGGCGAGCAGGAGGATCAGCGTGGCGTAGAGCAAGGGGACGCGGACCTCGAGCGCGCCCTCGACGGCGAGCCTGATGCCCGACCCGCCCTTCCCCTCCTCGCGGCGCTTCCGCAGCCGCCGCAGGACGGCATCGACGCTAACGATCGCGTCGTCGACGACGACCCCGAGGGCCATCACGAGGCCGGCCAGGACCATGGTGTTGAAGGTGCCGCCCATCGCCCGGACCAAGACGGTGGCGGCCACGAGCGACAGCGGGATCACGGCGAGGCTGATCACCACGGCCCGCCAGTCGTACAGCACGGCACCGAGAATCAGGACGCCGAGCACGGTGGTGATGAGCAGCGCCTGGGTGAGATTGGCGAACGCCATCTCGATGAAGCTCGCCGACCGGTAGACGGTGGCATCGAGCTCCACGCCGGGCAGCCCCGGCCGCAACTCCGCCAGCGCCGCCTCCACGCCTCGCGTCACCTCCAGCGTGTTGGCCCCCGGAAGTTTTTCGACGACGAGGAGGAGGCCGGGGCTGCCGGTGAGCAGCGCGTCCCCGATGAGGGGCGGATGCCCTTCCACGACCTCGGCCACGTCGCCGAGACGCAGCAACGGTTTGCCCTCGACGCTCACCTTGGCCAGGTCCGCCGGCGTGGAGAGGGGCAACACGTGGCGTACCTCGAGCCGCTGTTGGGGGCCATCGATCCACCCTCCCGACCCGGGGAAGGACGCCTCGAGGAACGTCAAGGGCGAGATCCACAAGGCGTTCCCGGTGGTCTGGATGATCTGGCTCAGGGTCACCCCGCGCGCGCGCAGCCGCTCCGGATCGATTTGGACTTGCAACTGGCGATCCCGATCGCCCCAGACCGCCACGTTGGCCACGCCGGGGACGCCCAACAACCTGGGCTTGATCGTCCAGCGCGTGAGGACGGACATGTCGATCAGGGATACCTGCTTCGACGACAGCCCGATCATCGCGACCCGGCTCGTCGCCGACATGGGCTGCATCATCACGGGTGGTTTGGAGGCGTTGGGCAGCGCATACGCCAACGTGAGGCGCTCCTGCACCATCTGCCGGGCCCGCATGAGATCCGTCCCGGGCTCGAAGATCATGACGACGGACGACAGTCCGGGCACCGACCGGGAGCGCATGGTTTGCAGCCACGGCACTCCCGCGACCATTTCCTCCACGTTCAGCGTGACGAGGTCTTCCACCTCGTTGGCCGAGAGTCCCAGGGCTTCCGTCTGAATCTCGACGTAGGGCGGCGCGAACTCGGGAAGGACGTCGACCGGCATGGTCTGGATCTTCCCGACGCCGACGACCATGACCACCGCGGCGGCGGCGATCACCAGGACGCGAAGCCTGAGGCTCGATTCAACGATCTGACGCATCATGGATGGGGACCTCGATCAAAGACGTTGAGCGGGGGGGGTGTGCGCGTACACGGTCTTGCTGCGCTGGTAGGCGCCGCGCTCGAGCTCGAGCGCCCGGGCGCGCGCCTCCGCCAGCGCCGCGGCGTCGAGCTGTTCGACGCGCACCAACTCCAGCGTCTCCTTCGTCTTCTCGCCCGCGCCTCTCCAACCGACGCGCACGTTGCCGATACCACGCGCGTAGTACTTGAGCTGGTGGGCATTCGGCTCCGACTGGCTCGTCTCGGCGATCACGAGCACGTCGTCGTAACACTTCGACCCGACGCAGGTCTTCTGGCCCACTTGATCCACCTGCCCGCGATCGGTCCAATCGACGGCCGGTCCCCACCCCTGGGCGTAGCTGGGCGTCCCGACCCGCGGCCTGGCCAGCATCATGATCCCCGCTCGAGCATCCTCGAAGCCGTGGATCCACGGCTTCGCGGCGACGAACTTCCCTTCCTCGTATTCTTCGGGGTACTCGCCCATGCGCCACACCGTGCCGCTCGTGTCCTGCGCGAAGAAGGCGAGCTCCGCTTCCACGAGTTCGCCGTCGCTGTAGTCCAGGTCCCATGTGACCGACGTGCGCACGCCGCCGATCACCTTGGTGAGATCAGTGACCGTGATGACGACGCGATGCGGCACGACCGTGCCATCGTCCTCGACCGTGGTCCCTTCGTAGACGAGGCGGGTGCCGGGCTTGAGCGGCATCCATTCGTTGCCGATCGGGATGGATTGGGCGAAGTGTCTGGCGTCGAACGCGGCGTCGGTCTTGGCGCTCTGCGCGCCGGCACAGCCCACCAAGACGCCAAATGCCGCGGCAATAAGCAGCAGTCGGCGCCGCAGACTCGATTCAATGGTCTGATGGATCATGGTTTGTTTGTGGGTTTGTTTGTGGGAGGGTTCGGAAATGATTCGGGCGCCGCACGCGCAGGATGCGCGCGAGCGTAAACGCACGACGGCTGAACACAGCGATGTGTCTACTGTGGCGTGACATGCCGCGACGCTCCGGAGCACGGGGGACGCATCCCGACGCCGACTACGCAAACTGCCCAACGCTAGATTGGGTCCCTCCTGCGCATTTTTTGTGCTCGTTACACGATCGCGGGATTGCCAACACAGCCATGGCGTAAGACTGCGGACAGCATTTCGTTACGAAACGAACCCGTTTTTCCCCCGAAATTCGCGCATCTCGAGGCTTGTAAGAATCGGCTGACAAGGGTGTTGCTCCAGCGCACGGTGGGATCCTCGCTGCGCCTTGCGGCAACGCCGCCGCCACGGTTTGGCGTCCGAAAACGGCTAGCGGCTCGGACGAGTGTGTCGTTACACTGCTCGCTCCTCACTCTCTCTGGAGCCTCACAAGTGCCAGCGCTACAGTGCTTTACGCGGGGCGCGGCTTTTGGCCCGGTTTTCGAGGCCTGGCTTTCCTATGTTCACTCCATGACCAAACCCAGTCTCTTCGTAACGCTCCTCGGCGTGATCGCCGCCGCGCCGGCGCAGGGACAGGCCCCGGCCTCCCTCGTGCACTTCCTGCGCGACGGCATTGGGCTCGTGGACTCGGCACAGTTCGTGTTGATCGAGAGGGGAGACGCCGTCGTCAAGGTGCTCGACACCCGCGACCGTCGCGACATCGCAATTTTCGGCATCATCGCCGCCGATGTGTCGCGCGAGACGTATACGAATCAGGCGCGCGACTTCCGGACCTCGCTCCGCACACCGACGCGTTCGCACCTCGGCATCTTCAGCACGCCGGTCGTCGCCGCGGACGTCGAGGCGGTGACGATCAGTCCTCGCGACGTGGCCGACATGAAGGATTGCCGCCCCGGCGACTGCGTCGTGAAGCTCCCCGCGGCCGACATGCAGCGGATCCGTGAGACCGTGAACTTCTCGGCGCCCGACCTCCAGGCCCAGCTGAGCGCCTACGCCCGTCGTCGTCTCGTCGAGTACGTTACGGACTACCGCACCCGCGGTGACTCGGCGATGGCGATCTACGACGATCGCGGCAACATGAACGTTAGCGCTGCCCAAGCGTTCGCCCAGATGCTCGCAGAATCACCCTACGTGTACCAGAATGTCCCGTCCATCGGCCAGTACTTCACAGAGTATCCGCGCGACACTCTGGCGGGGGCGAGCGAGGTGCTGTTCTGGTCCGAGGATATTCTGCCGCGGCTTCGGCCCGTGCTCAGCGTGACGCATCAGATCGTGTACACGCCACCGGAGCTCCCGGGCGTGACGATCGTCGCCGCGAAGCAGCTCTACGCCAATCACTACTTCGAGGCTGCCGTAGACCTGACGTGCGTCGTCGACCGCCCGGGGGGGAGTTACCTGCTCGTGTTGCGGCGCTACCGCTTCGACAACATGCCGTCGGGGGGTCTCTTGAACATCAGGGGCCGGGCCGTCGGCGCCTTGCGCGATCAGCTCATCGCCGATCTGCGGCGACAAAAGGCTTTGCGCTAGCGGTCCTCAGGCCGCGTGCAGCGGGGGCTCATCGCGTTCCCAGGGAATGACCTCGATGAAGCGATCCGGGTTGTCGTCGACGCGATGGAAGATCACGTGCTGAATGCCACTTTGCCCAAGCTCGACCAGGATATGCGCACACTCGGGTGTCAGCGGGGTGTAGAGGACGACTGGAATGCGCCACAGGCGGGTGAACCGGGCGAGGGTTGCCTCAAAGTCGCCGCCCCGATCCGCGAGGGGATCGGCCATGATCGTAGAGGGCGACCGCCGCATCACGACCTCTTGCAGCTCGGCCCATGTCTTCGTGAAACGCAGGGTGGTGTAATCGCCCAGGGCGCGGAGCACTCGTTGCTCCATGGCGGGTTGTGACACGAGAACTGCGACGAGACCCGTCCTGGCGCGCACGATTCGCTGGACCGGCGTCGTTGATCGCGGCACCAGCCGCAAGGCAGGCCGCTCCCGGGACCGCTGCCAGTAGATGAACGCGACGATCAGTACCAGATCCAACAGCCACCGGATCATCAGGAACTCTAGCTCCTGCGCCGCACGATGAGCCAGTGCACCACGCCCAAACCGGCGACGCCGAGGATCACCAGGAACTCGGCGCGTCCCATGCGCGCCGCCAGCAACGCGCAGAAGGCCATCCCCACCGCCGCCAGCACCGGCCCGCCGGGAACCGGCAGCGCCGCGCCGCCGGGCTGAGTGCGCCGCAGCACGATCAGGGCCAGGCAGGTGCTCCCATAGATGAAGAGCCGGGTCACGGCGCTGAGCGTCGCATTCCACTGGAAGTTGCCGTACGCCGCCAGCGCCCAAACGAGCACCGCGAACGTCAGGATCGACACGTGGGGCGTTCGGAAGCGCGCGTGGATGCGGCCGAACGCCGCCGGTGCGTCGTGGTGCTCGCTCAGCGCGAACGTCAGCCGCGGAGCGTTCAGGAAATTCGCCGAGAGGAAGCCCACGACCGAGAGCAACGCACCGCCGGCGAGCAGCGCGCCGCCCGGGGGCCCAAGGAAAACGCGAGCGGCGGCGGCCAGCGGGCGATCGGTCGCGCCGGGATCCACGAGCGCCGCGTTCACCAGCAGCTGAATGCCGGTGTACAGCGCAGTGAGGAATACGATCGCCGTGATCAGGGCGAACGGCGCGTCGCGCCGCGGTTCCTTGGCTTCGCCCATCGCGAGCATCGCGCCATCATATCCGCCGTAGGCAAACCCGACGAGCAGGAGGGCCTGTAGCCAGTCGCCCCCGGTCGCGGCGGGGGGGGGCGCAGGCGCCACAGCGGGAGCGTGCAGCGCTACGAACGCGATACCGGCTATGACGAAGACGGCGAGCGGCACCAGTTTGCCGATGGTAAACGCGTTGCTCAGCCACGCCCCACCACGTGCCCCGCGGTAGTTGACCGTGGCAAAGACGACCAGCACCACTGTCAGCACCGCGATGCGAACCAGATCTCGCCCCACACCGGGGAAGAACTCGGCCAGGTTCACCGTGAAGAGGTTGGCACCCGCCGCGACCGCCGACACCCGGGTCAGGTAGGCGAGCCAACCGACGAGAATCGCGGCCAATCGTCCCAGCCCGGCGCGGGCGTAGAGGTACGCGCCTCCGGCCTGCGTGAAGCGCGACGCGACCTCAGCGAAGCACGCGATGATCACCGCGTTGCCGGCCGCACCGATGACCCAGGCCCATGGGCTCGCCGGACCCAGCGACCGCGCGATCACCGAGGGCAGGCCGAAGACACCGCTCCCGAGGATGGCGTTCACGACCAGAGCGGTGACAGTCCACCGCCCCATTACCCGCACGAGTGTTGGCGTGGCTATGCGCCGAAAACCCGGCGATACTCGGCCGGGGTCAGTCCGGTATGGCGCTTGAACGCCCTGGTGAAGTGGCTCTGATCGGCGAACCCTGCGTTGAGGGCGATACTCACGATCGTCGCGTCCTCCGCCTCGAGCTGGCCGGCGGCCCAATCGAGCCGCAGGCGCCGCACATAGGTGCCGACCGGAATGCCGAACCGCAGCCGGAATGAACGCGCCAAATGGTCGGGATGCACCCCGGCGGTCGTGGCGAGGTCGCGCACGCGCGGCGGATTGAGGAAGCGGGCGTGCAGCTCGTCACGCGCGCGCGCGAGCCACGCGGGCGCCGGCGCGCGCCGCATCCGCTCGACGATCCCGTCGCGCCGCGAAGCGAGGGCCAGCATCTCGAGCACCAACCCTTCGACCGCAAGGGGAGTCGAGGCGTCGGGAAAGTGGAGCTCTCGAGCGATGCGCCAGGCGGGGGCGCACGCCGGCGTCTTGCGGTTGTGGTGCACTTCCTCGAACAGGTGGCCGCACGGGCCGAGCCGCTCCATGGCGGCGGCCGCCGGTTGCACCACCACCACGTGCGCGCCGCCGGTTCCAAGCATGTTCGCGTGGCGCTCTTCGGCGGGCTCCGTGACGGCGCTCCCCGGCTCGCAGGCATAGACCCGGCGCGTGATGCTGATGTCGAAGGATCCTTCCAGCATGACGGCGAAACAGGCGCGCTCGTGCACGTGCGGCGCGAGCTGCTCGCGCGCCGGGAAGGCGGCATCCGTCACCAGAAAGTCGTCGAGGGCGAGCGTCGCAGCGCCCGACGCGCCCATCGTGATGGGCACGATTGCGCTGGGCGGCGAGGGAAGGGCCATGCGCTATGTTACCCTTCCCTGCGCAGCCCTTCAACCCGTTACGGCTGTACCGCGATTCCGCCGGCCACGACGGGCCAGGTCCGGGCATTCCCGTCAGGCCACGGCTTCCCGGCGCAGTAGGCGGCGGACGTCGCGAACCCCGCCGCCCCCTCGAATCCGACGAAGGACGAGCGATCCCCACTGGGGTCGTCGAGCACCCGGAACCAGATGTCGTCACCCTTCTCGTGAATGGCGGTCAGGAGACTCGGGTCGGTGGAGCGGTTCTCTTTGACCTTGCCGCCAACCCACGCCCGGTGGTTCACGAGATCGAGGCCGAGGCAGGTGACCTTGGCCTCGAAATCCACGATCAGTCCGTCGCCTTCGTCGGCGTAGACGCGGAACTCGCCCTTGTTGCCCGCACCGTTGTCCTTCGTTTGGGCGGTGAACGAGAACTCGACGATCAAACCCAGGACGTCGTAGCGGCCGTCCCCCTGGGCCGAACCGCCGTCGTCCACCTCTTGAATCAACGAGCGTTGCAGTCTGGGATCCGCGCTCGCCCGGGGGGCCAACTGCTGGGACCCATCGCAGCCGAGGAGCGCGAGACCAACAACCGTGTAACACAGACGAGAGACACGCATGGCAATGCTCCGGTAGGTGGAAGTCTCACCTTATGCAGCCCACGGAGCCCTGTCTTGCGCGCGGCCGACGCCACTTGGTAGAAAACCGACCCCATGATCCGGAGACCTCCATGCGATCCAAGCTGTGGCTATGTGTTATGCTGCTCGCGATCCCCCGCATCGGCGCGGCGCAGGGCGCGTCCCAGACCGCGGACGACGCGGCCATCCGCAAGACGATCGAGGATCACTACTTCAAGGCGCACGCCACCGGCAGCGGCGAGTCATTACGAGGTGTGTTTGTCGATGAGGGACGGATGTTCTGGTCGGCGGAGGGGCAGCTGCGCAGCCGCTCCAGCACCGAGTACATCAACGGGTTTCCAGGCAAGCCCGCCGCCGACGAGGCGCAGCGCCGCAGGCGCGTGCTGATGGTGGATGTAACGGGAGACGTGGCCGTCGCGAGAGCCGAGCTCGACTACCCGGACGTGCGACTCGTTGATTACTTCGCGCTGGTACGCGCCGGCGGGCAGTGGAAGATCGTCAGCAAGCTGTTCCAACGGTTTCCTAGGTCTTCACCCTGACCGTCACGACACGCCCCTCGCGCGCGATGTCGGCCTTCGCCGCGTGGAGCGTGAAAAGCGGCGATTCGAGCCGAACCGCCGTGGCATTCTCGAGGCTGCTGCCGTCGCGCAACTCCGTCGCCTGCCCTCCGACGGTCAGGCGCACTGTCGAATCCGCGCCGACGACGGCTCGCAGTGAACCTGTATTCCGGTCCTGGACGACGGGCGTGTTGAACGTGGCCTGCAGCGCGTCACCGGCGCACGGTTGGACCCAGCGCGTGTGCAGCAGGACGCCCTGATCCACCTGCAGCAGATTCTGCGGGTCGATCCCGCACAGCCCTAGCGAACGACCCTCGAGTGTCATCACGAGGAGCACGCCGGGCGCGCCGAGGAGGCTGTCCACCTGGGCGCGCCGGAACGCCCGCAGCTTGCCGACCCCGCTGTCCGCTGCCGCCTCGATCGCTCGCATGGCAAACGCCCCTTCTGCGTGCCGTCTCAGGTCGTCTTCTGCGCGTCGATACTCCGACACCTCGGCAAGCAGATCCTGGAGCGTGAGATTCTCGGCCACGAGCCGAGCTTTCCATGAGAAGGACGGTCCCGCCAGCAGATCGAGCAAATGCGCCTGTGCGGACCCCGTGGCGTAGTAACGGAGGCGGATCGAGCGTGTGCGATCGGCCGTGAGACCTTCGAGACCCGCGAGCCGGTCTCCAAACGTGGGATGCTCGTTGGTGATTTCGCCCGCCCGCAGCAACGCGTATTCGGCCAGTCCCTCGTTCAACTCGGCGAGCTGCTCGAACGCGGCGAGGTCGCCGCCGAGCATGCGGTGGCGAGATTCGCGCACGGCGAGGAACTGGCGCACCAGCGCCCGCTTGGCTGTACGGTCCCGCGCCCGCTGGGCGGCCGCAAGGATCCGGCCTTCCAGCGCCATCCCCGCTTCGTTCCTCGCATCGAACACCGGATAGCTCGACACGAGGAACGAGTTCTCCCGCTGTGCGAGGCGTCGGAAGACGTGAAAGGCTTCGTGCACGGTGAGTCCCACCAGTTCCGACGCCGTCTGCGTGCCCACGACCACCTGCGCGGCAGGGCGGCCGGCCAGCTCGGTGCCGGTGCTTGCGGCACCCCGCGCGGCCCCGGGCTGCCACGCTCCGCCAGCGACAGGCGTGAAGCCTTCTGGTGCCGGGCCACTCCAGCCGAGCAGCAGCACTCCCTGCCCCGGCAAGACGTAGAGGACGGGAATCGTGTCGGGGCGGAAGCCCGGCCAGATCAATTCCCCACTCTCTTGGCTCAATCGCGTGACGCGCTCGTGAACCGTCTTGAGCCGCGCCACCTCCGCCGCGGGTGGCTCTTGCGCGATGAGCGCGGCGAGAACGAGTTGGATCATGGCTGCCGGGCCGCCCAGGTGATGCCGCCCTGCGACCTGATCGCGATGACGAAATCGCGGCCGCGGTCGCCCCCTTTGAGCACGAGCGTGTCGCCCGTCTGGACGACATGCTCCGGCTGCACCGGCATCCCATCGAGCGTCGCGGCGATCACTCGGGCGTTCAGGATCTCGAGCGTGAACTCGCCGGCCGGATCGGTGGCACGCACCGTATAGTGGAAGGCGGATTGCGGAACTCGGCCGGACAAGAGGAGCAGGATGGCCGCGGCAATGAGAGAACGTCGCGTGGTGCGATGGAGAGGCGCGGTGAGACGCGAGTGACGAATGCAGATGCTCACCGTGTCGCGGACACAGCGCCACGAGACGCGCTCGCCGTGCAGCTCTTCCAGGTCCCCGGCGAACGCCTCGAGCTTGGCGGGATCGCAGGCCCAGCGGAGCAGCGCCGCAAGCGGAGGCGTCATGCCGGTTTGGGCACGGGGACGGTATGCGCGAGCCGCGAACGGATGCGGCCCATTTCACGCAGCGCGGCGAGACCCGGGGCCGTGACGCGGAACATCCGCTTACGGCGGCCGCCGCGCTGCGGCGTCGCGTCGCCCCACGCGGAGCGCACGTACCCGGCGCGCTCGAGCCGGTCCAGAATGGCGTAGACCGAGCCGAGCGAGATGGTGCTTCCTGTTTCCGCTTCGAGCCGCTGCTGCACCGTGACCCCGTACGCGTGTTCGCCCAGGCTCGCCGCGGCGAGCAGCACCAGCTCTTCGGTTCCCCCCAGGCGCTCGGCCATGGGGGCTTATATATTCTATAAACTAGAAGAAATCAAGCGCCACTCAGCGAATGGGGGCTAGTGTCGCTCTGACTCCAGGTAACGCGGTGGGAGCGGCAAATCCGGAGACTCGCTCCGCCACATGATCGTCATCACCCACCAGCGGCGTCCATCGTGGAGGAGCTGGATCGAGTTGATGCCCCGTGCGAAGGGAGCGGCGTCTGTCGCGCGGTGGCGCGATTCGTAGGTTGAGAACACGTGTACCAGTTGTCCGTATCGCTCCAAACGGTGCGCGATCTCACGCTCGTGGAATCCGTTGTTGACGAGGAACGGTCCCGACCGGTCGATGTATTCGTCCGGCGTCAGGGCTCTTGCGCCGAACGCTCCACCGGGGCGCGGGCCGATGGGGATCAGCCGGGCGCCCGGCGCAAAGAGCGAGCGGAACCGGTTCCAGTTCCGGGCCACGCCCGAATCTCCGCTGATGACCTGGTAGACCGCGGTGAGGATCGCGTCCACTGAGCGGACGTCCTGGGAATCCGCGACGGGCAGCGGGGCGAGGGGGGGGGGCGTCGGTTGTTGCGCGGGCACCGCCAGCGGGACGAGCAGCGCGACGACAGCGAGGCCATTGGCGCTGGAGATTCGCATGGTATCTCTCTAGATGGACTGGGGGCCGTCAGGGGTTTTCGTCAGAGCCGACCAAGACCTCGTCCAAGGCACGCTTGAACTCGTCGTATGACTGCGATCCGTACAGCATCCGCACCGCTCGGAGCCCCGCCTTCCCAGACTCGCCGACCGTGATGAAGAATGTCGGCGTCCCGCGTACACCGGCTCTTCGCCCCACGTTGAGTCCTTCCCGCACCATGGCGGCGTACCGCTTGCTCTTCACGCAGGCCAGCAGGGCGTCGGCGTCGATGCCGATGGCGCGCGCATGAACGGCGAGGCTGTCGCGACCGGCGCCCCGCTGATTCGCGAACAGGACATCGTGCATCTCCCAGTAGCGCCCCTGCTCGCCGGCGCAGTGCGCTGCCAATGCGGCTTTCATGGCACGCGGATGGAGGGACGCGATAGGGAAGTCTATGAACACGTATCGAACGAGGCCCGTCGAGATGTACTCCGCGTCGAGGCGTGGGAGCGTCTCGCGGACGAAGTGAGCGCAGGCCGGACAGTGGTAGTCCGCGAACTCGACGATCGTAACGCGGGCTGTACTCGCGCCCTTGGCCGGGCTCGAGGTGGTGTCCACAGGGCGCCCCGACTGCGCCCGACCCCGTACGGTGAGCAGGGGAGCACACGCAATAGCGAGAATCAGCGCCTGGGCGACGTGCACTCGCCTGTGCATACCCCTGCCCTCTCGTCGGGACGACGATGCCATCTGCTCCAAACAGAGCCGGCAGGAATCGAATCTGCAACCCCCGAATTGGAAGTTCCGTGTGAACGGGCCTACCTCGGGCACCCGAGCGCGGAACTCCCGCTTCTGCTAGCCTATCGTCACCAACTAGGCTACGGGAGGGAAATGCTGTTGTTGCTCACCAACGACACGGCCCCGTTGCGCGCCAAAGCCCTGCCCAGCAGGGTTGCATTGGAGTTGAGGCTGATGCTCGTGAGCGCCAGTATGTTGCCTTTCATCGAGCTCCCTGTCCCGAGCGAGGCTGAACTGCCGACCTGCCAGTACACGTTCTTCGCCTGAGCGTTGCCGATCAAGTTGACAGAGCCGGCGACCGTGAGCGCGGATCCCGCCTGGACTACGAACCTGGCGTCGGAGTCGCCCTGGCCGTCGAAGGTGACCACGCCGGTCACACCCACTGACGACGCGGAGCAATAGACACCCGGCGCGAGCGTCGTTCCCCCGAGGTCGGCGGAGATCGTGGTGCCGCACGCCAGGCCCGCCAGCGCATTGAACGCAGCGGTCAGGTCACCCTGAGCCGCGGCGGCGGTCCCGTTCGCGATGGACTGCGTTCCTGAAATCGCGCACGTGGGAAAGCCTGTGATCGCGCTCCCGGGGCTGAGACCCACATCCGCGTTGATGGCGCCCACGGGACCGGCACAGGTCACCGTCGTACCAGCCAAGACCCCGAAGCCCTGCGCCGACCGCAAGGATGGCAGGGATGGACCTGCGCCGCGATGCGTGGGCGAGTCTTCGCGGCGGGGGGACGCGTCCGCGCGACGGGGGGACGAATCGCCGCACGCCGCGAACAGCAGCGCTGTGGCCGGAATGACAATGGCCAATCGTGGGGTACGTCCGAGTAGAGTCAACATTGTTTTCTCCTGACACTGAAGTGTTTCTCGATCCCTCATCCGCAGGACGCAACCTGCCACTCCATACCGCGAGGCAACATCGCTTGTTGGGATGAAATGCGAGCTAACGATTAGGGAGGATACGCGGACGTGAAAACGCCGCCCTTGTGGGGCGGCGTTTACAGGCCCGGCAGGAATCGAACCTGCAACCCCCGGTTTTGGAGACCGGTGCTCTACCAATTGAGCTACGGACCTATGTACTAGCCACAAGACGCCACGACGCCAGGCTGCAAGAGAAGACCTGACCGCTGAACCTCGTGTCCCGTGGCGTCCTGGCGTCTTGCGCCCGCCTCAAGAGGGTGGCTGACGGGGATTGAACCCGCAACCTCCGGAGCCACAGTCCGGCGCTCTAACCAATTGAGCTACAGCCACCGCGAACCAGAACTACGACGCCAAGACGCCACGACGCCAAGAAAGACAAACTTAATCGGGCCAGAACCCCCGGGAAAGCTCGCCCGTTCGGGCGTCCAAATGCACGTCCCTGCCCCGAAACGAACCGATCGGGACGATGCCCCGCACCGCGTTCACGAGAAACAGGCTGCGCCCCGCGAATTCAGCCGCCGTGACGCGCACCTCGG
>Ga0193739_1000298_pt1 | contig 14072 bp, 12 predicted proteins | sample L2a2metaG_FD_144926 | JGI IMG/M metagenome (GOLD analysis project Ga0193739, IMG submission 144926) | Soil microbial communities from a riparian zone of the East river system, Colorado, United States - L2a2 | ecosystem: Environmental > Terrestrial > Soil > Riparian zone | place: USA: East River...
CCACGAGCCGAGCATGATCAGCACCATAAAACAGGACCAGTTCGGTGCGTTAGGGCGCGCCCTCATCGTCAAGCATCTTCAAAAACGGCGTCGCAAAACTCTGAAAATAGTCCCTCTCCTTCGCTAGGAAGTCCTCAACGAACGCACGCGCTTCTCCCTTGCGGCCCATCATATACAGGCAGCTTGCCACTTGTTCGGGATGCCCACCGAGCGTGGGAACCAACCCTTGCAGCCGCGGCAGCAAGGCCTCATAGCTCGCGAGCGACCGCGCGAAGTCCAGACCGGCCGTGGCATAGAGTCGTGCCAGACGCTTGCATTCCGAAGAGACGAACTCCGCGCTCTGCTGCGGAGCAAAAGCAAAGGCTCGCTGGTCGGCGATGGCCTCGAGTTGACCCATGTTGGCGGCGTATGTAGCAACGCCCCGGTCGTACTTTCGGCCCTCGAGGGAAGTATAGAGCCTCATGATCGGGACGACGTGAATGCCGACGTTGGGGAGGAGCTTCACCCGATCGGGATAGAGGCCGACACTGAGCCCGACCCAACAGTGAAACCCGTTTTCGATCGGCCAATCTACGTCCCCCTTGCGGTAGCGTGTGAACCCCTCGGCCTCGAGCGCGTCAAGGCACAAGAAGAGGATCCTCTTCTTGAAGGCGGCGTCGGCGCGCCGGGCCGCCTGTCCCTCAGGAGGCCTCAGAGACACTGCCGATCGACCCGGCAACTCGTTAGGATCACTCGCTTCCCCGGCTCAAGTCCAATCTTTTTCGCATTCTGGCCCAAAGGCGTTACCGGCCGCCCGTTCTGCACGTCATTGAAACAATTGCCGCTGACCAACAGAATCAGGGACGGTCCGTCGGCCAGTGGATGTCTCCAACATTACCTGCCTGCCGGCGAGAGTACCTTCGCTCCTCAAGGTCGCTTCGGTCAAGGCTTCCCCAGCCTTGCCCACGACATGGCAGGTCATAAGTCGTTGTCGGACGATGCGAGGGCAAATCGTGCTGCTCGGGACGGGTGAGGAGCGAGTCTCAGCGCTGAGAGTCGCAGGCGGGGCGCGGACTCTCAGGGTTGAGAGGCGCCCCGCCGCACGAGCTGAGCCAGCATCTGCAGCGACTCAGGGCTTGGCGGTGCGCCACCCTTCGCGGTTGCTGAAGGTCTCGCAGTCCTTGGCGCCAAGAAATTGCGGCGTGCGGCCCGTCTTCCGACGATACGCTTTCTCAGCCACGGTGAGTAAGGCTTCGAACTCGCGGTCCTTAGGCATCTTCCGCGGATTCGCGTGGACGGCCTCGTAGAACTCCTTGCCGTTCGCCACGACCGCACCGCGAACATCCAGGAAGTGATCTGCCGAGAAGCCGTCGGCCGACCCGTACGAGTACTCACCGATCTCCCGCGCGAACTCCTCCCGGTCAAGCTGAAACAGCTTGTCGCACAGCATTCGTTGGAATCCAGCGATCTTGTCGGGCGATTGGGCGGCGAGGTACTCGGCTGCTGGTTCTAGGATCTCGTCGTCATCCTCGGCATTCCAGTCGAGCAAGCCAATGACGCGCCAAAACTCATCCTCCGTCATCACCCCCGTAACTCGATCCACATCCTGCCGCTCTGGTGTTGGTTCGGGCGAGGCCACACGAGCACCCGAATCCTTCGACTTCAACTCGAGCACGACGGTCTGAGCCATCGACGCGTGCCACTGCCCGCAATAGGCCCCGTGCGGATCGATTTGCAGCTCTTCGTCGGTCGGGGGAATCACGCCGAGGTAGATGAACTCGGTAGGTGGCTGACCGTCGTACCAGCAAATCGCCGGTTCTCCCTCGGAGAACCCGCGGTGTTCCCGGAGGATCTGACGCAGCGCTGGATCCTTTGGATCGGGAACGCGTTCGCCCATCCAGGGGGTCACGGCGACAAGGGCGCTTCTCGCACCTTCATCATCGACAATCCGAAGCACCCGAACTACACCAAAGCGGCCGTCGTCCAACGGAACGGCGAACGCATCGCCGGGCTGGACGGGTCTGTCTGGCGCACGTCGACTTGGAATGCTCGTCTCCTTCGCCCTAAGCCGGGGCTCGCCTCTTCCGAAAGAACTCCTTGAGCACCGCCCCGCACGCCTCCGCCTCGACGCCGCCTACCACCTCGACGCGGTGATTCAAGCGGGGATGCCGGACGAGGTCCCCCACCGAGCCGCACATCCCGGCCTTGTCGTCGTACGCGCCGAACACCAGCTTGCCGACCTTGGTGAGGACGATCGCGCCGGCGCACTGCGCGCACGGCTCGAGGGTCACGTAGAGCGTGCAGTCGGCCAGGCGGTCGGTGCCCAGGGTTTGCAGCGCGCGCTGGATCGCCAGCAACTCCGCGTGCGCCGTCGGATCGCTCCGATGCACCGTCTCGTTGTGCGCCCGCGCGACGATGCGGCCGCCCTGTATGACGACGGCGCCGACGGGGACTTCGTCGAGACCTGCCGCGTGGCGCGCTTGTTCCAGGGCCGCTGCGATCCCCGCGTCAGCCACGGACTCGCTCGAAGGTGAGTGGCTTCCCGTCCTTTGCGCGGTCCACCGTGATGCGGTCCCCATCGGCGTACTTCCCCTCCAGCACCGCCATGGCGAGCGGGTTCTGCAGCAAGCGCTGGATGGCGCGCTTCAGGGGCCGGGCGCCATACACCGGGTCGTAGCCCTCGGCGACGATCAGCTCCTTCGCGGCCGGCGTGATGTCGATCGTGAGCTTCCGCTCGCGCAGCAACGCTTCGACCCGCTTGATCTGGATGTCCACGATCTTCGCGACATCGTCACGGGACAGCGGGCGGAAAACGATCACGTCGTCGACGCGGTTCAGAAACTCGGGCTTGAAGCTCTGGCGCAGCAGCTCCATCACCTTGGTCTCGGCCTGCTCCCACCCAATCGATTCCGCCTCCAGCAGGTACTGTGACCCCACGTTCGACGTCATGATGAGGACGGCATTGCGGAAGTCGACGGTCCGCCCCTGCGAATCGGTCAAGCGCCCATCATCCAGGATCTGGAGCAGCACGTTGAAGACGTCGGGGTGCGCCTTCTCGATTTCGTCGAACAGCACCACGGCATAGGGCCGGCGCCGGATCGCCTCGGTGAGTTGCCCGCCCTCCTCATATCCCACATAGCCCGGCGGCGCGCCGATCATCCGCGCGACGGCGTGCTTCTCCATGTACTCCGACATGTCGAGCCGCACCATGGCGCGCTCGTCGTCGAACAAGAACTCGGCGAGCGCCCGCGCCGTCTCCGTCTTGCCGACGCCCGTGGGGCCGAGGAAGATGAAGGATCCGGTCGGCCGATTCGGGTCCTGCATGCCGGCGCGCGCGCGCCGCACGGCGTTCGCCACTGCCGCGAGCGCCTCCGGCTGCCCGATCACCCGTTTGCCCAGCTCCTCCTCGAGCCGAGTCACCCGCTGGCGATCCGACTCGAGCATCTTGGTCACCGGAATGCCGGTCCACTTGGCGACGATCTGCGCGATGTCCTCGGCGTCGACCTCTTCCTTCAGGTACTTGCCTTTCTTTTGGATCTCGGCGAGCCGCTTCTCGAGCGCCGCGATCTCCTTCTCGGCGGCGGGGATCTTGCCATACCCGATCTCCGCGGCCTTCTGCAACTCCCCGCGGCGCGTGGCCTGCTCGGCTTCCGCCCGCAGTTTCTCGAGCTCGGCTTTCTTGGCCTGGAGGGCGGTGATCGCTTCCTTCTCCGCCTGCCACTGCGCTTTCATCGCGTTGGAGCGCTCGCGCAACCCGGCCAGCTCCTGCTCGATCCTCGCGCGCCGCTCTTTCGCCGCCTTGTCCTTCTCTTTGGCGAGGGCTTGGAGCTCGATTTCGAGCTGCACGATCTTGCGCTCGACTTCGTCGATCTCCTGGGGCAATGAGTCGATCGCGATGCGCAGGCGGGCTGCCGCCTCGTCGACAAGATCGATCGCCTTGTCGGGCAGGAACCGGTCGGCGATGTAGCGGTGCGACAAGGTCGCGGCGGCGACGAGCGCGTTGTCGGTGATGCGCACGCCGTGGTGCACCTCGTACTTTTCCTTCAAGCCGCGCAGGATTGCGATCGTGTCTTCGACCGACGGCTCCCCTACGAAGACCGGCTGGAAGCGGCGCTCGAGGGCCGCGTCTTTCTCGACGTGCTTGCGGTACTCGTCGAGGGTCGTGGCGCCGATGACGTGGAGTTCGCCGCGCGCCAGCGCCGGCTTGAGCATGTTGGAGGCATCGACCGCGCCCTCCGCGCCCCCGGCGCCGACGAGGGTGTGCAGCTCGTCGATGAAGACGATGAACTTGCCTTCGTTTTCCGTGATCTCCTTGAGGACCGCCTTGAGCCGCTCCTCGAACTCGCCCCGGTACTTGGTGCCCGCAATCAGCGAGCCCAGGTCGAGCGAGACGAGATGCTTCTGCTTGAGCGAGTCGGGGACGTCGCCGTTCACGATCCGTTGCGCGAGGCCTTCTACGATTGCGGTCTTGCCGACGCCCGGCTCGCCGATCAGCACGGGGTTGTTCTTGGTACGGCGCGATAGCACCTGCATCACGCGGCGCACTTCCTCGTCGCGCCCGATCACCGGGTCGAGCTTGCCCTTGCGGGCCAGCTCGGTGAGATCGCGCGTGAAGCGCTGCAATGCTTGGTACTTCGACTCCGGCTCCTGGTCGGTGACCCGATGTGACCCGCGCACCCCCTGGAGCGCCGCCAGCAATTGGGCGCGATCCACACCCGCGGCCGAGAGCAGCTGGCGAGCGGTCGTGCCCTTCTCCTCCGCCAGCGCCAGGAGCACGTGTTCCGTGGAGACGTACGCGTCGTCGAGCGCTTTGGCCTCCTCGTCGGCGCGATCGAGCACCTTCGATAGCTCTCGCGACAGCGTCGGCTCGCTTCCGTTGCCGGACTGTTTGGGGAACCGGGCGATCTCGCGCTCGGTGTCGGCCTTGACCTGCGCGACCTTGAGTCCCGATTTCTGGAGCAACGGCACGACGATCCCGTCGTCCTGCTCGAGCAGGGCGTGGAAGAGATGCGCGTCGTTCACTACGGGATTGCCGCGGGTACGGGCGAGTGAAGCGGCGTCCTGGAGGGCCTCAGCGGCCTTCACGGTGAGACGTTCGGGTCGGATCATAGCGCCCTCCCCCAGGGCAACCTCCGTGCCGACCAAATGTGCCGGAGTGGCAGGCCCGAGGAAGAGATGGCAAAGGGGCGGCAAAGGCAATGGCCCTCGCCGCCCCTTTTGTTTAACCCGCCCCGTCCGCTACTTCATCACGATCATCTTCCTGGTGTAGCGTCGTCCATCCACGATCAACTGATAGATGTAAACGCCCGAGGCGGCTTCACGTCCCGTGTCCAGGACCTTGCCGTCCCAGTAGCACGTGAAGGTACACCCCGCCGGATTGCTGCAGCTCAACTCCGTGCCGTCCAGCACCTCGCCGGTGCCCTGCAGAATGGGCTTCGCGACGAGCTGGGCCAGCACGTTGTAAACCCTGAGCGACACCTTCGGCCGGTGACCATTCGCAAACAACTCGCCGCCCAGCGTGAACGGCAGCGTAGTCGCCGGATTGAACGGGTTCGGGTAGTTCTGTTTGAGCTCGACCGGCGGTGGGGCGCTCGGTGGTGCTTGCCCCCGACTTTCTTGTGCCCCCGCCGCCAAAAGCCCGAGCCCCAGCACTGCCCAGGCAAACCGCGTCATCTCCGCCACTCCTCGTCGAACGTAAAGATGCGTTAGACCGCTCTCCTTGAGTTGCTGTTAGGGCGCTAGTAAAGGCCACTCCTCCTTGAACCTAGGAACCGTCCGCAGCCCTTGTCAAGCGCGCCAAAACCCGCGCGTCCCCCTGCCGCTTCGTAATCCCCCGCCGATCCGCCCATTCGAGCAGCGGAATCAAGTATTTGCGCGTCAGGCCGGTCCGATCACGCAGCTGGGCCGGTGTGGCCCGGCCCAGCTCCTGGAGCGTCACCTCGAGCGCGTGGCGAAACTCGTCCAGCGCAGGTTTCGTCGCGTAACGCTCCTGGTCCACCTGTTCTACGCCGCCCTCACGGGCGAGGTGCGCCAGCAAGGGCGGGACGGCGAGGTCGGCGAACTCTTGTTGCAGCTCTGCGACGGTCGGGACTTGCCACCGTGCCTCGGCTAGGCGGCGAACGAGCCGCTCACCCGAGCCCCCCGCGTGCGACTCCAACATCGCCTTCCACCCAGGGCGCCGCACTACAGCTCCCAAGACCTCGAACGCCTGCTTCTTGACCCCGTGCTCGACCAACAGATCCATGACAGGCGCCGGTGCCGCCACCGCTGCCCTGAGCGCCTGGAGCGACAAGCCCGGGTCGAGCGGATGTGCCTCGTGGTGTGCCGCCACCAAACCGGCGAGCCGTTCTACTTCTGCCGAGAGCGCCCGCCGCGCCACGAGGACGTCGCCCGACGTTAGCACGCCCTTCCCCGCCAGGTCGATGACGCGGCTCACCTCTCCTGGAAGGATGCCCAGGCGAACCGGCAGGTCGCGGATCGCGACGCCGCGGAGGCCCGCCTCGTCCACCAACCGCACGAGACGCTCGTCGGCGGGTTGTTGGGAGGCGAGGCCGCGCTCCGAAACGCGCGGGCGCTTGGGCGGGAACGGATCGAGCACCACGCCGCCGCCGATCGTCGTCACCGGGGAGAAGCTGCGAACGACGAATCGGTCGCCGGCCCGGGCCACGACCGGGCGCTCGAGCAGCAAGCGCGCGAGACCCGTCTCTCCGGGGGCGATCGACCGGACTTGGGCCACGCGCCCCAGCACCTCGGCGGTGCCGAGGTGCACCCGAATCCGGGTGCGCACGGCGAGCGGCTTGCGGGCGCCTGGGAGCAGCTCGAGCGCAACGTCCAAGGTCGTAGTGGCAGCCCACCCGGGGCCCGTCACGGCGACATCGCCACGGTCGAGGTCGTCTTTATCGACGCCGACGAGGGCGAGCGCGGTGCGGCGCCCGGGAACGGCGTGTTGCGCCGCCTCCCCGTGCACCTCGATGGACCGCACCCGCACCTCCTTATTCGGGGGCAACACGCGAATAGAATCGCCGACAGCCACGGTGCCGCTCCACGTGGAGCCCGTCACCACCGTTCCTGCCCCGGCGACCGCGAACACCCGGTCAATGGGAAGCCGAAACAGGTCGTCTGCGGGGCGCTCGGGGAGGTCCCCGGCCAGCTTCACCAACGCAGCGCGCAGGGCGTCGAGTCCGTCGCCCGTCAGCACCGAGACGGCGATGGGGGGCTCCCAGCGCACGCGGCTGCTTTTCAGGCGGTCCGCCACCTCCGTGCGCACCAGCGCCAGCCAGTCTTCGTCCACCAGGTCGCGCTTGGACAGGACGGGCACGCCGCGCCGCACGCCCAGGAGCTCGACGATAGCGAGGTGCTCCTCGGTCTGGGGCATGATGCCTTCGTCGGCGGCGATGACGAGGAGCGCGACGTCGATCCCGGTCGCGCCGGCCAGCATGTTCTTAACGAAGCCCTCGTGCCCAGGGACGTCCACCACGCTGGCCTGTACGTCGCCGTCCCCCCCCAGGGGGAGTGGGGCGAAGCCCAAGTCGATCGTGATGCCGCGCCGCTTCTCTTCCTCCCAACGGTCGGTGTCGACGCCGGTGAGCGCCTTCACCAGAGCGGTCTTGCCGTGGTCGATGTGGCCGGCGGTGCCGACTACGAAGTGGCGGGTGTGACCCACGCGCGGCGCTCCCAGAAATCCATGGCGCTCAAGGGCCCGGACTCACCCATGTGATGACGCACGAACCGGGCGACGAGGCGGCGGTGGGCCGCGGCGTGCGCGGTGTCGAGCGCCGGGAGCTCCGCCCCCGCGTCGTTCAAGGCGAGGAGATGGCGGTAGGCGTCCGGGGGCAGCCGGGTGAGAGGCTGCGCGCCCGCGCATGCCGCGCACAGGACCCCGCCCTCGGCGGTGCTGAAGGCGACGCCGCCGTTGCCGGCGACCGCCGTGCCATCGCGCACGCAGGCGTCGAGCTCCGGCGCGAAACCCAGGACGCCGACGAGGAGCCAGATCCAGCGCACCGCGACGGCGTCCGCGTGGAGGGGCTCGGCCGCCACGAGTGCGTCGAGGGCGCGCGTGAAGGCGTCGAAAGCGGCGGGGAGCGGCGCGGCGGGCGCCATCTTGAGCATGACCTCGGCGAGCGCCGCGGCCCCGGCGAAGCGCCCGAGATCGCGCGCCAACTCCCGCCGCAGCTCGGTCACGTCGAACGCGGCCATCGTTTGCAGGTCGCGGGTTTCCCTGTGATACAACTGGACCACGCCCTCACTCAACGTTTCGAGTGCCGCACCGAAGGGACTGCGCGGCCGCAGCACGCCTTTGGCGATCGCGCTCTGCACACCGAGGTCGCGCGTCGCGAGGCGGACGATTTTCGAGGTCTCGCTGTAGCGGAACGTCTGGAGGATGACAGCGCGCGTCGAGACGAGGGTCATCTAGCCTATAAGCGGCACGGCCGCGAGGACCGCACCCGCAGGACAGACACCCACGGTCGGCGCGGCGAGCGGCCGGTAGTCGGGCGGCGCCGAGAGCACGTGCACTCTGCCTGGGCTCGAGCACGCGCCGGGGGCGACAGCGTACACACGCCCCCGGGGATCGACGGCGAGGCCGGCGATCCCGTCGCCGGAGGGTTTGATCCCGTCGCCCGGCCCCCGCGTGACCGAACGGGTCAACGTGTTGATCTCGAGGATTCCCTCGGTCGCCGACGCTACGAGCAGTCGCCCCGACGGATGGTAGACGGCGGGGCCGGGTGACTCTCCGAGTCCATTGAGCAGCGCCACCTCGCGGCGGCCCACTGGATCGACGATCGCCAGCTTCCCGTCGCCCGCTCCGACGGCGCCGGCACAGACTACGTAGAGGAACCCATCACTTCCGAGCGCGGCGAATCGTGCATTGGTGCACGACAGGTCGACCGTCCCGAATGCCCGGACCGGGCCCGGGCGGCTCAGCCAGCGTAAAGAGCTGGGCCCCGCGGGCTGACCAGCCGCCAAGTTTCCGTGGACGAAAAAGATATACTGGTCCGTGACGGCGACGGCCTGGGGGTACGTCCCCGCACCAAAGGTGGACGTATCACCCGTGAGGTAATTCACCCGCGTCACCGAGTTCAAGTTTGGATTGGCGACCCAGGCAATCGAGTCGTCCTCGATGGCCACGCCCGTGGCACCGGAGTTCGTCGGCAGCGCGATGATCTCGGGCCCGGTCGTCGTGCCGAAACTGTAGACTCGGAGCGCGTTCGTCGTCCCCATCGGGACGATGACTAGCGAACCGCGTGCATCGAGTGTCGTAGGCGTACCGGTGGGTGGCGTGAGATCGGTGGTCAAGCCGGAGGTGAAGGCTGTCGCACTGACAAACGAGAGTGAGTTGGATCCCGTGTTCACCACGGCGATCACCAGCCCCGTGGTCGTATCCTGCTCCAGCGCATCGCTGCACGCGCCTGCAACGAGCACGGCGAGGACCATCGACCGCAGGCTCATCTCGAACTCTGGCTCCCGGCACCCAGCGTCATGCCGAAAAATAGGGTGCGTCCCCGCACGGGGAAATTGGCAATCTCGCGGCCGGTATCCCCGAGCAGGTTTTCCCCCTGGACTTGAAGCGTAATCGCGGGGACCGCGCCCCTGCCCTGCACCACGGTGTACTCCACGGCGGCCTGCACCCGCGTGTAGGGATGCAACGTCACCCGGCTAAAGGTCTCGAAATCGAGGTCGTCGCGATCGCCCGCGAACCGGGCACCCAGCGTGGCCGTGCCGCGGGCCCCGAGGCGCGAGGTCACCCGTAGTGTCGCGGCGTTTGTGGGGCGCCGCAGCAGCCGCTTGCCGGTCTCGAAGGTGGGATCGCCGCCTCCGTCCAGCACTCGGGTATCGAGGTAGGTGTAGGCGAGCGACGCCACGACGCCGGTCCCAAGGGCCCAGTCCGCCGACACTTCCGCGCCGGTTGCCTGGGCGGCGGCGATGTTCACGTAGTTGGGCGTTTTCGTGAAGTCGAAGACGACCATGTCCTTGAACCGCTGGTCGAAATACGTGACGGCGAGCGACAGGCTGGTTCCCGGCACTGCGTGCTCGATCCCTGCTTCCCAGCTCAACGTCCGCTCGGGCCGCAGGTCGGGGTTGCCGCTCACGAACCCGGTTGCGTAGGTCTCGAAGAAGGTCGGCTCCTTGAAGCCGGTGCCCGCCGCGGCGCGCAGGCGCGTGGCCCCGTCGAGGCGCCACGCGGCGCCCGCGCGCCACGTCGCAAAGGCGCCAAACTGCTGGTTGTCCTCCAGCCGCCCGCCGACATTCACAGACACCGGGCGGTCCATTCCTCCCAGCCATTGCACGAACAGGGCGCGCGTGGAGCGCGTCCGATCCATCGGGGCGCCGCCGCAATCGAAGAAGGAACCACCCGAGTAGAACTGGCACGTGTCGGAGTGGCGGAGGTGGGCATCCTCGACCGCCACCCCTGCCGTGACCACCGTGGCGGCGGCCGCCTGCCAATTGGCGCGCACCTCGGCGCTGCGGCGCCGCACCCGGTCGCGCGAATGGAAGATGAGGGTGGTGTCGCCGGGCGCATCGGGATCGTCATCCAGCCGGCTGTCGGTTTCCGTCGTGCCGAGGAGGATACGCGCCTCGACACGGCCCGAGAGCCGCCGGCCGAGGTCCACCGCCACGGCGGGGCCCCGATCGGCCGCGACCTGGTTCGCATCCACGACCCGGCCCGCGCCGTCGGTGGGGTAGTGGAACACGCCGTCGGCGTGGCGCACCGTTACGGCGGCGTCGGTGCGCGCGTCGGGCGCGACGCGCAGCCGCGCGGTGACCGTGCTGTTCGAATAGTCGTTGTTGACGGGGAAAAGCCCGTCCGCTGCGAAGCGTGAAAACCCGAGCGAGTAGGCCAGGCGCGCCGTGCCGCCCGTGACCGTCCCGCCGACGCGGCTTGTCCCATAACTGCCCACCCCCGCCTGGGCGTCCACCCACGGAGCGCCTCCTCTCGGGCCCGTGCGCGTGAAGATCTGCACCACGCCCGCCACCGCATCCGAACCGTACAACACGCTGACCGGGCCGCGGACGACCTCGATCCGCTCGACGTCGTCGGTCGTCAGGTGCGCGAAGGTGTAGGCGCCACCCGGCTGGTTCAGCGGCACGCCGTCGAGCAGCACCTTCACATAGTCGCTCTCACCGCCGCGCAGGAACAACGACGTCTGGCTCCCGGGCCCCACCGTCTCGACGACCGTCGCTCCCAGCGTCTCACGCAACGCGGCGCCCACAGTGCGAATCCCACGTTCGCGGAGACTCGCGCCGCTGATCACGGTGACGGCGGCGCTGACCGCATCGGCCGGCGTCGGAACGCGCGTCGCCGTCACGACGACCGGCTTCAGCACGACGGTGTCCTGAACGGTGAATGCGAGCAGCAGCAAAGCGACGTTCATGTGGGCTCCTTCGGTTGGCGCAGGGGAATCATTTGGGGACGTCCATCGAATGGTTCGATCGCGACCGGCCAGGCGAAGACGCGCTCGACGGTCTCGCGAGTCAGCACCGCACCCGGCGCGCCCTGGGCGGCGGTGCGGCCATCCGCCAGCAACAGCACGTGGTCTGCGAAGCGCGCGGCGAGGTTCACGTGATGGGTGATCATGACGACGGCCAGCCCGTGGCGGTCCACGAGTCCACGGACCAGCTCGAACAGCTCCATCTCGTGGCGCACGTCGAGGGAGGCGGTCGGCTCGTCGAGCACCAGCAGTCGCGGCTCCTGCGCGAGCGCTCGCGCCAGACGCACCCGCTGGTACTCCCCGCCCGACAGGGTCCAGATCCAGCGGTCGGCGAGGGCGACTGCGTCGCACCGTTCCAACGCCCGGGTGACCGCCGCGCGGTCGGCGGGACGCTCGGCGCCCCAGAGCGATAAGTGCGGATAGCGGCCGAGGAGCACCGTCTCGCGCACCTGCTGGGGAAAGAGACTGTCCTCCCGCTGCGTGACCACACCCACAACGCGCGCGAGGTCGCGCCGCGACCAGGCGGCCGCCGGCCGGCCCGCGAGCTCGGCGGTTCCCGCCCCCGGCGCGACGAGGCCGAGCGCGACCCGCACGAGCGTCGTCTTGCCGCTGCCGTTCGGGCCCAGCACCGCGTGGAATTCTCCGGCCTTCACCTCGAGCGTCACGTCGTGCAGCGCGTCGCCGGCGGTGTGCGGGTAGCGGTAGGTCACGCCGTGGACGGCGAGCAGCGGAGCCGTGCCGCTCATGAGCGGACTCCCGCCCAGCGGCGCAGCAGCACCGCGAATAGGGGGACGCCGACGAGGGCCGTGACGATCCCCACGGGGAGCTCGCGCGGGGCGACGACCACCCGCGCCGCCGTGTCGGCGAAGAGGAGCAGCGCCCCACCGCCCAGGAACGCCGCCGGGAGAAGGGCGCGGTGGCGGTGGCCCCACACGAGCCGGGTGATGTGCGGGACAATGAGCCCCACGAACCCGATCACGCCCGAGACCGCGACGGCGGCCGCGGTGAGGAGCGACGCCGCGATGTACACGCGCCGCTTGAGGGGCTCGACATCGGCGCCAAGGTGGGTGGCCGGCTCTTCGCCCAGGGCGAGGAGATCGAGCGGCCGCGCCGCGGCATACAGCACGACGAGCGGCACGGGGATGTACACGGCCATCACGAGCACGGTATCCCACGAGGCGCCCGACAACCCGCCCCACAGCCACAAGAAGGCGTTGCGGAGGTCCGCCGCTTCGGCGAGCGAGACGATCGCGGTCGTGATCGCGCCGGAGAACGCGCCGACGGCGACGCCCGCCAAGAGCAGGACGCGGGGGTCGAGCTGCGCACCACCTACGAGTCCGAGCCGGTACACGAGCGCCATCGCTCCGAGTGCGCCGGCGAAGGCGGCAAGCGGCAGCGCCCAGGGCCCGGCGACGTGGAGCGCGATCGCCAGAACGGCACCCAGCCCCGCTCCACCCGACAGGCCGAGCAGGAACGGGTCGGCGAGGGGGTTCCGGACGAGGGCCTGGAGGCTGGCGCCGGCCACGCCGAGCGAGCCGCCGACGAGCAGGGCGAGCAGCGCCCGGGGGACGCGCAGGGAGCGCACGATCTCCGACGACGCGAGATCGCCGAGGGCGACATGCGCGGGCCCGAGCGCGACGGCGCTCACCAACGCCACGGCGACGAGCGCACCCAGGCCGATCCAGCGGCTCATCGCCGGGTTGCCCCCTCCAGCGCACGGCGCAGGGCCGCGACGGCGGCAGGCGCGGTCGGCGACGGGCGGCCGAACAGGTCTGCCGGCAGCGTGATGAAGCGCCCCTCGCGCACTGCGCGGACGGCCCGCCACTCGCGGCGCGTGCTGTAGGCCGGGGGCGCGGTGCTATCCGAGAGCACCAGGATCAAATCGGGATTGCGGGCGACGATCGTTTCGATTGACACGGTAGCCGAGGCCGCGCCCAGATCGTGGAAGACGTTGGCACCGCCCGCGAGCGTCGCGAGCTGGTCGAGGTAGCTGCCGCCGCCGATGACCATCGGCGGATTGTCCCACACGACGAACGCGACCCTCGCGATGGGCGCCGGCGCCGGCGTCCCGAGCAAGGCCTCCATCACAGCACCGATCGAGTCCCCCGCCGCCTCCCGGCCCGTCAGGCGTCCCAGCTCACGAGCCGCGCGGGCAATGTCCTCGAGACGATCCTGGGCCAACGTGACGGCGGGGATGCCGAGCCGCCCGAGCTGGGTGGCGGCGGTTTCGTTGAGCGGCGAGCGGTACAGCACGACGAGGTCGGGCTGGCGCGCCGCAATGGCCTCGATGTTCGGGTTCAGCCCGTCGCCGACGTCGGGGACCTGCAGAGCCGCGGGCGGATAGCGGCACCAGGTCGTCCGGCCCACCACCTGGTCCCCGGCGCCAAGGGCAAAGAGCAGCTCGGTCGAGGACGGCGCGAGGGAGACGATGCGATGCGCCGAAGGAGGAGTCGCCGGCCGGTCGGCCGGCCGGCATCCGAGTGCGAGCACCGAGGCGAGGAGCAGGCCGCGCATGTGAGAACGCCCACCCTCGTCGGAACGGGGATGGGCGAGCGGCTGCGCCTGAGGTGCGCAAGCGCCACCATCCCTCCCGCGAGGGAATTACAGGTGGCGCGAACGGAGAGGTCTCCTGGCTTCGGGCGAACGGCTCGCCCATCCCCGTTC
>Ga0193739_1000299_pt1 | contig 14054 bp, 16 predicted proteins | sample L2a2metaG_FD_144926 | JGI IMG/M metagenome (GOLD analysis project Ga0193739, IMG submission 144926) | Soil microbial communities from a riparian zone of the East river system, Colorado, United States - L2a2 | ecosystem: Environmental > Terrestrial > Soil > Riparian zone | place: USA: East River...
CGTGGAAGAGTAACGGGACTTGCTGCACTTCGCAGCAGACCAGTTATTATTCTTCCCGGCCCTATACAAGGTGCTGTGAACGCCTTTATTGTATTTGCTCAACCACTCATTAGATTTATGGTGGGTCTGCATCCTTTTAATAAACCGTTTCTTCCAGCAAAGCTTACTGAAGATTGGAACGCCCGAAAAAAATTTCAAAACTTTACCAAAATAGTATATGTGAAGTTGTCGCAATCAGCTTCAGGCGAATTTCATGCAAAGCCTATAACTGGGGAGACTACGGACATAACAGTGCTAACAGGGAGCAATGGCTTTATTTTGGTCCCCGAACGCTTAACTATATTAAAAAGCGGACAAAAGGTAAAAATAAACATATTCCCTAGTCTGTCTTTTTCGTCAGGTAACCCAATAGAGTTTCCTTATCAGTCAGAAAAATCGTTCCTTCCGTTTTAGAAATACATCATTTAAACAACCTAGTTGCCAGATTAATCCCTGCGACAGCTACTATAATTCCTACGATAAAAATCAATTTTTCGTGACTCAGTTTAAAGGCGCCCAACCTAGAGCCTAGAAATCCTCCAAGAAGGACGACAAAGGCCAATGGTAAAATCAGTGCAAAATCAACCTCCTTGGTAATTGAGTGGGCAACAAGCCCACTAACCGAATTTGTGAGTATAAATAAACTTGCTGAGGCCGCAGCTGTCTTTGGATTTGCTAGACCAGTTAATATCAGGATTGGTGATAACCATATCCCCCCACCAATTCCAACAAGGCCCGAAACGGTCCCTAAAATAGCACCTAATGGTAATGTAATTAATGAAAGCCTAGGTAGACTCAGGTTTAATTTTCGTATTTTCTCCTGCCTTATTTTTATTTGGTTGCCACTTAATAGTAGCATGGTCGAAGCTGAAAAAAGAGCAATTACGAAGATTGATATGAGAATTTTTTCTGGTAGTATAGTAGAACCTCCAATAAAAGCAAATGGTACTGAGATAAGTAACGGAATAGATATACGAAGTGATAAGTGACCTGCTCTCAAATAATTGAAGAGCGCTGTTGAAGCAACAACCATGTTAAGAGCCAATGACACGGGAGGAATAGTGTATAGATTTACCCCAACAAGGACTAGTATGGCAATATAGCTGCTTCCCCCTGCAAATCCAACACTAGAATAAATAAAACTTATTGCAAAGAAAAGAGGGACAAGTATTATCAGTAAAAACTCATTTATGGCCGTGTCCCTCCATCATCTTGAACGCATGCTCTAGTCCCGGAAATAAGAATTCTAAGGACTCTGATACTGCGTTTAAACTTCCTGGAATATTGATTATTAGACTTTTACCTCTTACTCCCGCAACTCCTCTTGAGAGCATCGATAAGGGTGTTCTTCTCTGCCCATATGCCCTGCTCCCTTCGGCAATTCCCGTTATTTCCTTTTCTAAGACGTTTCTTGTAGCCTCAGGTGTTACGTCTCTTAGACCAAGTCCTGTTCCTCCAGTTGTCAATATCAAGTCTAAATGGAGATCATCTGAATATTTTATTAAGAGTTCCTCAATAACAGAACTGTCGTCAGGTACTACTTGGTATTTGACTACATCAATACTTCTATCTTTTAGTGTTTTAACGATGAATTTTCCGGATTTATCTGCCCGCTTTCCAGCTGCAACTGAATCGCTGACGACGATCACGCCTGCTCTGATCTTATTTCCCTTCTTAATTGCAAATTGGCCTATTCCTCCTGACTTTTCAACAAGCTTGACAGATGAGATAAATAGTGCATCGTCTATGGGTTTTAGCATATCATACATGGTTAGTGCACCAATACAAGCTCCACTTAGGGCTTCCATTTCTACCCCTGTTTTCCAAATACTTTTAACTTCTACGTCGACTTCAATTGATCGGGATTTTACTGATACTTGAACTTTAATGTGATCTATAGGTATTGGATGACAGTATGGTATGAGATCTGATGTTTTTTTAGCCCCCGAAGTGGCTGCTATCTTCGCTGCCTCCACAATATCGCCCTTGGGAGAGTTTCCTTGTCTAATCAATACTGCCGTTTTGGCTTCTATGTTCAATACCGCCTTTGCTCGTGCGGTTCTGTAGGAATCTGGCTTTGCTCCAACATCAAACATGCCCCTGCTCTTTTTGTCATTCATTTTTTCTCTATTCAAGTAAAATCCCATCAGCCCATTTCTGACTTTCTTTAGATATTTCCTTTTTCCAAATGGGTACCCGAGCCTTCACATTATTTATGATATATTTGCATGCCTCAAAAGCTTCGTGCCTATGCTCTGAAGAGACCCCAATTATAATACTGCTCTCACCGACTTTTATATTTCCGATCCTATGAATTGCAACTAATTTTTTTATTCCCCATTTTGTTTGTGCTTCATTTTCAATTTCCCTCATTTTTTGTTCTGCCATCTCACTGTAAGCCTCATAATAGATCTCCGAAACGTTACCAGACCTCCCTCGATTACGGACATTGCCTATGAACATTGATAATGCACCTGCAGAATTGTCCTCTAGCTCAAACATTATCTCTTGCAAACTTAGACGGTTGTTGGTAATTCTAATCAAGGATTCAACCGCCGCTGACTGGTGGCAAAAGAGCAATTTCATCCTTCGAAGAAATAATGGTATCTCCGGTAGTAACCTTACAATTTACAGAAGTTACAAATTTGTTATTAAACGATTTGAGCTGCGGATACTTCTTTAATATTTCACTATTCAAGTGGTTTACTGTGATGCCAGTAGGTGCAGTAATTGTTATTTCGCTTTCACCCACTCTCTCTCTCAAAATCGCAAATAATTTAACTTTTATTTTGTTATTATCTTGAATATCCGATCTCAATTTGAGCTTATCCACCAATTGTATGCATAAGGTTTAGTTTTGGCTTAAGACCATTAATTCTTATCAGACTTGCTATCCCCTCCTGTTTCATAGTCATACAGTGAATTAAGCAATGGCTAAGCTCCTCATCTGATGCTCCTTTGCGCAGAAAACTCTTGATATCGTAGCCTGGGTTTTCAAATAAACATGTAAGAAATCTTCCATCAGAAGTCAATCTTATCCTATCGCACTGACTGCAAAAAGGCTCTGTTACAGAGGGAATAAATCCTACAGTGCCTATTCTATCTGAAAAAGAATAGAGTTTGGCAGGTGCTGACATCTCTTGTTCTGATGCAGGAAAGACTTTTCCAATATCGGTTTCTATTTTTTCGATCATTTCCTTTTTACTAAAAACAAGATCGCTTCTCCACATCCCTGTTCCATCTAATGGCATAAATTCTATAAATCGGACAGTGATCCCTGTGCGTCTTGCAAAATTGGCAAATTCAACAACTTCATCATCATTCCAACCCCTGACGACAACTGTATTTATCTTTACATCAAATCCAACATCTTTTGCTTTTAGGATGGAACTTGTGACTTTGTTTAGTCCATTGACCCCCGTCATCATCTTAAATTTATTCTCTTTAAGTGAGTCTAGACTAATATTCACGCTGTCAAGGCCACTAGATTTTAACGCTTCTAGTCTCTCTAGAAGTAGTAACCCATTGGTTGTTAGCCCGATGCTCTTAATGTCGTCAATATTTGCAATTGTTTTAATGAGGTTTTCTATTGAAGGTCTAACCAGTGGTTCACCTCCTGTTATTCTTATTTTTTCAACCCCTAAATTAGCAAAAATAGATGAAAGCCTAATTATCTCCTCAAAGGAGAGAACTTCAGTAGTATCAAACCACTTTGTATTGTCTTTAGGCATGCAATATCCGCATCTCATATTACACTTGTCTGTGACAGAGATTCTTAGCTTTTTTGCAATTCTACCATAATTATCTATTAATTCGCTTTTCATGGATCTTATCATTTGCTTGTATACCAAGTTATGATGACTATCACTTTTTTCTTCCCTGCTTTAACTGTTCGATGAAATGAAACTTCCAACCATTTGGTAAATCTTTAACCTTGACGGCACGTTCCATTGTTTGAAGATCATCCTTATTTACGGTGTATAACCTGACAATATCCTTTATCGTAAGATTATTTTCATCTTTTTTGATAAGTTTAATTTCATCACCTTGTTCTAGCTCTCCTTCCTTCTTTACCTTGAAATAGACACCTGTAAGACCACTTGCTAAAAATTTTTTAATAATATCCATTCTTCCAAATTTTACTCCAAGTTTATAACATGGCATCCTAGGCTGAGTTGCTACGACTTTTGCTGTTCCAACTTGGAACTGATCCCCAATGTTAACCATTTCTTCAAACATCCCTTGTGTAGTAAAATTTTCACCAAACATACCCCAAGGCAATGACATACCATGGAGTTCCTTATGCCAGTAACTATAATGTTCTCCTGCATAGCCATAGATGGCCTTGTCGGCACCGCCATGTACTGTTAAGTCAGCCTGTTTGTCTCCGTCGAGATTGAGTTTCCGTAATCTTACACGACCACTTACAGGTTCCTTAAAGATTCCAGTAGTTATAAGTTCATTCTGGAAGTTCACTTGACGTGGAAGACCGACGTTTAGCGATAATAGCTTCAAAGCACATAATCTATCCAAACATCTTAATTAAACCTTCAAAAGCCACATTGCGACCCAGATTTTGGAGTTCTCAGACTTTTGAAGTGAGAAAACTTAATACCTTATGGGGCTTATTGTCTAGCTGCTGTATTGTTAAGACTAATTTGCCGTGAAACAGGATTGGATTGCGATTTCGTAATAGAGGGTGAAACTGAAGAGGAGATCTTGAGCAAAGGAGCAGACCATGCTATCAAGGTACATGATTTAAAAGCTGAAGATATATTTTTTGAACAGACTCCATGCAATTTCTTATGTCAGACTTTGAGCAAATTAAGCAATCGATAGATCGCACATCGCAAAAAAAAACTTTGCGTTGAGATCATCCCACGCTGAGCAATTTCAATGTAACTTTTATCAAAAAAAGAAAAAGCTAAAAATAAAGTTGGTAGAAACCTAGGACATGCAGGGTTCAAATCCCGAGGAACCGTAAAAAGCAAGTATTTCTTCGGAAGACAAAAAATATTATTTATTTCGGATACTATATTGTTGTCAAGTAACACCATTAAGAACTGCATACGCTAGGGAATACAGTTTAGACAAGGAATTGACATCATAAAGGCTTACCAAATAGAATAAAAAATATAATTTATCTTATTGATTTGCTCTCTTATTGTAGTTGATATTTCAATGTAATTAATCAATGTGTTACCCTTTGCCAATTCTCTTTTGACTTCATCATCTTTTATAGCATCTAATGCTATGATTAAATATTATTCCTCGATTAAGAGGAATAATCATATTTAGCCGAAACAATTTAGAGATTCGATAGAAAAGAACGTTGCCTATTCGTAAATTCTTATAACATTCTACTCAAGCCGTTTTATACTATGTAGTACGGAAAATTAATAGAAATGGTCTTGATGAGATGGGAGGCTTAACCTTCCAGTGTCTGCCAATAATAGAATTGTTAGTATCGTAGATGACGACCCAGCTACTACTATTTTTTTTAATGAGGCTTTACGAAGTATTCCGGGAATTACAGTATTTACTTTTACAGATCCTATTTTGGCACTTGAGCATTTTCAAGATAATGGTTATGCTTATGTGGCGGTAATATCTGATTTCAAAATGCCTGGATTGAATGGTATGGAATTCTTAAAAAAGATAAAGGATTTGAATCGGTTTGTGAGAACGATACTAATGACTGCATTTGAAATAGATGATACTCTATTTCAAGAATATACTAAAAAGAAAATTATAAATGGATTACTTCAGAAGCCAATAGGTTTACACGATCTTATTAAAGAGGTAAATACCCAGTTGGATTCTTACGAAGTCCAAAAAAAATATCCTTCCTAAGGGTAATGGTCCAATCGATGATACAATTTACAAACACGACCATGGAAAAAGATTCGAATTGATAAACTGGGCTCTAGAAAATATGGAGAATCCTGATATTCAGATTTGCAATGTATAAACCAAAAATACTGTTGCTAGCACTTGCTGTTGCGATATCTTTAGTTTCATTTTCATTGGCACACATAAATTTGGCAATTGCACAGACAGAACAGACTTGCACACTTAATATTAATTCTGCTAAAAATAAGTCGAGTTAACGTTAAACAGCGAAATAAAATTCTAATATTAAATATACCAATTGTTTGTTATTAGTAAACAAGACATCTTACTAGACCTTAAAGTGTTCATTTCATCATGCATAACTTGTGAATCTAAAAATAAATAGCTGGGTAACTATAATCAGTACAGCAGCTTTTTCAATCGAAGCAGTAATGGTTGAGCTGCTTTATGTAATTGCTTCTATTCCTACTTTAGCGATTGCTGCGGGTAGCATGCCCATTGCAGGTGCTATAGTTCTCATCATTAATGGTTTTGTATTCAGAAACAAGTTTACAATATTCAAGGGTAATGGTTGGAAAATGCTTCTTGTTGGTGCAGCATTATTCACAGCAGCAGATTTTCTGTGGTATGACAGTATAAATAAGATAGGCTCTGGCAAGACCATGCTGCTTACCATACCAGCAGAGGATGTTTTCATTGTTTTGTTGGCAGTTGTATTTCTGGCTGAGCGTATGCTAAAGCTTCAGCTATTGGGTATTGGTGTCGCCATTGTTGGATTTACAATATCAGCAGCTAGCAATGTATCTGAAAGTGGAGTACAGTTTCAAATAGGAGACTTGCAGGCCATATTGTCTGCCATGTGCAATGCCCTTGCAATCACATTATTTGCAAAGCTGATTGTCAGATATAACGCCACTGAAGTAAGTGGGTGGATTATGCTCATCTCAGGTCTAGTCATTAATGCAATCCAATACACATTCTATCCACCACATCTATCTGCTATGGACTGGCTTTACCTGATAGGATTCTCATTCATAGCGTTAGCAGCATTTACACTCTACAATGTGAGTATGAAACGCATAGGCTCATCAATGACTTCAATAATAACATCATCCTCTCTAGTTCTTACGGTTGTAATCCAGTTAGCCATCATTCCTTTTGGAATAGCGTTTTCATTACCCAGTAACCTAGTTTTGGCGTTGTTAGGTGGTGGTATTAGTATTGCTGGTATATACATTAGTTCTAAAGCCGAACAGAACAGAGAGAAAACGAAAGAAAAGATTAAAGAAAAGGAAAGGGAGGTGACTATAACAATATAATGGAATTTGTCTTTGACGAATATAACATGAGGAACCTGCCACCGAGGCAGAGGCTCGACAAAGTTATACAAGTATTAAAAAACGGAAATGAAAGAGATGAATCTATACGATGGGATTGTATTTGGCTTGCAGGAGAAATAACTGAAGCAGTTAGCAAAGATGACCCTATTTACACTGAAATAGCAGACCTGATGGTTTGGGTTTTGAATAATGACGACAATGGAATCGTGAGACATGAAGCTGCATTTCAAATTGGCTTACATAACATAAGAGCAAAGATTCCTGACCTGGTTAACTCCATATTAAACGATAAGAGTGATCTTGTAAAACACGAAGCTATAGAAGCTTTGGGTTTGTTGCGAGACCATGGGAGTAAAGAAACGCTGAGAAAGATGCTGGAAGATAAAGGTGATGCAGTTAGTGAAACTGCAGCTTTTGTACTAAAAAGACTTGAACGGCTGAAAGATAGAGGAGAATATAAAGGAGAAGCGATACTGTAATACCTCCACCATTGTTCGTAATGAAAGTCTTTTTAGTCGCCCTTTACTTGTTACCTTTTTTAAGTAACCGAAGACGTAAACTTGGCCCAATCAACATCAGATATTGCAACTAAATCCATACCCACCATTCGGACTCTCGACGATTTCCTATGTAGGACTTGCTTCGTTCCGGATTCTGATAGGCGTATATTCGTCTGCCGTTACTGTATCTCAAAATCGACAATTGCGTAAAGAATTCTATAAAAGTGCAAAGAGCCAACTGACTCTCCTAGGGCAAATTGGAGTAGCACAGATGGAGAACGAACTTCTAAAAAGATACAAAATTATCAAAGATTTTTTAAAAACGTCAGAAATAGAAAATCGCCGTTTTGAAAAAGATGATGTGAGAGATGCCTTAGATGACCTGCTAAATGACTTGGGAAAAGAACACGTGAGAGAACTCTTACACGAGGTGCTGATTGACCTATACTCAAAGACCAAAGAAAAGACAAAGGAATAATAATCAATGTTTTGCTTGAAATGCCGAAGACTTACTAGATGGTAACGATACTTATTCTAATATCGTCTAAACCTTAGTATTAAATAATATTTATAAAAAGCTCTATCAGATTATTTTATAGTGTCTGTAAAGAGAATAAGTGATAATCAAAGGCGCCACGAACCATAAAACATTTACAAAATGAGTTCTCGTATAAAGCCCAAATATTTCAAGATAGTAATAATTGATATCCCCGAAGGTATTTAAGAAAATCCCAACGGCTAAAAGTGACCAGACGGTGGCAAGTGCACTTTGCCTAAAAACCTGAGTACCCAGAATAGCAAAAGAAAGTGAGGTCGCAGATGCAGCTACGAATGGTAATCCGTAATAATAATCAAATAAACTATATCCATCTTGTTGAAATGTAAAGTACGAGTAAAGCAATACTAGTGCTATTGGGATAGCTGCTAACCAAATTTTTGTCACTCTATTGATTTTTCGTTTAAAGAACTTGATGTTGCGTATCAGATGAAAAATTATAAAGGGATATTGTGCAAAAAAGAAAATGTCTGCTATTGAAGGATAAGGATCTATTTTTAAAACTGTGGTTTGAAAGTTATAAATAATATCACCAATCGCATACGCTGTGAATGCAATTCCCAACGCGAGGTAAGCCTGTCCGAACACAGCCGAACGGCCATATCTTTTGGTAACAATGAACGAGGCGATAGCACAGGTTACTATGCTGATTGTGAACACATAATCAATTGGACTTAGTTCGCCCTCCTTTTCAGGGAGTATATAGTTGAAGGTCTGATAAATTACGGCTAGTCCTGCAATGACCAATAATACCTTGTAATTTAACCCACTTTTCGGTTCCGTAGTAATCTCGCCCGCACTATTGGACATTACTATGGTTTAGTATTCGAAGGTCATAACTTTTTTCCCCTTAAAAGCACTCGAATAATTTGACTCTCATTCAAGATATTTTCTTTCAGCAACACTTCAACAACTGGAAATGAAGGTAATGGAATATCTGAAGTAAAAATCAATCCATTTGTATCTATCTCAATCTTAACTTTTTCGAAAAGCGCCGTGTACTTATTCACTTTCTTGCCATCTGACGATTCTGCGTACCCCTGTTCCGTAAGAAGACCATTTTCGACCAACTGATTAATTAATCTATATCCAGATGATTTTGGTATTCGAGTTGCTTCTAGAATATCGAGTATGACTGAAGGATTGGTGAAGGCTACCTCTAGGATGAGTCTCTTGTCTTTGTCTCCATAAGTTGCAAGAATAAGCTCAGCCAACTCGCTATTCTGTATTAATATCCATCGCCTTCCCTTTGCAGGTGTATTAATCGAAATCAAGTTATTAGCAAAGTCTTCCTCAATAGCATCTGCTCCGGAAGAGAAAAACTCTCTAAGTGTGGCGTCTAATGTATAGAAGTCATTTATGGACGCTGCCAAGTCCAGGTTATAGCGCTGGCGTAATCGAACCTCGATTTTCTCACAAGTTTTTTGACCTAGTTTTTCTCTTATCATTGATTCAAGTGTCTGTCCAAGCAAGCGGTCTAATGCAGAGGACATTAATTGCATGTTATATACGAAGGCGCATATTTAACTTTATTTCGGTTATTCTCAAGAAAGCTACATGAGTTGCGCAAATCTAACAGGATTCTTGAATTTTAGACTAATAAGCGATATACTTAAATAAAACATAACTTTTTTTGGTTAAATGTTTTTAACCAAGTAAGCCTTATTCTCAAATATGGGAATAAGCGAAATCCAAAGTTCTGCCAATCTCAATGCCACAAATTGGGATTTTGCTAGCCAGCCAGACAACATTTTATTCTCCGAGAAATCGTGCACGTGTTGTGTCGGGTTTATCGATATGGTAGACTCTACTAGAATCACCGCTGGTCTGACCAGGAGCCAAATGAGTAAGTATTATTCTCTATTCATTAATTGGGTAAACGGCATTATAAGGGGCTATGGTGGTAAAGTAGTAAAAAATACAGGCGACGGCCTGCTTTTCTATTTCATTTTGCTTGGTGATTCACACATTAAAACTGTCAGAAATTGCCTTAACTCTGCAATTACATTATCAATACTCCATCGCAATGTTAACAAGAAATTTATTTCTGAATCGCTGCCAGATCTAAATTATCGCATAAGCTTGGATTATGGGGAAGTCTCTTTTGCCCAAACGGTCGACTCGACTACGCCGGATATATTCAGTACGACGGTTAATCTTTGCGCCAAAATAAACAAAGTGGCAAACCCTAATAAGGTCATAATCGGAGGAGATTTGTATCGAATTGCAAGGAATCTAAGCGGCTATGACTTTCACGAAATAACGGAAACAGTTTCAATTTCGAACAGAGCATACCCTCTCTATACAGTCTCAGAGGCAAAGACTATTGGTGAGTACTGGTAGGTGATTTTACTCCATGCAGATGCTATTCTTTGACTGGTCTTACTTGTCCAACCCATTCATCAAATGTGAGTAAGCATGATACCATATGTTCATTCTATATTTACATATTAACGGCCTTCTCAAGTAGCCATATTTTTTCAAATGTAGTAATATGTGACCATACTATGGTATCCTTGTTTGTAATTAGCCCATAAAATACAGTATTATTATCAACAAATTCAGATGCTGGTTTTTTATCTAGTATCGCAACATATTTTTCTTCAAAGATAAATACAAGCGAATCTGAACTAAAGGTTCTATCAAAAAAACTGACTAAAATGTTCCTGTTATTAGTATATGATACAAAACTTTTAAAGCTGATTTGGCTAATTGGGAGAAGAATATTAACTTGTATTTGAGTAACATTTGCCCTTTGTTGTATCTCATCGAGTATTACGCTCACTTTTTCGTCACTTAACCAATACTTGTCATAGAATAAAATTTTGATTTGTTTTGATCTTTCGAGAAAATCTTCGAGTTTATCAACAAAGCTTTCAAAACCAATAATGTGCTCAGAATATTCACTTTGTGTATCACCAATTAATTCATTCTTTGACGAATTTTTCATGCGGTCCATCTCATCCTTTTCTAAAAATAAATTTATCTTTTTATCTTGAAGTGTATTCTTTATCCGATCAAACCAGTAAATTCCAATTCCTAAGAATAAATAACATAATGCATAAATGATGGACCATAACCATTCAAATTCTTGTAGTAGTGATTCACTTATTATAGAAAAATAGGTATAACCAACATCGCCAATTACTAGCAGAATTAGTGCTACTGTAATAAATATCCAATGAAAAATAAATGGGTCTTTTTTTTTCAAACTTAAGAGTATAACCAGAGCAGGAACCAGCATTAATGCATCGAAGGCATAATAAAGAGAATTTACAATAAATTCTAGTTCAGACGATTCATTAATACCAAAATTGTAAGCAGAAGATAATATGAGGTATATGGGAAAAATAGCTAGGGATGAAACTAAAATAATAGGAAGGGGATTGAGGCCTTTTCTATTTGTTAATGAAAATATACATAAAAATAGAAAATACGAGAAAAATAAACTTGCTAGTAAGTATGGAACGTCCGCTACAGAAGGGTAAGGTATACTAATTTGTAAAAAATATTGCTGATGAAAATAAAGTGTTTCCCCTATAAGTAAACAAAATATTCCTAATAATAATGAACTAAATTTGTGTAATTCTGACCTTTCTAATTTAGTATAAAATAATAATTTCATCACCACTATTACAGAGCCACTTAAAATAACTGCACCAGGTAGAGCATTCAGCATCGAAAAAATATCAGAATGAAAGTATGCGACAATATAAAAAAGCAAAATAGATATACAGAACGGCATTATTATTGCCTGCAACGTAAACCTGGCCTGACTTTTCATTCGATCATATATTTCATCAGATACAGGTGAATACGCCACTATATAATTTAGTCTTACTACTTGTATTATCAAGTTTGCTAATCGCTGGATAACTTATTATTTGATAAGTAATTTTCTTATGTCATTCTTATGCTAATTGAATCCTATCGAATAGCTTTTTGAAGAAGTGGTGCAAACGCATGAGAGACTTTAAACAAAAAGGAATTGTCTATCAATCATTGCAAGGTAGAAAATAGAAATGTATCAAGCTTGATAATGTTTATACGAAATACCTGACATATTTGTCATATTGACTGACAATTTAAGCATACTGAGTGACAGTGAACAGGGTGTTACTCATACCATTACTATGAGGCTGAACAATTCTAGTTTTAGAAAATCTAATAATAGCGTTCCGTATTAATATTCAGTCTTATCCCTCTTTGGGAAAAACACTAGATAGTAATGATATCTTCTACACCTGTACCACAATAACTTAAGATTCGAATTATGAAATTTGTGCCGTCTGTGTTATTCTCTTTGTTATACAGTACATTTAAAAATAATGAAACAGAAATCCAAACTAGGTTGCCAAAGTTTCTTGATGTCCACAGTTTGAAAGACGTTGACGATGAAACCCTAAGAAAATTGCAACGGTCTCCTATAGATGAATTCGGTGTAACTCATGATAACATGATGTATAACAGAGAAGTGGACAAAATGTATTGTCTTTTAGATGCGCCTAATAAAGATGCAGTTTTGAAACATCATGAGAAATATGGTTTTAAATGTGAATGGATTATGGAAATAAAGACTACACGAACTAATTGAAAGTAACAAATTCCTTGTATATAATTTAATTATTTTGGATCTTACTTCAGTAACAGTAACAATTTTGGATCCGAATTGTTAACAACTCGCCTCCTGATACATTCGCACTTTAGCAGTCTCTTTTTTGGACTTGAGCCAAATTCTTCGCAGTTTCTAGGGGATAGAAAAGGTTATTAAAAAATGCCATATACATCACACTTATGTCATCACCTGAATCTTTAAGGAAAGTTGTGAGAAATCTGGCAGATACGTTTAACAATCCTCAGATTAGAGAATCATCTTATTTTGATTTTTATGATAATTCCTTGGTAATTCATGGTTTCCCTCCAAATCTTCCAACTAACAAGGAAGGTTTTAAACAATTCATTTATCTCCTATGGAAAGGATTTCCTGACATAAGAATTATTTTTGAAGACATCATAATCGAAGGAACCAAGGTTGCATGCAGATACCATCTAATCGGGACACACAAGGGTGTATTTATGGATCTTCAGCCAACCGGTATACAATTCAGAGTCAATGGTATGACAGTATTTTCCTTTCGTGATAGAAAATGCATTGAACGTTGGAACCTAGTAGATATGATTTCATTGAGAGGACAGTTGAGTGGCCAATCCTAAATATTAGAAAACTTAAAGCTGAGTTTGCCTCTATATTATAAAAAATCCTACTTTTAGTACTGATATCGTCACGCATACCTCCGTGCCTCAACCATCGCTACTATATTGTCATTATCTGTTATAGTCACCAGAGATAGAACTTTAATTATGATAAGTTCGATTGTTTGGATCTAGGTATTCAGAATGGCTGTTTTATTCTCTACTGCATAGCTTGTCAAATTTTAGGGACATTACTTCCGTTGATAGATTGAGGAGGCAATTGTCCTGGTAGTGTAGCGTTAAGGCTACTCGATTTGTTTGTGACATTAGAATTTATCATACTGTCATTAGATGGATTATTCGTTGTGCTATTACCTGTTTGATTTAATTTTACATGGAAAGTATATGTATTTTCTGACGCAACATTATCTGCACCCAAGCCCTGAACAGAGAGGGTGTACGAGACCTTGTGATCTCCGGGTGGTAACGGTTTTAGAAAGGTAAACCAGCCGTGTGCTCCTGAGGGCCATGTTCCTGCGACCTGGTCAGGTAAAAAAGTATTCTCTGGTATCG
>Ga0193739_1000301_pt1 | contig 14020 bp, 13 predicted proteins | sample L2a2metaG_FD_144926 | JGI IMG/M metagenome (GOLD analysis project Ga0193739, IMG submission 144926) | Soil microbial communities from a riparian zone of the East river system, Colorado, United States - L2a2 | ecosystem: Environmental > Terrestrial > Soil > Riparian zone | place: USA: East River...
GACTCGATCAAGGCTCGGCTCTCGGCGGTCGAAGCGGAGATCTACCAGGTGAAGAACCGCAGCAGCCAGGACCCGCTGAACTACCCGATTCGGCTGAACAACAAGATCGCCGCCCTGGCGGGAGTGGTGGCGAGCGCCGACGCGGCACCCACCGACCAGTCCCTACAGGTGTTCGACCAGCTGTCGGCCGCGCTGCAGGTGCAGCTCGACCGTCTGAAGACAATCATCGACGCCGATGTCCCGGCGTTCAACAAGCTGGTCAAGGACAGCGACGTCCCGGCGGTGATCCTGCGCTAGCCCTTCGCGGCTTCTCTGCCGGCCTTGATCCCGGCGCGAACCGCAGCGGTGCCGGCGGCTTTCAGCACGCGCCCCGCCTTCTGGAGCGCGCGCTTGAGGCGCTGCTTGGCGCCCGACGACTCGATGCGCTCCCTCGCCAAGCGCATCAGGCGGTCGGCCTCCCGCGCCGCCGCGACAGCGGCCTTCTTTGCTTGCTTGGCGGCTCGCTGCGCCGCCGCTTTCAACTTGGTGGTCTTGGCCATGGTCAGTGCCCTCCCTCGGTTTTCCAGAAGTCGATTCCACCTGCCATCTGCCCCACGTCCGCCGCGGCGACGGCCGCGCGGGTCCGCAGGTCGATCACCTCAAGGGTCCCGGGCTGCGAGCCGATGCCCTCCACTGAGACGAAGGCGTACCGGTCGTCGGGAGATATCACGACGCCGTGCACGATGCGCCGTTTGGTCGCGATCCGGGCCACTTCTCTCCCCGTGGCGAGCTCGAACACCGAAACCGACTGCGCCCGTTTGTTCGTCGCGACGAGGAGCCGGCCATCGCGGGTGACGGCGAGGTTATAAACGCCATCGGCCGCCGCGAAGCGGCGCGCCAGCGTCCACCGGCTCACGTCGATCTCGAGGATCTCGTTCGACTTGTTGCAGGCCACGTAGACGCGCGACCCGTCGGCGGATGGCTGGGCCCAGGTCGGCGAGCACGTCGGGACGGCGTGCGCGGTGCGCGGTGCGCTGTGCGCCGTGTGTTCAGGGGTTGGGAGCGTTGCCATCCCCTCCTGATCCTTCCCAACACGAAAGACCCGGGCCACGCCGAATGTCCGGGTGTCGATCTCCACCATCAGATCGTCCATCATGCACGCCGAGTACTGCTTCGTGCCCTGCGGATTGAGCCGTGAGCCGTGCGGCATCGTGCACGTCGGCACGCGTGCGATCTCGATCATGTCGTCGGTGCCGACGACCGACACCGATGACGGTACCATGTCGCCGTGCACGTTGAAGTTCACGACGTAGGCGAAGGCGCCGTCGGGCGTGAGCTGCAGCGTGGCGGGAAACATCCCCAGCTCCACCCGGCCGACGACGGCGCTCGTGGTCGCATCGATCTTCCAGAGGAACCCGAACGGTTGGCCGTGCGCCGTAGTGATGTAGAGGAAGCGGCGGTCGGGCGAGACGGTCAGGCCGTGGGGACCGTCGGGGTCGGTGGGGAGGAGGCCGATGGTGAACTCGCGCTCGACCTTGGCGCCCGCGGCGGCGTTGAAGCGTACCAGGGCGATCCGGTCGGTGGACTCCGACGCGACCCAGACGAGATAGTCGGGAGCGGGTGTCGGACTCTGAGCCGGCGCCGGCGCCGAGAGCGCCATCGTCGCAATACACAATGTCAGGATCTCGCGCACCTGCTCCCCTCGCTCCAAACGGTGGTGTAGATTCTCCGGTCCTAATCTAACCCTCGACCCGGGACTCAGCCGATGATCCTCACCGCGCTCCTCGCCATCGCCATGCAGCAGCCGGCGCCGCCTCCGCCTGCCGCGTTGCCTGCCTCGCCCGTCGCCGACGTCGTACTCACCCCGGCGCGTGGTGTTCTGACCCCGGGGGATACGCTGCGGTTCCGCGCCCAGCCCCTCGATTCCGCGGGCCGGCCGATGGCCAACGTGCGGTTGCTGTTCCGCGCCGCCGGCGGACGGTTCGAGGGGAGCGTCGACAGTACCGGTTTCGTGACCGCAGGATCTACCGGGACGATTCCGGTCGCGGTGGTAGCGCTCGTCACGGGCTCGCGCCCGTACATCAAGCGCACCGAAGTGCGGATCGTCGCGGGCCCGGCGGCGCGGATCGCGGTCACGCCGCGGGTGACGAAGCTCGTTGCCGGCCAGCGGCGGCGGCTCTCCGCAGGTGTCACGAGCGAAGACGGCGACGCGCGCCAGGACACCGTCACGTGGCGCAGCTCCAGCCGCGCCATCGTCCGGGTGGACGCTAACGGCATCGTCACGGCGGTGGCACCGGGGCGCGCGAGCGTCACCGCGGCCGTGGGCGCTGTGACGGAGCGCGTGCCCGTCGAGGTCGTGGCGAACACGATCACCCGGGTGGAGATCCTCCCCGCCGGCGCGCGGGTCCGCCAGGGAGACGTCGTCCAGTTCACGGCCCGGGCGCTCACCGCCGCCGGCCGCGAGATCACCGGGCTCACTCCCGCTTGGAGCTTTTCACCCGGCGAAGGGATGATCACCGACGAGGGCAGCTTCGTCGGGTACGAGACCGGCGACTACGTCGTCACCGCGAGCTTTGGCACTCGCTCGGCGGAAGTGCCGGTGACGCTGGCCCCGCGCAACGCGCGCCGGCCCGTCGAGGTCGTGGGACGCCTGCCGCGCTCGTTGTTCACGACCGAAGAGGTGTGGATCCATCCGAACGGCCGCATCGCCTACCTGGGCAGCGGCTCGGGTGGGGACCGCATGTACGCGATCGACATCAGCGATCCGGCGAAGCCCGTCGTGACCGATTCGATCGTCGCGAATACGCGCCGCGTCAACGACATCATGACCACGCCCGATGGCAAGTTCCTGGTGTTCACGCGCGAGGGCGCGGCCGACCGCAAGAACGGCATCGTGATCGCGGCGCTCGACGATCCGGCGCATCCCAAGCCGATCGCCGAGTTCACCGAAGGCGTAACCGGCGGGGTGCACTCCGCGTTCGTCTATCGGCAGGAGAAGTTCGGCACGCACGTCTACCTGACGAACGACGGCACCGGCGCGCTCCACGTCCTCGACATCAGCGACGCCTATCACCCCAAGGAGGTCGCGCAGTGGCGCACGCCGCGGGCCGACGCCGGCCGCACCCTCCACGACGTAGACATCCAGGATGGGCTGGCGTACCTGTCGTACTGGAACGACGGGCTCGTGATCCTCGACGTCGGCAACGGCATGGCGGGGGGCAGTCCCTCCAACCCGCAGCTCGTGACGCAGTACAAGTACGACCTCAACGACCTGTACCGCGACGTGGAAGCGCGCCACGGACCCGGCTTCATCCGCGGCACCCACACCGCGTGGCGGCACAAGAACTACGTCTTCATCGCGGACGAGGTGTTCCCGGCGGGACAGGTCGAGGGAGCCAAAGACGCCTCGGCGTTCCGCGCCTTCGGCCGGCTGCAGGTGCTGGACGTGAGCGACCTCCGGCATCCGCGCCCCGTCGCCTGGTACGAGCCCGAGTACGGCGGCGTGCACAACGTCTGGGTGGCCGGCGACACTCTCTATCTGGGGGCCTACAACGGCGGCTTCCACGCCTTCGACGTCTCAGGTGAGCTGCTGGGCGACCTGCGCACGCAGCAACGCGAGATCGTGCACGTTCACACGGCCGACATGGACGGGAACCAGAAGAACACGCCGATGACGTGGGGCGTGGTGGTGCGCGACGGCCTCGCCTACGTCAACGACATGCTCAACGGGCTGTGGATCGTGCGGATCAAGCCGCCGCTCGGGACGAAGCCGGTCCCTTAGTAGCTCGCGGCGATGCCGGCGAGGCGCCGCTGGATGTCCGTTTCCGGCAGCCAGCGGCCGTTCACCATGACCCCGGCGCGCCGCGCCACGTTCGCGACGTCGGTCAAGGGGTTCGCCTCGAGGAGCAACAGGTCGGCCCGTCGCCCCAAGGTGACGGTGCCGAACTCCCGTTCCGCGCCGTAGTAACGAGCGACGTTCCGCGTCCCCGCCGTGAGGATCTGCTGCGGCGTGAGACCAGCCGCGGCCATCGTCGCCATCTCCCGGTGGATCGAGAACCCCGGCACGCTGAACAGTTGAGGCGAGTCGGTACCGAGCGCGATCGGGCACCCCGCATCCTGTAGCGCCTTGAAGATGCGGCGCCGCAGGGCGATGGTGGCGATCCGCGTCTCGGCGGGCGGGCCGTTCTGCCGCACCTGCGTGACCTGCTGGGCCCAGTTGGTGCGCCACTGCGGCGGCACGTAGCGCAGCTCCGAGCGGGTGCCGAGGTCCGCCGGATCGTCGGTCCCCAGGAACACCTCCCACAGGGCTAAGGTCGGAACCGTCCAGGTGCCCGCCGCGCACGTCGCCGCCACGATCTGTCCGATACGCGCATCGGTGGCAGAATCGGGGCCACCGACGGTCTCCACGTAGTTGTCGAGGTGATCAAGCGACTTTTGCCCCGAGGCCAGCGCGTGCGGGACGCCCACCGCGTTCGGCACGTGGCCGGCGAACGCGATGCCGACGCGCTTCGCCGTTGCGACGATCGTATCGTAGGCCTCGCGCGGAATGCCTTCCTGGATCTTTACATGGTCGAAGCCCGCGGCCCGCTGGGCCTCGACGAGCCGGCGGCCCGAGTCAGCCGTGGGCACGCTGTTCCCAGAGAGCTGGGGTCCGGGGACGAAGAGCCGGGGGCCGAGCAGCTCGCCGGCCGCGATGCGGCGCTTCAAGTCGAGGTGGGCCGTGTTGCCCTGCATGCCGCGCACCAGCGTCACGCCGTTCGCGACATAGAGAAACAACACCGTCTCAGTGATCTCGGCGCCGGCGCTCGGGTTCGGCAGGTGGCCATGCATCTCGGCGAGCCCCGGCATCAGGTACTTGCCGCGACCGTCGATCCGAAGCGCGCCGGCGGGGACGCGGACGCGTGCGGCCGGGCCCACCTCGGCGATCACACCGCCGCGAACGATCACCGTCTGGTCCGCGAGCACACCGTCGCGATCCATCGGGATCACGGTGACGTTCACGAACGCGACGACGGGTGTGTCGCCCGGCGCCTGCGCGAGGGCGGCGGCGAGCAGCAGGGCCGTGATCATTGGACGCTCGCCCCGTACGCGTACGGCACCTCGGCGCCGGGCCGGTCCGCGATCGTCGGCACCAGGGTCACCTTCGCCCAGCGCGTGCCGAACCCGGCGACCGAGATCGATCCTGCGGAGCCGCCGTCGAGCGCGATCGGAATGACGGTGGCGCGGCCGTTCGGCGCGATCGCGACTGCGTAGGCGCGCCAAGCGACGCCGTCCGCCCCGTCGAACGTGAGCGTGAGAGTACCGCTGCCGGCCGAGACGAACTCCACGAAGTTGGCTCCCAAGCCCCACGGTGCCCGGTTGACGACGTTGCCCTTGGACGACGGTATCTGGACGTTGACCGGGTAGGTCGCGTGCACCGCGCGGATCAGGTTTCGCGGCCGCGGAATGACGCTCGGGCCGTCGGTCGTGAAGTCCGAGATGTCCAGCAGGTACTCGGCGGGGGCGAACGCCTTCATCCCCTCCCAGGAGCCGCCGAACGCGACGTCCCGCACGGCGTCGGGCGTTGAACGGGTGCGCGCCGCGAACCAGATCTGGCGTGGCACATCGGTTCCGAAGGTCTCGCTCAGCCAGTTCTGGAAGAACGCGGACCCGTAGACGAACCGGTTGAACATCGGGAGGTCGGGCGTCGCCAGGAACCGGTTGATGTACCAGCGCCAGTCGTTGAGCCCGTCATACACGGCGTCCTCGGCCCAGGTGGCGTGCGACTCGAACAGCCATCCCGACTGGAAGACGTTGATGTTGAACTGGCTGGCGTGCATGAACTCGTGGGCGTTGGTCACCTTCTGCGCGCCGCTGCGCACCGGCTCCGCGCCGGTGACGTCCTCGTCATTGGGGGGGAAGCCCTCTGCGAAATCGTTCTCCACGACGATGTAGGCCGACGCCGTGCCGAGGGCCACCGGCGACGTGGCGATCACCTCGACATTGGTGGCCGCCGTGTAGCCGTAGTACAGGCGCAGGTTCTGGAAGTAGACGTGGAAACTCTGCTGCGGTGTGCCCTTGGGGGCGGGATAGCCGAGCTCGACGATTTCGACGTCCCAGACGCGCTCCCAGCTCTCGACGGCCACGTCGATGAAGTCGGAGCGCCCATTACCGTTCGCGTCCACCGCGGGGACCGCGTGAGCGCCCTGCGTCGTATAGTGGAGGACGAAATGCTCGGTCTCCACGGTCTCTTTCAACTGGCCGAAGCCGTTCGCCCGGAGATCGAGGATCTCCTGCTGCGCGGACGCGGAAAGCTGGTTCCAGTCCAACGCCATCTGGAGCATCGAGTACGTCGCGTCCTTGCCAATCACGTCGGAGCGGTACTTGGCCGGCAGACGGTCCGGGGCCGAGACGGCGTACTGGCGGTAGCGGTTGGTATTGTTCCGGTCGAGCAGGCCGCTCGCGTAGTCGTCTTCAATCAAGTCGAGGGAGGTTTTGCCGTTGCCGTTCCCCTGGCCGCCGGCGGCGAACGAGGGGGGCGTGCGGCCCGGGGCGGACGGATTGCCGTCGCCGCAGGAGGCGGCGAGGCCGACGAACGCGAGGGAGGCGAGACGGACAAGCAGGGTGCGCATCGTGGTGGCTCCGAGGAGGTCCGCCCCGAATCTGCTCGCCGGCTCGCCCCCGGCAAGGGGAGCATAGTTATGCGGGCCGCTGGCTGAATACCCGCCGCCAGCGTTGCACGCCGAACCATCCGGCGGCTGCCAGCGCGCCCAACGGAACCAGGACGCCGAGTGACTGGACGAGCACGGCGAGAAACGTCACGAAGTTGCGCCACGCCTGCTTGAAGGCTTCGCCCATCACGCTGGTCCCGGTCGTGCCCACGACCGGGACCGGCTCGTGGACGTACACCGTCAACGTGCTCATCGCGGTGTGGGCCCGCAGGTAGCGGAGCCGGCCCTCGTAGCGCTCGATCTCTTCACGCACCCGCGCCAGCGACTGCTCCACGTCGAGCACGTCTTTCAGCTTACCGGTCCGCGTCGCGAGCAAGTCGATCAAGCGACGCTCGAGTCGCCGGGAGTTGTCCATGCGCGCGGTCACGTCCACGTACTCCTCGCCGACGTCGTCGGCTTGGACGTTGGCCGACTCCAGCTCGCCGATCGGCTTGAGGCCCGCCAGCGCCTCGTCGAACCGCGTGGCGGGAACTTTCACTTCGATCGTCGCGCTGCGCAGCTGGCCCTCGCCCGTCTGGATCCCGGTATTGGCGACGAAGCCGCCCACACGCGCCGCGAGCCCACGCACCGCTGCCACCGCGGGCTCGAGGGAGTCCACCTTGATGGACGCGGTAGCGGTCCGGATAACCATGTTGGAGACGTCCGGCAGATCGATGGATGGCACGCCTGCTGGTGTGGCGGACGCGCTGCGGACCTCAAGGCCATCTTGGCGGGAGAGACCCACCATGACAGCCGGGGCCGCTCGTCCCGACCACCCTTCGGTGTAACTCGCCTGCTGGCGTTGCTGCTCGACCTCTGGCTTGGGGCTCGCAGCGATGCACGCGGCGACCGCGAGCGGGGGAAGGAACAGCAGGATGCGTCGTTTCACAGGGCAACTCCTGTAGGAGGGGGACTGCCCTAATGAGACGCCGCCCCCATGAACGCTTGCACAGGAGCGGCGTGACGAATCGCCAAACGGTCGATGACGGTTGGGTTACAGCATCACGCCCAGCGCCGCAGCCGCTTTCTTCAAGTCCTTCGGCTTCACCCACACCAGCGCCCCGAATCGTCCCATTCCAGAACACACCGCTTCCGTGGCCGTAGCGTTCACCTTGGCGGCGCCAAGCTTCCCCATGACCTCGGACAGAGCGCCGACCCGGTCGTCGCCGTCGATCAGGAACACCTTCTTCGGGCCCTTGAGCTTGAGCTTCGCCGCTTTGGCGGCGGCGAGGAACGCCGCCGGTTCCGCCGGCACGAAGTCCGCTTGCGTTTTGCGTTGGCTCGGGAACGCCGTGAACGCCAGCAGGTTCACCCGCGCGTCGCGCAGCGCCCTGAGCACCCGCGCGGCCTCGCCCGGTTTGTCGGGCACCATCGCATAGTAGTAGTCCACCACCCGCGTCGCGTCTGCCATGGCCGCCTCCTGTGCGTCGTTGCGCCTAGGTATGCGCCGGGGGAACCCCGTCGTCAAGGACGCCGTAGGTTTGGGCATGGACGGGTTCGCCAAACGGCTGGCCAAGCTGCGCCGCGAAGCGGCGCGGGAGTGGAAGCGGCGCGTCAAGCAGCGCAGCCGCGAGAAGGCCGCTGCCGCTCCGCGCGACTGGGGTCTGATCAGCATCGCCTTGCTCCAGGGCGTGCTGCGGCTCGTCGCGATCATCGCGCTGCCGTTCGTCGTGCTCGTGCGGGGGGCGGTGTTCTTCTACGAGCACGGCCGGGTGCCGGCCTGGCTCGCGCTGCTCGTCGCCGCACTCCTCACGATTGGATTGGTCACGATATACGCATCGTCGCTGCTCCACACGCTCACGGGGCGCAGCCGGGTCCTATTGATCGCCAAGTGGGTCGCGCTGCCGTTGGTCGTTTTTTATTGCGGGTTTTCCCTCCTCTATCTCTCGCGTGTCAACGCCAAAGCCGAGGTGCGCGCCTACTATCGGACGGTGCATCCCCTCCTGCGCCTCGCGCTATCGACGTGGATCCTACTGGACGACAAACTCGTCGTCACCGACATGCGTCGCGCGCGCGAAGACTACGCCCGGATGGCGTTGCCGGTGAACGAGACGTCGCTGCACTACCGCCAGCGGGACGGATGGGTGCACGCCGTGGACCTGCGCACCGCGAATCGCGGTTGGTTCAGGAACCGGCTCGTGCAAGTCTACTTCTGGGGGATGGGGTTCAACACGCTGCGCCACGTGGGGACGGCCGATCACCTCCACGTCGACGTGCGCTAGCTGAACAGCTTCTGCAGCTCCGCGTAGGGGATCCCATAAGCGGCGAGCGTGCCGTACGTCCCCTTCTCCTTCCACTCGCGTGCCATCCGGCGCGTCAGGCCGAGCGTGGCGCGCATCGGGGCCGACCCGACCGTCACGCGGCGCACGCCCAGCGCTTCGAGCGCCGCGAGATTCGGCACGTCAGGCGCGCCCAGAATGTTGAGCGGAGCGGCGATGGCCTTGACGAGCCGTTCGATTGTGCCCGAGTCGCCCACGAAGGGAACGAAGACGCAATCGGCACCGGCCTCGCGATAGGCGTTCCCGCGCCGCACCGCCTCCGCGAACTGACGGCCCTCGGGCAGGGTGCCCGGATGGAATGCATCGGTGCGGGCGTTGATCACCAGGGGGACGCCCACGGCGGTCGCGGCCTCGCGTGCGGCCCGGACGCGAGCCACCGAGAGATCGAAGTCGAGGAGACGTTCCTCGATCGCATCCTCGAGGTTCATCCCCACGGCGCCGGCGATGAGCACGCCGCGCGCCGTCTCGGCAACGGCTTCTGGTGTGCGACCGAAGCCCGCTTCCATGTCGGCCGTCACGGGAACGCTCACGCGCCGCGTGATGCGCGCGACCGCCGCCAGCATCTCGTCGCGGCTGATCTTCTCCCCGTCGGGGTAGCCGAGGCTGAACGCGATCCCGGCGCTCGTGGTCGCCAGGGCCGGGAACCCGGCTGCCACGAAGATTCGCGCGGAGCCGGCGTCCCACGCGTTGGGGAGGACGAGCAGCGGCCCGCTTGTATGGAGCTTGCCGAGCGCGATGGCTCTGGCATGAGGCTCCGCCGTGCGATCGGAGGCCATGGTCTTTAGGACTTCCCGCGCGTCGCTTTCCACTGGCGCGGGTCCCAGAGAGCGGCCGGGATCGCGACGTTGGCCTGGACGTCGCGGTATTCCTCGAAGAACACCCGCTGACCATCGAGAAGGAACTCGACCTCGGGCGCCATCCAGCCGCCTGCGAGCGGATAATACTTGCTGAAGCGCGTTTCGGACGTCTTGGTCGTGTCCTGGGGCGCAGGTTCCAGCATCCGCACGAACACCAACCGCTCCTTGTCCACCCAGAACTGACGAGAATGCAGGTCGCCCGCCTTCGCGCCCACCACCCAGACCGGGCGGCTCTCCCAGGTGGCTTCACTCAGCACCGCGAGATCGAAGCGCCGCCCCCCCCCCGTCAGGGCCGCGATGGTCTTGTCGACAGGCTGGGCGTACACGTCGAACCCGAGCACGAGCAGCGGGTGGATGAATGGCCGGGCGCGCAGGATCGTATCGGCCCGGAGCACGTACTGCGAATCGTTTGTGAACAGGGCGCCGTTGCCGGAGTCGGCCGGGAGGAACTCGATCCGCAGCTTGCCTGGGCTGGCGAGCCATTCGCGCCACGCCCCCCCCGGGGCCATGGTGCCGTCGGGGCGGCGCTCCGTGATGTCCTGTACGAAGGTGACGTTGCGGTACCACTTCCCCTCATACCGGGCGCGCATCGCCTCCAGCACGTCGCGCGGCGTGGTGATCGGCCGCTCTGGCGCGGCTGTCTGTATGAGCGCGACGAGCAGGGCGAGTCCGTGATGCACGATGCCTCCCTTTGCGATCGATGTGATTCAGGGATCCAGGCGGTAGCCAGTCTTGCGCACCGTGACGATGTGCGCGGGGTTCGCGGGGTCGTGCTCGAGCTTGCGGCGCAGTTCGGCGACGTGCGTGTCCACGGTGCGGCTCATCACCTCGGCGCTGTAGCCCCACACCTCGGTGAGCAGCTCCACTCGGGTCACGCAGGCGCCGTTGCGGCGCAGCAGCGCCACCAGCAAGTCGTACTCCTTGGGTGTGAGCAGCACCGTCTCGCCCCGGCGTGAGCACCTCGACGTCGCCGAACCGTAGCGTGGCCGGCTCGGGGCCGTGTCCATTGCGCCGCGGCGACGCCGCGCGCCGGAACAGCGCTTCGACGCGCGCCAACAGCTCGAGGACGCCGAACGGCTTGGTAACGTAGTCATCGGCGCCGAGCCGCAGGCCGCGGACTTTGTCGGCCTCCTCCCCTCGAGCGGTCAGGATCAGCACCGGCAAGTCGCCCGTGGGGCCGTCGTCGCGCAAGGCACGCAGGACACGGAATCCGTCCATGCCCGGGAGCATGAGGTCGAGGATCACGAGATCGGGTTTCGCGGCACGGGCGCGCGACAGTCCCTTGGCGCCATCGCCCACGACTTCCACGTGGTAGCCCTCGATCTCGAGGTTGTTGCGCAGGCCGTAGGCGAGATCGGCGTTGTCCTCGATGATGAGAATGCGCTTGGGGGGGGCGGTCATGCCGGGAGCTCGACGACGAAGCGCGAGCCGCCCGACTCCGCGTCCTCGACCCAAGCGCGGCCGTGATGCAGGCTGGCGAGCTCCCGCACGACGGCGAGGCCGATGCCGCTGCCGGCGATCGCCGATCCACGGTCGCGCTCGAGCCGCCAGAACCGGTCCCAGACCCGCTCGCGATCGGCGCGGGGGACGCCTGGTCCGCAGTCATCCACCCACAAGCGCGCGGCGCCGTTGGGACTGGCGGCCGCCCCCACGGTCACTGTCTGGCCCGTCGGGCCGTACTTCACGGCGTTGTCGAGCAGGTTGAGCAGCATCTGACGCATCGCGCCGGGGTCCACCGGGGCGACGAGCCCCTCCGTGACCGTCGCCTGCAACGAGACGTTGCGCGCGGCGGCGAGCGGCGCGAAGCCCTCGATGACCTCTTGCACCAACGGCGCCAGGGCGGTCGGCTCGGGAGTGACGTGCGCCGTCTGGCGCTCGGAGCGCGAGAAGTGGAGCAAGTTCTCGACGAGGTGGGTGAGACGTCGCGCTTCCTGGTCGATGATCGCAAGGGAGCGGCGCTCTTCTTCGTCCGAGCGGACGCGTCCCAGCACCAACGTCTCTGAGAACATGCGGATCTGGGCGAGCGGCGTGCGGAGCTCGTGCGAGACCCCCGAAATGAAGTCGGTGCGGAGCCGCGCCAGCTCGTATTCGCGCCGCAGCTGCACCAGCGCCGTCCCGATTAGGATCGCGGTCATCCCCAGCAGTCCGAGGATCAGGGGCAAGCGCGACCTTGGGAGCCCTCCGATGATCAGCTGATCGGCGACCTCAGGCCGCAGGGTCGCCTGCGCGTACAGGTCGCCCATGTCGGTGCCGATCGTATCGCGCGCGGTGAACGGTGAGACGTATTGCGCCGGTGAGCGGTACAGCTCGACGCCGTAGCGGTCGGTAATAATGAACGACCCCATCGAGTCGTACTGCACACTCGACGTGAGGGGGCGGGGCAGGAGCGGAAACTTTTCGGTGGCGCTGACGAAGAACGGCCGCAGCCCTTCGGGGTTCGCCTCGAAGCCGAGGGCGGTGCGCAGCGCGTTCGTGCGGTCGCGCAGCACCGTGTACGCGATGTAATGCCGCTCCCCGCCGGGCTGGCCGAGGATCGATCCCTGGTGCCACGACGTGTCGTACACGGTTCGGAGATGTACCGGTAGCGAGTCGAGCAGTAAGCCCCTTGCGGCGGGCGAGACCGGCTCGCCGGCGGTTTCGAGCTTCCCGGTGGCCAGATCGAGCCGGAACGTGAAGCGGATCGGGAGGGCCACCTTGCTCCCCCACTCCATCACCTCGGTCCGCAGGCCTTTGGGTCCGGGGATGGGCTGCTGCGGCGCGAGCTCGTGCGCGCGCTGTAATGCCTTGAGGGGTGGAATGACCGCGTAATAGTAGAGCTCGGATGCACTGCGCTGCGCGATGCGGGCGGCGGCCAGCGCCGCGTAGTCGCGCAGCACGCGGTCCGCCTGCGCGCGGTGATAGCGGGCCACCCCGTACGCCTGGATGGCGAGCACCGCCGCGACCCCGAAGGCCAGCACCAGCAGTGCCGCCACCACGCGGACTCTCATGACAGGAACAATCCCTCTCTACGCGTGCCGCGGCAACCGGCGGCGCTGGCCGCTTGACCGTTCCCTGACAAAGCTCGCACGTGGGAGCGAGTCCGCGCATCACCAGATTGAAGGTGGGTCGTGGTGGGAGTGCTAGACGGCCACTTCGCCCGACCTAACCGACCCGGGGTGCAGCGCGTGGCTCCGGGTTCGGTTTTTTCCGGTCAGTTACGCCGGCTCAAGTCCTGGTACAGCAGCTCCACGAACAACGCCGGTGTGATGCGGCCGGTGCCCCACGCCGCGTCGAACTCGGCGGTGGGCTTGGCCGCCTGGACTTGCGCGAGCGTCCGTCCGGCGGCGACCGCCTCGTTGATGCGGCCGCGGATCGTGACGAGCATCGTGCGGTACGCCAGGAGCGCGGCGCGATCGCCCAAGGGCCCGTGTCCCGGAATGATCCTCGTGTTGCCATCCGCGATGGCGAGCACGCGATCGGCCGCGGCGATCACCCCGTTCACGGAACCCCCGCTCGACAGGTCCACGAACGGGTAGCGGCCGTTGAAGAACGTGTCCCCCATGTGCACCACGTTGGCGCGGCGGAACCAGACGATGGCGTCGCCGTCGGTGTGCGCGGGCGCGACGTGGAACGCGTTGATTGAGTCGCCGTTCAGATAGACGGTAACGGCATCCGTGAACGTGACCACCGGTAGGGCTGCCTGAGGGGACGGCGGCTCCTGCCGCCCCAGCGCCTCGATGAACTGCCCGACGCTCATGCGCCGACGCACGTTGTCGTGCGCCATGATGAGCACTCCCGCCTTCCCCAGATTCTCGTTGCCGCCGGTATGATCGAAATGCCAATGCGTGTTGAGGACGAAGCGGATCGGGCCGCTCGAGATCGCCGCCACCGCGGCCCTGATCTTGTCGGTCAGGGGTGCGTACTGGTCGTCCACCAGAATCACGCCGTCCCCGCCCACGGAGACCCCGATGTTTCCGCCCAGGCCCGTGAGCATGTACACGCCCTCGCCGGCCTTAACGGACCGCACCTGAACCGTGTCGAAGTTCTGCGCCGCCGCGGCCGCAGGGGTCGCGGCCAGTACCGCGAGCGTCCCGACCACGGCGCTACCCCTTCGCCACGACATACGCCTCCATCGCGTAGTACTCGGCCAATCCCAGCCGGTCCGCGTGCGCCGAGGTCTCGACGTTGCGCGCCTCGACACGCTGCCAGAACTCGCGGTCGTCGTGGCCGCCGGGGA
>Ga0193739_1000302_pt1 | contig 13987 bp, 10 predicted proteins | sample L2a2metaG_FD_144926 | JGI IMG/M metagenome (GOLD analysis project Ga0193739, IMG submission 144926) | Soil microbial communities from a riparian zone of the East river system, Colorado, United States - L2a2 | ecosystem: Environmental > Terrestrial > Soil > Riparian zone | place: USA: East River...
TCAAAGCATCCACACAGCGCTCGATGCGCGCGTAGCTCTGCTCGAACGCCTGCAGCGGCTGATCGATGGGGTCGTGAATCGCCCGCGTATTGATCGCCCCCGGGTCCAGGTCCCCAAGTAACATCACGTCGCTCGGCAAGCGCCCGAAGCGCTCACACACCATCCGCTGCTGCCGCGCGTCCATGACGACGATCAGCTGCGCCTCGACCGCGAGGACGGGCGTCAGCAATTGGGACCGGTGCGCCGACAGATCGATGCCGCGGCGCGCGGCGGCGATGCTGCCTTCCGCCGGGGCCGGCCGCCCGGGACCGACGAATCCCGCGGATGCGACGAGCGTCCCCGCGGAGCCGAGCGCCCGCGACAGCAAGCCCGCGGCGAAGGGACTGCGGCAAATGTTGCCGTGGCACACGACCAGAATCGTCCGCGGCCGCGGCCGTGCGCGCAGCGCGCGCTTCGCCGCCCGCCGCCGCAGCCGGTGCAGCAGCCGGTCGGGCGCATGGCGCAGTCCACGCGCCGGAGCCAGCAGCAAGTCCGCCGTCATCGAACCTCCCTGGCACGAAAGAACCACGAAACACGTGTTGTCGCACCGCGACAACGGTGACCGCCGAAACCGGCGGCAAGAATCGGGCCGAATGCTGGCCCGGTTCGTGCTTGGAGGACCGGCATGCGTTATCTCGTGACCGGCGGAGCTGGATTCATCGGGTCCCACCTCGTGGAGCGACTCGTGGCGGAGGAGCACGAGGTCGTCGTGCTCGACGACCTCTCGGCCGGCCATCGCGAGTACTTGGCCCCGGTGCGAAACCGCATCCGCTTCATCCGCGGAACCGTGCTCAGTGGCGAGGTGTGCCGCCGTGCCGTGCAGGGATGCGATTACGTGCTGCACCACGCCGCGATCACGTCGGTGCCGCTCTCGACCAGCGATCCGGTCGCGGCGCACGCCGTAAACACGACTGGGACGCTCAACATCCTGCACGCGGCGCATCGCGCCAACGTGCGGCGCGTCGTGTTCGCAGGATCGACGTCCGCGTACGGCGACACCGTGGACCTGCCCAACCACGAGGAGCAGATCCCCCGTCCCCTCTCACCCTACGCCGCGTCGAAACTGGCGGGTGAGGCGTATGCCCGCGTGTTCTATCACACGTACGGCCTCGAGACGGTGACGCTGCGGTACTTCAACATCTTCGGCCCGCGTCAGGACCCGGCCTCGCAGTATGGGGCCGTCATCCCGCGGTTCATCTCGGCCGCGCTCGCCGGCGACGCGCCGGTCATCTTCGGCGACGGCGAACAAACCCGCGACTTCACCTACGTGGCGAACGTGGTGCACGCCAACATGCTGGCGTGCCAGGCCCCGAGCGCCCGCGTCGCGGGAGGTGTGTTCAACATCGGCTCGGGGAAAGCGCTCTCCGTGCGAGAGCTGTGGACGCGAATCTGCGCGGCCGCGGACCTGGAGTTGGCGCCGACCTATGCCGCTCCGCGCGCCGGCGATGTACGCGACTCCCTGGCCTGCATCGACCGGGCTGCCGCCGCGTTGGGGTACGCACCCCTGGTGGATTTCGACGAAGGGATGGCCCGCGCCGTAGCGTGGTACCGCACGGTACTCACGCCGCGCAGCCGCAGCCGCTTGAGGGAAACCGCACCCGCGCTATCTTAGGCGGCATGACACGTGCCGCCCAGCTGGTCTTCGTCGTCGCCCTCCTCACCGTCGCGGCTTGCAGCAAGAAGCGCGACCGGCGAGCCGAGGTCGTCGAGTGCAGCTCGATCTCCCTCGACGTGAAGGGCACGACACAGTGCCTCGTTCAGCTGTATCGCTGGGAATTGGCGGAGGCGACGCGCACGGCCACCGCGCGCCACCGCGAGCTGGACAGCCTCAAGACGCGGCAGGAGGATTCGGTCTGGAACCTGGGAGCCGCGGAGCACCGGACCCAGTTGGCGGCGTGCCGTCGCGGCGCCGACCCCCTCGACCGCTGCTTGCTGGTCGCGGGCTGGCCCCTCTCACGCGTCAACTTCACCGCCGAGTCGTTGTGGCAGACGGAGTCCCGGCAGCACCTCTACGAGCTGCACAACTGCCAACGGCGGAAAGACGTGAACCTCGCGTCGTGCCTTACCCTCTACTATAAGTGGGACTCCGACCGCGCTCTGCGCATCGCCGATTCCCTCACCCGCGAGCGGCTCGGCGGACGACGCTGACCCCGTAGACCATCTCCCGTTCAGGAGGACGCAGTGACGCCCCTGATCAGTCTCCTGCTCGCTGCCCAGGCCGCGAGTCTTACCGCGCTCAAGCAGGAAGCCGTCCAAGACGTGGCGGGACGCGCCCAGTTCACGCAGCAGATGGTGGACCAGATCTTCAGCTACGGCGAGCTCGGCTTCCAGGAAACGGAGACCTCGCGGTACCTCGTGGATCTGCTGCGCAAGAACGGCTTCACGGTGCGCGAGGGCATCTTCGGCATCCCCACGGCGTGGGTGGCGACGTGGGGCTCGGGCAAGCCGGTGATCTCGCTCGGGTCGGACATCGACGACATTCCGCAGGCATCGCAGAAGCCGGGCGTGGCGTGCCACGCGCCGATGATCGAAGGCGCCCCGGGGCATGGCGAAGGACACAACTCGGGACAAGCCGTCAACATCACCGCCGCGCTCGCCGTCAAGAAACTGATGGAGCGCGAGCGCCTGCCCGGCACGCTCCAGATCTGGCCCGGCGTCGCCGAGGAGCTGGTCGGGACGAAGGCCTACTTCGTGCGCGAGGGGCTGTTCCGGGACGTCGACATCGTGATCTTCTCGCACGTCGACAACAACCTGTCGACGTCCTGGGGCGACATCTCGGGTACCGGCCTCGTCTCGGCCCTGTTCTCGTTTCAGGGACGGAGCGCGCACTCAGCTGGCGCGCCGTGGCGCGGCCGCAGCGCGCTCGATGCCGTCGAGCTGATGAACGTCGGCTGGAATTACCGGCGCGAGCACCTGCGCTTGCAGCAGCGCTCGCACTACGTGATCCGCGACGGGGGCGACCAGCCGAACGTGGTTCCCTCGACGGCGTCGGTATGGTACTACTTCCGCGAGCTCGACTATCCGCGTATCCAGGAGATGTTCGCGATCGGCGATACGATCGCGCGGGCGGCGGCCTTGATGAGCGGCACGACGCTCGCGTCGGTGCGCGTGCTCGGCTCCGCCTGGCCCGGGCATTTCAATCGGGTCGTCGCCGAGGTGATGTACCAGAACATCAAGCAGGTCGGCCTCCCCACGTGGAGCGAAGCAGACCAGCGCCTCGCCCGCGCTCTGCAGCGCGACCTCGGCGTCGCCGACTCGGGGCTCGCCACGCGTCTCGATACGCTGCGCCCGGCGCTGCGGCCCAACGAGCGTACCGGGGGCGGCTCGGATGACATCGGGGACGTGTCGTGGAATGTGCCCACCGTGACCCTGCGGTTCCCCTCCAACATCCCGGGCCTGCCGGGCCACAACTGGGCCAATGCGATCTCGATGGCCACGCCCATCGCGCACAAAGGCGCGACGGCGGGGGCGAAGGTCATGGCGATGACGGTGCTGGACTTCCTGGTGCGACCGGAGCTCGTCACCCAGGCGTGGGACTATTTCCGGAACGTCCAGACGAAGGACATCAAATACCAGCCATTGATCAGGCCGCAAGATCGGCCGGCCATCGAGCTGAACCAGGACATCATGGCGCGCTACCGCCCGGCGATGCGCCGGCTCTACTACGACCCCACGAAGTACAAGACATACCTGGACCAACTCGGGATCGCGTATCCGACGGTCCGGGCCGCGGACGGCAGCTGCGCCGGCGGGGCGACCCCGTGACTCACGCGCGACCGTAGCGGGCGCGCAACAGGCACCACTCTAGCTCGTCGGCCACTTGCGCGGTAAGGTGTCTCCATGAACACGATCTCTGCGAACATTCGGTCACGCGCGCTCGCCCTGCTGGTGACCTGCGCCATCATCGCGGCCGTAGCGCCTGCCACGGCGCCGAGCCAGAGCCGCATCACCACGCCCAAGGAAGCGTTGGGCTTCAATATTGGCGACGACTACCGTCTCGCGACCTATGCGCAGCTGTCGGCCTACTGGCAGCAGCTGGCGCGTCAATCCGCGCGCATGGTGCTCGACACCATCGGCACTACCGCCGAGGGCCGCCCTCAGCTCATGGCGATCATCACGTCGCCGGAGAATCAGGGGAACCTCACGCGCTACCAGCAGATCGCGCAGCGGCTCGCGCGCGCCGAGGGCCTGACGGATGACCAGGCGCGTGCCCTCGCCGCCGAGGGGAAGGCGGTCGTCTGGATCGACGGCGGACTGCACGCGACGGAAGTGCTGGGGGCTCATCAACTAATGGAAACAGTCTGGCAACTCGTGAGCAAAGACGATCCGGAGACACTGCGGTTCCTGAACGACGTCATCGTGCTCGCGGTGCACGCCAATCCCGACGGGATGGAGTTGGTGTCGGGTTGGTATATGCGGGAGCCTGACTCCTTGAAGCGCAACAGCGGCAACATCCCCCGGCTGTACCAGAAGTACATCGGACACGACAACAACCGTGACTTCTACATCGTGAACCAACCCGAAACCGAGAACATGACGCGGATCATGTTCCACGAGTGGTTCCCGCAGATCGTGTACAACCACCACCAGACGGGTCCGGCGGGGACCGTGCTGTTCGCGCCGCCGTTCCGCGATCCCTTCAACTACAACTTCGACCCGCTGGTGCCGCTCGGGATTGACGCGGTGGGCGCCGCGATGCACGGCCGGTTCGCCGCCGAGGGGAAGCCGGGCGCCACCATGCGGCGCGGCGCGAACTACTCCAACTGGTGGAACGGGGGACTGCGCACGACCACCGACTTCCACAACATGATTGGGCTCCTGACCGAGACCATCGGCAACCCGACGCCCATCGAAATCCCGTTCCTCCCCGATCGCCAGCTGCCGAGCGGCGACTACCCCTATCCCATTGCGCCGCAGCGCTGGCACTTCCGCCAATCGGTCGAGTACTCGATCACCGCCAACCGCGCGGTCCTCGACTATGCCTCCCGCTACCGCGAGACGCTGCTGTTCAACATTTATCGGATGGGGCGGAACTCGATCGAGCGGGGGAGCCGCGACCACTGGACGATGCATCCGGAGCGCATCGACGCCGTCCGGAGCGCCCTGCGCCGCGACAGCGTGACGCCGCGCGGCGCCGCCGTACCGACCAAGTACTTCGCGACCCTGCGGGATCCGGCCGCGCGCGATCCGCGCGGTTATATCCTGCCGGCCGACCAGCCGGACTTCCCCACGGCGACCAAGTTCATCAATGCGCTGATCAAGAACGGGATCACCGTGCTGCGCGCCACTCAGGCGTTCGACGTAGCGGGCAAGCGCTACCCGGCGGGATCCTACATCGTGAAGACCGATCAGGCGTTCCGCCCGCACGTGATCGACATGTTCGAGCCACAGGACCACCCGAACGACTTCCGCTATCCCGGCGGCCCGCCGATTCCTCCGTACGACAATGCGGGCTACACCCTCGCGTTCCAGATGGGTGTGCAATTCGACCGCATCCTCGACGGGTTCACCGGGCCGTTCCAGAAGATCGAGGGACTCGCGACTCCGCCCGCCGGCACCGTGGCCGGCGCGGACGGCGCCGCCGGCTTCCTCGTGAGTCACCAGCTGAACGACGCCGCGACGGCCACGAATCGCCTGCTCCGCAGGAATCAGCTCGTCGCCTGGCTGACGGCGCCGTTCCAGGCCAACGGCAGGGTGTATCCGGCGGGGACGATTTACGTGCCGCGCACCGCGGGCTCGGTGCCCCTCGTCCGCCAGCTCGCGACGGAGCTGGGCGTGAGCTTCGAGGCCGTGCGGCGCGCGCCGCCGGCCGCCAGCACGATGCGAATCAACGCCGCGCGCATCGGCCTATGGGATCGCTACGGCGGTTCGATGCCGTCCGGATGGACGCGCTGGCTGCTCGAGCGCTTCGAGTTTCCGTTCGAGGTGGTCTATCCCCAGACGCTCGACGCGGGAAACCTCGCCGCGCGGTTCGACGTGCTGATCTTCCCAGACGGGGCCATTCCGGCCGCCGACGCGGCGACCGGAGGAGGGGGAGGCGGCGGCGCGGGCTTCGGCACCCAGCCGGACGCCACGAGTATCCCGGCGGAGTTCCGGAATCGGCTCGGGCGCCTCACCGTCGAAACCACCGTGCCCCAGCTCCGCGAATTCGTGAACGCCGGCGGCACGATCATCGCGATCGGTAGCTCCGCCAACCTCGCGCGGCATCTGGGGCTGCCGTTCACGAATCACCTCGTGGAGGACGGTAAGCCGCTCCCCAACGAGAAGTTCTACGTGCCGGGATCGGTGTTGCAGGTGCGCGTCGACAACACCCGCCCGATCGCGTACGGTCTCGGCGATCGTGTGGATGTCTTCTTCGACGAGAGCCCCGTGCTACGTCTCGCACCGGACGCCTCGCGCGAGCAGGCACGCCCGGTGGCGTGGTTCGAGACCGACCGCCCGCTCCGGAGCGGCTGGGCGTGGGGCCAAGGCTACCTGAAGGACGGCCTCGCGGCGGCTGAGGTGACGGTCGGCCGGGGGAAGGTGTATCTGTTCGGGCCGGAGATCCTGTTCCGGGGCCAGCCGCACGGCACCTTCAAGTTCCTGTTCAACGGGATCCACCTGGCGCGGGTGGCGCCCACGCGGACACAGGCGGCGAGCGACGGGAGCCGCTGACGGCCCCCCGACGCACCACCACCTGCGCCTCCCCCACCGCGTGGAGCCCCATGACGGCTTTGGGGTCTCTCATGTTCGGCGCCGCCGCCGGGGAGACAACCGTCCGCTAGTCCTCCTCGTGGTGGTGCTCGTTTCCCGCCGCGGTCGCTCCGGCTCGGCTCCTGATCCGCGCCATCCATGCCGCGTCCGCGCGGTAGGCCGGGTCATCGGGATTGATCGCGGGCAGTTTTCGGAGGTCGTCCGGAACGAATAGGCCGGCGATCGAGCCCATGACATGGGGCGCCGTCACCCCCGTTGGGTTGTTGTACTCGACCACCAGGCGATAGGTGCGATCGGGCGTCAGCTTCGGTCCTCGCCCACGCGTGCCGAACAGCTGACGCGACATGCCGAGCACCCGTCCGTCCGGCGCGCGCTTGGGACGGATTTGGACGATCGTCTTGCCCGACTTGGTGTCCTCGAGTCGCAATCCAGCGCCGAAGTCGTGCAGGTGTCCGCCCGCGGCCAACAGGCGACCCGCGAGCGGTACGGAGAATTCGTATGTGCGCGTAGACCGTCCCGGCGGGATGGCGTACGAGTTCCCGCGGCCGAAATTGAAGTTCACATCCACGAGGAACGGCAGGGCCTCGACGGGCCTCGGTACCTGGCGCGGGGAGATCCACGGCAGCGTCAGCCGGAGATAGGCGTCCAGCACTTCTGTCCCCGTCTGATTGTCCCACATGATGTACAGCCCCACGCGGTGACCCGCCGCGAGTGGGATCCCGACCGTGCGGGGGAAAACCATGTCTGGGGTTTCGCGCCCCGCCCCGAGCACCCGCTCCACGATGGGATAGACGATCTCGCGCCGGTCAAAGTTCATCATGCTCATGTGATGCATCAGGCCGCGCGGCAGCGGACGGCCCGCCCCGTCCACGATCGCCAGGCGGAATCCGCGGACCCACGTCGTCAGCGGCCAGGCGAACTCCTGGACGAGGAGATCCTCGGGCTCGTGGTCCATCCCTTCGTGAGCGCCGGGCGGATTGGCCGGCAGCTGGTAGGGACCAGTACCTGGACGCGCACCTGAGCCTGAACGGGCACCTGGACCCCATCAGGCAGCTGCGCGTTGGCCGAGGCCACCGCGAGGGCAACGAGCGAGATCGAACCCACGATGGTCATGACGAAATGTATACTCGCAACGGCGAAGCGCACCCTTGCTATCGCGTTTAAGAGAGACGTCGAAAAAAGACGTCGAACAGACCCGTTCGGGGTTTGCTCGACGTCTCTGTTCGACGCCTCTCTTCTACACCTCTTTGTAGTCCAATGGGCCTGGGTAGAGTTGAACTACCGACCTCACGCTTGTCAGGGGCGCTACGCTGGCGCTCCCCGACGCTCACTAACCTAATCTGAGCACAAAAACCGGATTGGCGCTGGCCGACGCTGACTAGAATCGGCCAGCGCTGACACTGTTTCGGACACTGAATCTCACGCGGCCTCCGCCGGGGACAACAGGAGGTCGGCGAAGATCGAGCAAAGCCTCTCGGTCCAAACGAACCCCGTGGAGCTGGCGTTCAGAACGAACCATCCGATTCCTGCGGACAGGTACAAGTGCCGTCTAACATGCTCCACGTCATTCAACTCGGTGGAACGCCACTCACGCAACGCCATGATGTCAGTCATCGGAAGGCGGTCGATCACGAAGGACACCCGCCAGAACTCGTCTCGCGTGATCTTCCTCGCTACGTACGCCGAAAACGCCCGCCCAAGCAGACCGGCCTTCGCGGAGGACTCGAACCGAGCGAGCAGGCTGACGAGCTTCTCGCCAACACTCTCCTGAGTGGCGGTGTCCACCAGACCCTCAATCATCTCACGGCGCTGCTCAGCAGTCGTCTTCTCTAGCGCTATCAAAAAGGCCCCGAGCTTGCGCACGAACAACGCGTCCTGCACCGTCCGGCCGGTCTTCCAAAGACCTATGAGCGTTGAGAACACCGGCAGGTCTCGATACACGCCCTCCTCCAGGAACGCATCGAGCGCTACCTCGGTGAGGTCCACGCTCACCGCTGCCAGGTCGGACAAATCGGAGGAAACCAGGGTTTGCGTCAGCGATGACGGCAGATCGCTAGGATGAGATGGCTCGCTCATTGTGATTGACTCACCCGGTTGCCGCTCGCTGAACGCTGACTAGAATCGAGTGGCGCTGACCCTATCTCTGACACTGAAAAACCAACGTCAGGGGAGCGAGCGGTGCTGGTATCGACCTGACGGTAGAACCGCGCGACCCGACAGAGGTGTTACAGTTTTTCCTCTGATGCCCGCAGCAGCGGTGGTGCCGGCTCCACCTTGAAGGTCACGCTCAATGTGTTCTTTACCGACTCGGCTAGGTTTCTCGCGTGGATCTGGTACTCCATCGAGAATGATTGCACGGCATCGACAGTTGGGAATGAACAGTAAAAGGGCTCGAAGGTGACTTCGTGACGATGACGCAGGTCACGCCACTCGTGCACAACATCGTAGCTGTTCGTTTTGGTAATGCGTGCTGCCAATGAGGGACCAAAATCCGGCATCCTAAGGTCGGGACCACGCAACAATTCGGCAAAATTGGGAAGTTCAAAACCCTGGGAGAGCAGCCTGGTTGCGCTTGCGATCATCTTCTGATTGGTGAGCGGCGGAGCGGGAGATTCTGGCTTCGACGGTGCCTTTGGAAGTGACTCTTCGTCAAATATGTCAGGGCCATCGGGAATGTGCAGAGCGATCTCGATCCCCTCAGCCGGTGCATACCCTTCATTGACAAGAATGCAGCTCAGTTTGGCGGTAAGCTTGGACCGGAGATAGTGTGGACGCGACGCGTGAAGGTACGCACGAAACGCGTCCAAATAGGAGGGAAGCGAATCGCGGAGACGTCTCGCCTCGCTCTCGGGAACAAGGTTCATCGCACCCGCAAAATCTACCTTGCCAGCCTTGACGTCGGCCAACGTTGTCTTATCCAACTCAGTGGGGATCAGTCCCAAGAGCTGCGTCTCTTCCTCTTTGACTCGTTCCTCGATCTGGTCGTCAGACATCACAAGAAACGGGAACGGTTTGCGGAAAACGACCTCGATATGAGATCCCCGCTCCCCCTCCCATTCTAATTCGAGTCTCAGCTTGGGTTCCTTGCGCTCGAGAATGTCGAGCCGGGTCTGAAGTTCCACCACCTTCTTGTCCTGCTCACCCATTAACTCTGGCAACCGATCGTCTTCTCCTGGGGTGAGAACGCGCAAGTTGTGACGTTCACACTTCAGCTCAGGCCCGAAATCTCCAGTCACCAGAAACACTTGGTCCACATCGGTGAGACACTGGGTTAGAGCGGCTGCGATGATGCGATCGTCGGCGACCTTTTCGTCGAGGTCGAGCGCGGCCCAGTTTGCCACCTTAGGCCCACCAGAAATGAATCTCAACGTTACGCCGGCGCGAAGTCCACCACCATTCTTTTTCCATTTCCGCAGGTCGCGTTGCGCATCCTTGGCCCGCTGTCTTAGCCGAGATGTGGCCCCTAATTCCTTCTTCTCGTCCAGCTCGCCGATCACCTTTGCGGGAATGCTCAATACGACTTCGATCGCGCCGGTGAGCGCGAGCCAGTCGATCTCATCGAGTGGCTTGTAGTGCAGCAGAATGTTGGTGTCGATGAAGCATTCAGCACGGTTCACAGAAACACCTCTACTCAGATGGCCCTTACAGCACCCCCACGCCCAGGCGCACGCACTGAGCGATCGTCGCGCCGACGAGCCAGACCGACGCAAAGCCGAAGCGCGCTGCTGGGCTGCCGTATTGCGAAAGATAGGACGCGACCACCACACCCTCCGCCAGGGGACCTGCGTGGAGCGCGTCAAGCGCGAGGATCATACCTCCGCGATCGGCCGCTGTCGTTCGAGTGACCTTGTGCTGGATGGAATCCTCGACCCACCATGCCGCACCCGGCGCTGACGCCGAGGTCGTGGCAGACCCGCGACTCGCCCGGTGCCACAGCGTCGAATCGAATGGGACGGACACGATCTGCAGCACGAAGGACCCGCGCGGCGTGTCAATCCATCGGTCCTCGCCGTCTGCGTCTACACCCGATCGCACGCTCACCGTCACGCCCTCGCGCTGGAGGCACGCGCGAATGACCTTCGCAACCCGATGTTCACCGCGTGTCCCCAGGCCCGGCGGCCCCTCGATCTCTATCGAAACGGTTCCGGCGCTGGAGATCCGCGCCTGCGAGCGCGCTTGGGGGGCGTTGACCGTGGTGACGGTGTCACCGCTGCTCTGCTCGGGACCGAAGATGATGATCGTGGGAGCATGGCCCGTGTACGTGTAGTGACCGGGCTCCGCTTTGAGAGTGTAGTCCATCGACTCGTTCCTCGTGTGGGCTGCCGTGCGACCTAGCGGACCGTACCAGAATGATAACTAGGGCACGTGATAATTATCACCTCAAGCAGCCGAGCCTTTCCCCCTCACACACTCGGAGAATCGAGCCAGCGCGTCCAAAGGTCCTTGTCCGATTGGTCGAGACCATCTGGTATGAGACTCGTGATCTTGCTCAGCAGCTCTGGCACCACCAAATCCGGGTGTGTCACGATGAACCAAATCCGGAACGCTAGCAGCTCGCGGCTGTCCTGGCGCAGCACCTGGTACGAAAGTTCGACCGCCTCGAACAGATACAGCACACTGGCTTCCTCAACGTAGGACAATGTTGCGTCGGGGTCCTTGTCCGCATGCTTGAGGAAGTTCTGCGTGTGATTGAGGGCTCGTTCCAAGTCGGCGACGCGATCGGGGCGAACGATGTCCTCGCCGCGATATCGGCTCTTTATGCCCTTCAGCTTTCCTAAGTCGGTGAACACCTGGAACGCTGCGCCGGTCAACGTGTGCACGGCAATCATGTCCCCGCGAGCGAAGAAGATGCGTATCGCTTGCCGGATCTGCCGCAGCCCTGCGTCGGACTTGCTGATCGTCTCAACTCGGCAAGTCATGGGGGACCCCGTTTGAGAATGGCACCGGGTGAAGCGGCGTCGCTGGTGGTGATAATCATAATTTCAAGTACCAGGAGTTGGGGCACGGCGGTGACAGCCTGGTGAAGCGGGTGTACGGGCACCTGGGCACGGTGCGCCACCGCTCGAAGGCGGTCGAGTACCGCGTGCAGCAGCACCTCAAGGCAGAGCACCGCGACCGGCCGGTGCGCGAATGGGTGAAGGCGCTGCGAGCGGCGTAGCATGGCAGGTTGCGCTTGTGAAGGCGGCCCGGGCACCAACCTCGGGCCGCTTCGCTTGGTAGTCGGTCCCGCCCTAACGCCCTAGCCTCCCCCCCTGTTGGAACGTTCGACTAGTGTTGCGACGCCAGCCGCCATCGCGGCAAACCAGAAGTAAAGCGGTGCCGTCAGAAAAATCCCAATCACTGCTCCGCCCACGCCGATCAAAAGGGCTAGACCTCCCGGCATGTCCTGCAACGCCGACACCATCACTGCGAGACCACCGAGAAGCCACAAGCCAACGAGACCGAAACCGAGCATCCGAAACCAGCGCGACACGAACTGCAGCCGATCAGCCGTGTCGACAGATTCATCACCGCGACTGTCGTGAATGGACGAGAACATGGCCATGGCCCGCACCCTTTCCGCTGCTCGCGGCGGTTGTGGAAGTAGCTCGCACTCCGGGCCGATGATGATACGGGGCGATTGTTAGGGTCGCAAACCGAACCGCCAAGGCCGGTGGGAACGAGCGATCCGCTTCTCTCCGCCAGCCGCGGCGACGCCAACGAGCTGAAACGCACCACCGCCGTTCGACGACAACCAGCACACGTAGCAGGTTTGTCACTGACGTTGTCACTGACCGCACGCCTAGTCTGACACTGTAAAGCCCCGCAGTCGTACAACTGACTGCGGGGCTTCGTGTTTCCAACATGGGCCTGGGTAGAGTTGAACTACCGACCTCACGCTTATCAGGCGTGCGCTCTAACCACCTGAGCTACAGGCCCTGCATGCTAGGCGCCTAGACGTCTAGACGCCTAGGCGCCTAGGTGTTAGTCCCATTCCCGCTTCGGCCCCTTCTTGGGCCGGAATTCATCCTCGTCCCCCTCGTCGAACTCGTCGTCCAGGTCGTCGTAATCGTCGGCGTCGTCGCCGTCCTCGTCGTCGACCTCGTCTTCATCCAGATCGTCGTCGAAGTCTTCGTCGAGATCCTTATCCTCTTCGAATTCTCCGAACTCCTCGTCGACGTCGTCGCTCCTGCGCTTGAGCGACCAATCCGTCGACGTCTCGCGGGCCAGCATTGCCACCTCCGGCTGGGGTTCGAGTCGAACGACCCTCCACTCCTACTCCTCCGATGCGGCTCGCTTCTCGCTGCGGGCCACCTTGCGGCGGTCGGTGCCGCCCAACAGGCGCTTGCGGAGCCGCAGGGACGACGGTGTCACTTCGATCAGCTCGTCGTCCTCAATGTACTCCAGCGCCACTTCCAGACTCACCGCGCGCGGCGGCTCCAACATAATCATCTCGTCGGACGCCGTGGTGCGCATGTTCGTCAACTTCTTCTCCTTCGTGGCGTTCACGTCGAGGTCTCCCGACCGCGCGTGCTCCCCCACGACCATCCCCTCGTACACCGCATCCCCCGGTTGGACGAACAGCGTGCCGCGCTCCTGGAGATTAAACAGCGCGAACGCCACCGCCACCCCCTCCCGGTCCGCCACCATGACCCCCCGGCTCCGCCCCGAAATCGGGCCCGCCCAGGGACCGTACTCGAAGAAACGGTGGTGGATGATTCCCGTTCCGCGCGTATCCGTCAAGAACTCCGACCGGTACCCCAGAAGCCCTCGGGCCGGCACCTTGAACCGCATACGGACCATCCCCAAGCCCGGATTCCGCATGTCCAGCATCGTCGCCCGACGAGGCCCGAGTTTCTCCATCACCACGCCCACGTACCCCTCCGGCGCGTCGATCATCAGCTCCTCGTACGGCTCGAGCCGCTCCCCGTCGGGTCCCTCACGCGGAATGATCCGCGGCCGGCTCACCTGGAACTCGTACCCCTCCCGCCGCATCGTTTCCATCAAGATGCCGAGGTGCAGCTCGCCTCGCCCCGACACCGTGAAGGCGTAGGGCGTGTCGGTGTCCTCTACCCGCAGCGCGACGTTACGCTCCAGCTCACGGTACAGCCGCTCCCGCAGGTGCCGCCCCGTCACGAACTTCCCCTCGCGCCCAGCGAAGGGTGAGTTGTTGACGAGGACGTCGACCGAGATCGTCGGTTCCTCGACGGCGATGCCGGCCAGCCGGTCGAGATGATCGGGCGCGGTGATCGTCTTGCCGATCTCGACACCCGCG
>Ga0193739_1000304_pt1 | contig 13938 bp, 13 predicted proteins | sample L2a2metaG_FD_144926 | JGI IMG/M metagenome (GOLD analysis project Ga0193739, IMG submission 144926) | Soil microbial communities from a riparian zone of the East river system, Colorado, United States - L2a2 | ecosystem: Environmental > Terrestrial > Soil > Riparian zone | place: USA: East River...
CAGCACGCTGTTCGCGAACGTCGCGGTGCTCGAAGGCGATCAGTTCAAGATCGTGGACGCCGAGGGGACGCGGGTTTCCGAATGCCCCGATTTCGTCATGACGTTGCTCGGCTTCGACGGCCCTGGCGACGACAGCGACAGCGTGCTGCTGCCGCTGGCGCTTTCGATGCGCGCCCACGGCCATGGTGGCTCCCTGCTGGTTGTGCCGCACGGAACGGACAAATGGCGCCAGTCCATTCTGTGGCCGGTGCCGTACGCTGTCGCGCCGCCATTCTCCAGACTCGGCGAGCTGGTCCAAAACGGCGTCCGGGACGAAAAGTTCAGGCAGGCGACCGACGCCATCGGCGGGCTCACCGCGGTGGACGGCGCAGTCGTGCTGAGCGATCACTGGGACGTGCTGGCTTTCGGTGCGAAGATCGGACGCCGCGAGGGAGTGCAGTCGGTGGAGGAAGTCCTGGTACGCGAGCCGATCGTGGGCCAGCAACCGTTTACGATCAAGCCGTCCGAGCTTGGCGGCACGCGCCACTTTTCCGCCGCGCAGTTCGTGCACGAGCAGCGAGACTCGCTCGCGCTCGTCGCGTCACAGGATGGACGCTTTACTGTTTTTGGATGGTCACCGCGGGCAGAGATGGTACATGCGTATCGGGTTGAAGCACTACTCTTGTAAACGCCGTGTAGACGGCTGCTGACCACCAGCCCTTGCAGCGTTCGATCTCGGCGAGCGCCGACTCGCGCGCGAGTGCCGGCCGGTAGGGGCGGTCGGTCGTGAGCGCGTCGAACACGTCCACGATCCCCACGATCTGCGCCGACAACGGGATCTCGTCGCCCCGCAGCCGGTCAGGGTACCCGGTGCCGTCGTACTTCTCGTGGTGCGAGCGGATGATGGGCCTGAAGTCCCAGGGGAATTCGACCGCCCCGAGCAGCTCCACGCCCCAGATCGGGTGCATCTGCATCGCCTCGAGCTCGTCATGGGTGAGCGGACCGGGCTTGTTGAGCACCTCGTGACGAACGCGCACCTTGCCCACGTCGTGCAGGTACGCGCCGAGCCGAATCGTGGTTTGGGCGTGCTCGTCCAGGCCCAGCTCCCGGGCGACGGCGAAGGCGAGGTCAGCGACGCGCTCGCAGTGTCCGAAGGTGTAGATGTCGTTCGACTCGATCGACTGACCCCACTCGCTCACCACGGCCAGGTACGTGGCCTCGAGCTCGGCCATCTTGCCGTCGACGTAGACCAGATCGCCGCGGGCGTCGAGCCGGCTGAACAGCGCGTGGGCCTCGTTCAGCAGTATGAGCGCGTCCTGGTTGCGGCCCATCGTCTGGTACAGGATCGCCAGCTCGCGGCGCGCGGTGGCCTCGTTCAGGACGGAGCCGGCCGTGACCGCGAACTCGATCGCCGAGCGCAGGCGGGCGTCGGCCAGCGCAGGCCGTCCCGTCTCGCGGTACACCATGCCGATAACGCGATACGCCTGCGCCCGGAGGACGCCCACGTCGACCTGGCCGAACAGCGCCAGCGCTGCCTCCGCCTTTTGCCGCGCCTCCTCGTAGCGCTCCCGCGCGAAGTAGACCTCGGCGTGGTTCAGAAGGCACAGCCCCTGAAGGTAGGTATCGTCCACGCGGACGGCGATCGCGTAGCTCTGGGTGAAGTACCGGTCGGCTTCGTCGAGCAGCTGTCGCTGGGCGCTCACCATCCCGAGGTTGTGGTACGCGATGGCGGACCCGTGCTCGTCATTGCAGCTCTTGTACGCCTCCAACGAGCGCGCGTAGCACGCCAACGCCCACTCGAGGTCGCCCTGAATCGTCGCGAGGATCCCGAGGTTTTGCTCGACTCGCGCCCCCAGCTCTCGGCTCGCGCCGCCCAGCTGCACCGCGCGCAGGAAATGGCTCCGGGCGTCCGCCAGGGGGCCGGCCTCGAGGTCGATCCCGCCCAGCGTGTTCAAGGCCTCGGCTGCGAGGATGTCATTGCCCATCTCGCGCGCCACGGTGACGCTGCGCTCGCACAGCCGGCGCGCCTCCACCGATTGATTGCTGTGGTGTCGGACGACGGCGAGCCGCCGCAGCGCCTCGGCCAGCACCGCGCGTTCGCTGCTTCCCCCGCACTCCGCGGCATCGATCGCCGCCTCGTAGCCGGCGGCCGCCTCGGTGAGACCGACCGCCCCCCCCCGCTCCCGGGCGCGGGCTTCCTGCAGCACGTCCGCCGCGGAGCGTACCGGCGCGCTGAGAACTGGCGTCATGCCCCGGGGAGTTGCGCGTCCAGCGCGGAAGACCCCGGCAGACTGGTCGGCGGCGGATCGTACGCGACGCCCCCCGCCGCTTTCGGTTCGATGACGGGAGCGCTGCTCAACAGCGCATCCAGCTTCTCGGCTTCCGCCTTCGCTCCCAGCCGATCCAGCGTCGCGCGGGCGGTCTGGGCCGCCTCCCGCGCCGCGGCGACGTTCCCCTCGCGAGCCAGCAGATATGCGAGGTCGCGCTGGGCCATAGCGACGAGGAGGGGCCGTTCGTGCTTCGCCGCGCGGGCGATGACTTCTCGGAGCATGGCTTCGGCTTCCCGCTTGCGCCGCGCCGCGCCCAGTGCGACGGCGAGGATTCGCAGGTCCTCGGTTTCGCGCACGGCGTCCTTCAAGTCCCGGTGGATCACCACGGCGCGTTGCGCTTCCTTAATGGCAACTTCGGGTTCCCCCCGGGCGACTTGGATCTCGGCTCGGCCGGCGAGGGCTTGGGCTTTGAGCCGGCGATCCCCCAGCCGCTCGGCCTCCCGCATGGCCGTGTCGGCGGCGCGCAGGGCATCGTCCAGGCGCCCCTGCTCGCGGTAGGTGATGCCGAGATTGTGCTGCGACTCGGCGATGCCGCGGTCAAAGCGGGCCTGCTGGTACGCGGCGATCGCTCGGGTGTACGCGCCGACCGCCCGGCCGTAGTCCCCCTGCATGTTCGCGACGATGCCGAGGTTGTTGGCGCACCGCCCGAGCGTGGCCATGTCGTTGTCCTGCATCGCCTCTTCCTGCGCCCGCGTGAAGAAGTTCGTGGCCTCGCTGATGCCGCCCCGCTCCAGCGCGATGGCGCCGCAGACGTTCAGCCCCCGGATCTCAAGCGTCCGATCCCCCAGCACGCGCGCCCGCGACAGCGCGACCATCGCCCATTGCTGGCCGACGTCGAGCCGCCCGAGCCGGCTGTGCCCGATGCCGCTGAGCAACGCCAGCATCGGAGACTGCTCGAGCTCATCCTGCGTGCGCCCGTCGAGGTACGTAACCAGCTCGGCGTAGTCCCCGGCATCAGCCAGCGCCTGCGCCGCGTGCAGCGGCGCCAGCGAGCGGCTCAACTCGGCCCCGAAGTCGCCGTCCCAATCCTGACTCGCCAGGTTGCGGATTTCCGCCTCGGCGCCGAGCCGAGCGAAGATGGCCTGCGCCGCGCGCGCGGCCGCCTGGGCTTCGGCGTTCCGGCCGGCCCGGCGCAGCACGCTCGCGAGGTCCCGCGTCGCCTCGGCCAAGAGCTGCGGGCGCCGGTGCCCCTCCGCCCGCACGATCACGTCGCGCAGCGCGTGCTCGGCGGCCGCCAGTTCCCCCTCCGCCGCCAACACCAGCGCGATGGCGCGCTGGTCCTCGGCCTCATCGGCAGGATCGGGCACGCGGGTGCGGATCGCCCGGACTTCGTCCAGCGCACGCCTCGCCAGGCCAAGCTCGCGTTGCGCCACGTGGATTTCTGCGCGACCCCGCAGCGCCAGGGCCCACAGCGTGTGATCTCCGGAGGCCTCCGCCTCCGTGACCGCCCAGTCCGCCTCCGTGAGCGCGCGGTCGAGCGCGCCCTGCTCCCGATACGTGAGCCCCAGGTTGTGGTGGCACTGCGCGACGCCCGGCCGCCACCCCGACCGGTCGAAGGCGGCAAGGGCGATCTCCCAGGACGCGATCGCCTCCGCGTGCCGGCCCCGCAGGTGGCTGACGATCCCCAGATTGGTCGAGCAGCGGCCCGCGGTGCCGACGTCGCCGTCGCGGCTGGCCACCATGAGGGCCCGCGTGCAGTAGTCCGCGGCCTCGTCGAGGCGCCCGCTTACTAACGCGACGGCGCCGCGCGCGTTGAGGGCACGGCCCTCGACCGCCTCCTGCCGCCGGCGCGCTTGATCCAGCGCCACATCCAGCCACCGGACGCCCTCCACGTGGCGCCCCACGCGCGCATGCGCGGTCCCGTACAGCAACGCGAGGTCCGGCGAGTCCTCGAGCTCGCTCGTGTCTCGCGCGCCGAGGTACGAGATGACTTCAATGTGAAGGCCGGCCGCGGCAAGCTGCTGGGCCTTATCGATTACGATTGACGACGTAGTCATTGGGTGGTCCCCCGCCTGTCAGGATGCATTACCAAGCGACCGCGTACTGGGAGAAATGGTACAGCGAGCCCGTCACCACCTCTTCAGTCGGGTCGTTCTTCGACAACACCTGCTTCCAGGCCCCCGCCTTCGAGCCCCGGTACCAGATCGCGAGCTGCTGCTTCAGCGTCGCATCGGCGGCATCCACGACGCCATCGCCGTTCAGATCGGGATTGGCATTCTCATACCAGATGGCCAGTTGCGCCGGGCTCGATTTGGAGAACACGACCCCGGACGGCTGGAAGTCCACGTTGAAGAGCACCGTGTCGATGGTGAGCGTGATACGGACCGAGTCGCCCCGGTCGAGCGGCACGCCCCCGGCGCCCGCCACGAGTCCGTTGATGGGGATCTTGAACCGCAGGAACGGGTCCGGGAACCACTGGCCGGGGCGGCGGCGGTAGTTCACGAAGACCGTTCTCTGGGTCCCGCGTTTGGCCCAGAACGAAACCTGATAGGTCTGGAGCTTGGGCGCGGCCGCCGACTGCTGGAGAAGATGCGTCCCGGGCGGCGGGCTCACCAGGTTCGCGAGCGGCGGCTGGACCGCGGTGGGCGATGGCCCGGTCTGGTCGGTGCATGCCGCAGCGACCAGCACGAGCGTCAGCGACAAGGCGTAACGGCGGACGAACATAAGGGGCTCGCGGTACATGTGAGTGCGGGTTACCAGGCCACGGCGTAGTTCGAGAAGTGACGGAGCGCTCCGAAGGCGAAGTACGGCGTCCAGCCCCCCGAGTCGGCTCTGAACCGCGCGACGATCAGCGAGTCCACCCCGGCACTCGGCGACTCGAGATACTCCACGATGGCCAAGGCATCGGTGACGTTGGCGATCCGGGGAAGGGTGTTCTTGCGGAGCTTGCAGCGGTCTAGATTCGTCGCGATGACCGCACCCAGGCCGTGGGTCCCCGTCTTGAAGACCAGGCCGTCGGGATGGAGACGAACCCGGCGGACGGTGTCCGACGGCGCCACCGCGGTGATCTTCACCGGGGCGCTGAGCGCCAGAGAATCGACCCACAGCACGTTGGCGCCCACGACGAACCAGCCTCCGGCGGGTCCGATCACCTGACTCACCGAGTCGTACGCGACCGGAGCGCATTTGACCAGGTTCGTGGTCGACCTGGCTCTTCCGGCCAGCACGCCGGGCGTTTCCAGGTCCGAGCCGGTGGGTGAGGGGTCGCTGCAGCTCGAGGCTACCACCACGAGTGCGATCAACCACGGACGGACGACGACGCGATTCGAGGTCATGTGAGTTCCTACCACGCGACAGCGTATTGAGAGAAGTGGCGCAGCACTCCGGCGACGTACTGGATTTCCCTGACTCCACGCTTTCTTGTTGACTTGATCCAGGTCGAGTCGGGCGCGCCCAGGTAGTGAATGACCTTCAGGGAGTCGGTGACCTGGGCGATCCTGAGTGTGTCAACCGTCGGCACGCCGCAGTCCGAGAAGACCGTGGCGAGCACCGCCGACCATCCGGCGCCGTTCGTCCGGAACTGGAGGCCGTCGGGCTCGAAGCGAACCCAGCGCACCGTGTCCGCCGGCGCCACAGCGGTGATGCTCACCGGGCCCGCGAGCGCAGCGGAATCGACCCACAAGTAGTGGTGGCCGACATGGATGAGGCCGCCCGCAGGTCCGACGACCTGGGTCACGGAATCGTACGTCTGCGAGCACGCGACGAGGCTGGACCCCCTCGACTGTCCCTTCCATCGGCCTCCCTTCTGGAAGTCGGGGACGCCCAGAGGCGTGGGGTCCGCGCAACTCGTGGCCGCGGCCATGGCGGCGAGCAGCGCGAGGGGGATCAGCGAACGGCGCAGCGACATACGATTCTCCAAATTCATGGTGACTCCTACCACGCCACGGCGTAGTTCGAGAAATGCTGCAGCTGCCCGATCACATGACGCCCTTTGCGTGCCTTCCTTAGCAAACGGTCGACCACCGAGCCGCCGACCGGAGCCAAGAACTCGATGACCTCGAGCTCATCGGTGACAAGCGCGATGCGAGGCGTGACGCGCTTGGGGACCCGGCAGTTGTCGTACGTGACCACGAGAAACGCGGTCTTCTGGAACTGGAGCCCCTCCGGCTGGAAGCGCACCAAAGCCAGCGTGTCCGATGGCGCGACCGCGGTGATCGTCACCGGCTCGCTCAGCGCGCCCCGCGGGACTACCAGCCAGTTGCGGCGGACTTCAATGAGCCCCCCCGCAGGTCCGATCGTCTTGGTTACAGAGGCGAAGGGCAGGGGTCTGCAGGAGACCAGCGAGTCGGAGTCTTCGTTCTCGTCGCCGTCTTCGAGGTCGTCGCCGTCGTCGCTACCTGGGCGTGCCGTGACGCCGGTAGGCAGGGCCGGTGTACGCACGTCGACGCCCGCCGGCGATGTGTCCGCGCAGCTCGAGACGAGCACGGCCGCGCCGGCCAGGAGGCAGAGGGAAATCAGGAAACGGCGGACGATCATGCGATTTACTCCGAGTCGGCGGTGACCAAAGGCGAGCCTTCGATCTCTCTCAAAAGCAGGAAGCGTTCCACAGCGGTGCTCAACCTAGATGTTTGCTGTGGCGCGATTTGCGCCTGAGAACCCGATGTGCATCTCGGCGCCACAGGGTCGATTTGACCCTGGGGGCGGGTCGATTGGGACTGACGCACGACGGCGAGATCCCGCGTCGCTCTGGCGTGGAGCTCCGGCCGGCGGTGCATCTCCGCCCGCTGGAGCACTTCGCGGAGCGCCCGTTCGGCGGCCGCGATATCGCCCTCGGCCGCCCGGAGCAGAGCCACGACGCGCAAGTCCTCGGCGTCGTCGATCGAGTTGGGCACGAAGCCGCGCAGCTCGCGGACCGCGTCCAGATCCTGGCGCGCCGAGTCCAGCTCGCCGCGGGCGATGTGGATCTCCGCCCGCTCCCGCAGCGCGTGCGCTTGCAGCGTACTCGGTCCTACCACGCCACCGCGTATTGCGAGAAGTGAGTCAGCAGGCCGCCGACCCGCTTCCCGGCCGGGTCATCCTTCGACGGTTGATGCCCGAGGATCTTGAGGCGGTCGTCGACGTAGACGATCTCCCTCGACGTGGGCCGGTCCACCGCGCAATTCGCGTAGCTCATCACAAGCAAGACGGGCTTCTGGAACGTGAGGCCCTCGGGCTGGAACTCGATCCGGTTCACCGTGTCCGACGGCGCGACCGCCGTGATCGTCGTCCGCTGCTTCAAGGCCCCGCCCGGAATCGCCAACACGTGGCGGCCCACCTTGATGTCCCCGCCCGACGGTCCAATGATCTGCGTCGCGGAGGCGGCCGCCATCGGCCGGCACTTCAGCAGGCCGTCGCCGGACGACGCGGTGAGGCCAGCCTCGAGTGAGATCTCGCCCAGGTCGGGCGCAGCCGGCCCGGGTTCGGCGCAACTGAGGAGCGTGAGTGCCGCCGCGACCAGCAGCGCGGCGACGGGGAGTCGGGTCGGCGTCATGAGGGATCTCACCAGGCCACCGCATAGTTCGAGAAGTCCGGGACGCTTCCCGTGACCGTACTGGTCGCAGCGTCGTCCGAGGACGAGAGGTAATTGACGATGCCGAGCGTGTCGTCGACGACCGCGATCGTCAGGGCGCTCGTGCGGCCCTCCCGATCGCAGTTGGCGTAACTCATCGTGAGCACGGCGGGCGTTTGAAGCACCAACCCGGCGGGCTTGAATTCGATGACATTCACGGACTTATGGCCCGAGATCTTCGCGCGGATGTTCACCTTCCGACTGAGCGCCCCCGGCGGGACCGTCAGGGTGTGGGGACCGATCGTCAGGGTGCCGCCCGCCGGCCCGATCAAGCGGTGCACGGTTCGAGGCGTCAGCGGCCGACACTTGGACAGCAGCGCGGCGTTCGGGGCCACCGTGGGGGCGGCGTTGTGATCTTGTGGCGCGCTGTTGCCGATCGACGTTGCGACGGCGCCGGCCGCGGGTGCCGTGGTCGCGGCGGGATCCGCGCAGCCCCACATCGCCGCGCCTGCCCCGAGCAGCAAGGCCGTGAGCAGCATCGGGACAGCTTTCATGAGCGTGGCTCCAATGCGGAGATGAGAGTCAAGGCGCCAGCCCGTAGGGCAGGAATCGTTCCACGTTGTGCGTCGGACGCAGGTGCTTGAGGGACCGTCGCTTGCGTGCGGCGACGGTGTGGCCTGGCGTGGGGTGGGGGCCGTTTTGACCCTGCGGCAGGGTCGGAACGGACGAGGGCTCCGAGCGACTGAAACCGACCGCGACTAGGTTCCGACCCGGTCCCGATCGCTCAGCTGCGACGCTGGAATGCGCCACATCCGCACCAGCGCCAACCATGAATCCGGCCTGATTGTGACGTCGCTGACACGCCGATTGACGGCGGCCACATTGTCCGGGGCGTACAGCGGGGCAGCTGGCGCGTCGCTGTTCCACAGCGCGATGGCGCTACGCAACAGACGGGTCGCTGCATCCCGATTTCGCGCCGCCACCGCACTCTCCAGCAACCGCTCGAGCTGCGGATTGTCGTAGCGACCGGAGTTGCCTCCGCCGAATCCGCGCCGGGTCCAATTCTGGAGCGTCGCGTCGATGGGCGACGGCCCTGTGGCCCACGCCCCCAGCACCGCGTCGAACTGTCCAGTGCGTACCCGTTGCTGCACCACGCTGAATTCGACCTCGTCGATGCGCACATCCCATCCGAACGGCTGCAGCTGCGCCTGGATCAGCCGGGCGTATTGCCGGCGCAGACCGCTCGTGGTGGGCACGAGCAGATGGAACGCTCGCGGGCTGCGCTGCGTCAGCAGCCGGGCCGCCTGGAGGGAGTCGTGTGCGACAGCAGCGGCCAAGCTTTTATCCCACAGCGACCAGAGACGTGGCATCGGCCCCGGCGGCACAGCGGCGAGATCACCCCAGACGTTCTGCAACATGCTTTCGCGATCGAGTGCCATCACGACCGCGCGGCGCCGGTCGCGGTTGCCGAACACCGGATGCGGAGCACCGGTATCGCCATTCGCTCGCAGGTTGAACGCGAGAAAGCCATACGTGGTACCGGGGTACGGATAGGTTGCCAGGCCGGCTACCTCATGGACCCGCGTCACGTTGCCGGGCGGCCCCAGGACTTCGATGGCGTCAGCCTGTCCGGCGATGAGCTGGGTCACCGCGACTTCGAGATTGGGCGTGAAGCGCCAGATCAGCCGGCGCAGGTGCGGCCGCCCGAGGAAGAAGGTCGAATCGGCGGCCAGCTCGAGACTCTCTCCGGCGTTCCAGCGCACGAATCGGTATGGGCCGTTGCCGATCGGCTGGCGTCCGAACGGCGCGGTCTGCCACGCCGTGCGCGGCACCGCGCGCAGGAGATGCGCGGGCAGCACGCGCATGTGATAGACCGCATCGTAGAACATTTCGGCGTAGGGACGGCGGAACCGAAACACAGCGGTGAGCGAGTCGCGGGCCGTTACCGCGATGATCTCGCGCAGGGCGGACCGCGACGGCGAGGCGACGGTCGAATCGGAGTAGATGTCGAACGTGAAGGCCACATCGGCCGCCGTGACGGGGACTCCGTCGTGCCACTTCGCTCGTGGGTCGAGGTGGAACGTCAGCGTGACGCTGTCCGTCCAGTCCCAGCGCGCCGCGAGCTGCGGGACGAAGTCGTCGTCGCCGATGGTATTGGCCGACATCCCGACGTCGGCAAGCTTGAGGAACAGCTGGTCCGACACATCGCGCGCGGTGGCCAGCTGGGTGATCGGGGGCAGCAGGATGTCCGGCTCGCCCGGGGCCACAATGACCAGCGCGCCACAATAGTCGCCGTTACATCCGCCGCGCGTGGTGCACCCGCTGAGCAAGCCGACCAGCAGGCCAGCCGCGATCAGCGCTGGGAAACGTCTCCGTGACGGGTTCATTGAGGGCCTATGATGCGTCCAGTTGCGCGACTTGTACAGCCGCGCCATCTAGATCGAACGCGCGTTCCGCTCCGGCCACCACCCTTCGTCCGCATCCCCAGCCACGTCGAGACTGCCGCTCAAGAGGCGCCGCAGGCGCCGCGGCGAGATCGAGAGCCGCCGCGCCGCCTCGCTGCGATTCCCACCGCTCATCCTCACTGTGGCTCGGACGGCGGCAGCCGTGATCTGGTGCAGTGGGGCAGGAAAGGGGATCGGGCCGTCCTGCGTTGGCGCGGCGTCCCCGGCAGGCAGGAACTCGTCCGCGCTCAGCTCGCCACGGGGCGATAGGAGCAACGCCCGTTCCAGGGCATTCTTCAGCTCACGGACATTCCCGGGCCACGGATGGCCGCGAAGCTGCCGGATCACCTCGGGCGTCAGGGCCGGGACGGGCAGGCCATATTCGTGCGCGAGCCGCGCGAGCAGCGCCCGCGCGACGATCATCAGGTCGTCGCCCCGCTCCCGAAGCGGCGGCAGCCTGAGCACGACCGTGCTCAAGCGGAAGAAGAGGTCCTCGCGGAACGCCCCCTCGCGCACGTGCTCTGCGAGACGATCGTTGGCAGCGGCGAGAATGCGGACGTCGACGGCGCGCGACTTGGTGCCGCCAACCCGCCGGATCTCCTTGTCTTCCAAGACGCGCAGCAGCTTGGCCTGCACGCCGAGCGGCAGGTCCCCGATCTCGTCGAGGAAGAGCGTGCCGGTATCCGCGACCTCGAACAGTCCCGGCTTGGCTGCGTGCGCATCCGTGAACGAGCCGCGCTCGTGGCCGAACAGCTCGGACTCGATGAGGTGCTCCGGCAGGGCCGAGCAGTTGACGGCAACGAACGGGGCGCCGCAGCGCGGCCCGCCGCCGTGGATCGCCCGCGCGAGCAGCTCCTTCCCCGTCCCCGTCTCCCCGACGATCAGGGCGCCCGCGCTCCGGTGCGGCAGGAGTCGGGCCGCCCGCGCCAGCTCTTTCTTGAGGGCCTGGCTCTCGCCCACGATCGCGGCGAACGCGTCGCCCTGCCCGTTGGACTCGTCCGCCGTGCGCGCCCGGCCCGCGTTGACCGCGGCGCTAACGGCGTTCCGGAAGACCTCGAGATCTTCCGGCAGCGCAAAGTAGTCGTTCGCACCATGGGTCACGACCTGCATGGCCGTACGGCGGCCCGGGTCCGTGCCTACCACGAACGCCGGTACGCCGGGCGGGACCGGATGGCTGCCGAGCCACTGGATCGCGTCCCGCTCCGCTCCACCGGCCGCGACGATGATGGCCACCGTCCCGGGCTGGGGTTTGACGTCGCTCATCGGGTCGACCAAGTCAATCGCGACCGCGAGGTCCTCGGCCAAGTCGTTCCAGAATTCGCCGAAAGCAGCAGAGATGACGATGACACTCAGTCGCGACACGCTATACCTCCTCGATGTGACTCACGCGGCTTCCATCGCCGGCTGCCGGGCCAGCGACGCGCGAAAGGCGTCATAGACCGCCTCGGACCACCACCCCCTGCAGCGCTCGATCTCCACCATCGCCGCCTCGTGCGACAGCGCGGGCCGGTACGAACGGGCCGTCGTCAGCGCGTCGTACACGTCCACGATGCCGACGATCTGCGCCGCGACCGGGATCTCCTCGCCGCGCAGGCGGTCGGGATAGCCGGCGCCGTCGTAGCGCTCGTGATGCCAGCGAATGATCGGCTTCAGATCCCAGGGGAATTCGACCGCGGCCAACAGCTCGAGCCCCCAGATCGGATGCATCTGCACGATCTCGAATTCCTCGCGCGTCAGCGGGCCCGGCTTGTTCAGGATCTCGTGCGGCACCCGCACCTTGCCCAGATCGTGGAGATAGGCGCCGAGGCGGATCGTGGTCTGCGCGGTGTCATCGAGGGTCAACTCGCGCGCGACGGCGAGGGCGCGCTGCGCAACGCGTTCGCAATGACCGAAGGTGTAGCTGTCCGCCGATTCGATCGACTGCCCCCACTCGCGCACCACATCGAAGTACGTGGTCTCGAGCTCGGAGACCTTGCCGCCGACGTACACGAGATCCACGCGGGCATCGAGTCGCAAGAACAGCCGGTGCGCGGTGTTCAGCAGGGTAAGCGCGTCCTGATTGCGGCCCATCACCTGCATCAGCAGCGCCAGCTCGCGCGCCGCTTCCGCTTCGTTCAGCACCGAGCCGGCGCTCACGGCCAGCTCGATCGCCGTCCGCAGCCGCGATTCGGCGAGCGCCGGACGGCCGGTCTCGCGGTACACCATGCCGATCATCTTGTAGGCTTCGGACTTGTTGGCGCGGGAATCGAGCTGATCGAAGATGGCGAGTGCGGCCTCGGCCATGCGGCGCGCCTCGTCGTAGCGACCGCGCAGGAAATGCGCCTCGGCATGATTCACGAGACACATCCCCTGCAGGTGCACGTCGCCGGCCCGCTCCGCGATATCGGAGCTCTTGCTGAAGTAGCTGTCGGCCCAGTCGTACTGCCGCAGGTCCGTATGGGCGATGCCCAGATTCACGTACGCCCTGGCCGAGCCATGCTCGTCGTTCGTGGCGCGGTAGGCCGCGACCGAACGCTCGTAGTGCCGGACGGCCTCGACCAGCTGCCCCCTGATGTTCGCGAGAATGCCGAGGTTCTGCTCTACGCGCGCCAGAAGTTCCCTGGCCTGGCCGCCGCGCTCGAGTGCCTGCAGGAAGTGCCCGCGCGCGTCTTCCATCGCGCCGGTGCGGAGCGCAAGCCCGCCCATGGTGTTGAGCGCTTCGGCGGCGAGAATGTCGTTCTCAAGGTCGCACGCGGTTTTGTAGCTGCGGTTGCACAGCTCGCGGGCGCGAGCGGTCTCGTTGCGGTGATGGAGCACGACGGCGAGGCGCCGCAGGGCCTCCGCGAGAACCGGTTTCTCTCCCGTCCGCTCGGCGGTGGAGATGGCGGCTTCGAACAGCTGAATTGCCTCGGGAATGCACGCGGCTCGCTCACGGCTGCGTGCATCGTGTAGCAGATCCCCGGCCGGGCGAGCCGGTGCTCTCGGACCCGCTTGCCCTGGACCGGGGATTGAGACAGCGGTCACAACGTCACCAGGCAACCACGTAGTCGGAGAAGTGATTGACTTTACCCGTGACACGCTTGCTGAACAGATTGTCGAGCGACAGCAGGTAGTACAGGATGTTGAGGTTGTCGTCCGTGTACGCGATCCGCTTGGGCAGCAGCTTACCGAGCAAACTGCAGTTCGAATAGCTCATCGTGAGCGCGGCGGGCGCCCGGAACTGCAGCCCCTCGGGCTGGAACTTGACGGCATTCACGCCCAGCCCCGTCGGCGCGGTCATCGTGATCGTCGTCGGACTGAGCAGCGCCCCCGGCGGGACGGTCAGTGTGTGCGGCCCCGCGCTGATGGAGCCGCCCAGCGGCCCGATCGTCTTTGTGGACGTCGCATAGGGGAGATTCGAGCACTTGAGCAGTCCGGTCGGCCCAAGCAGTGCACCGATGAGACCCGCCTCCGGTGCTGGTGCTGGGGCAACTGAAACTGGGGGGGACACTGCAGTTGGACTATTCTCGCCGCAGGAGGGCGCGAACAAACAGACGACGAGCAGGACCGCGAGAGCACGAACGGCCTTCATGAGCGGAACCCTTCTCTTCTAGTTAGACGAAGTGGCTGTGCAGGGGACTTACCGCGGTACATGATGGGACTATTCCCGGGTCAGCGCCGTGAGAAAGGTCACATAGTGCCGTTTTGGGGACCTCTGCGGTCCCCATTCGGAATGGTT
>Ga0193739_1000305_pt1 | contig 13921 bp, 14 predicted proteins | sample L2a2metaG_FD_144926 | JGI IMG/M metagenome (GOLD analysis project Ga0193739, IMG submission 144926) | Soil microbial communities from a riparian zone of the East river system, Colorado, United States - L2a2 | ecosystem: Environmental > Terrestrial > Soil > Riparian zone | place: USA: East River...
AATCCAATCATTCTTGCATTCTTTGTTTTCTTGAAAATCTCGTGAATTATTTTCACTGACTCAGGTTCATTGTTATCAACAATCGATATTGCTCTGGAAATAGATCTTTTATCTCCTTTTAAAATTCCGGATATTAGCTGAGACACGAGTGATTTAGCTGGAAAATTAAGTATTAAAAGTTACTTCTACGTGGGCAATTAGATTGCCATTTAACGCTAAAACTGACAAAAAATTTTAAAGCTCCGCTATAAATTTTAGACATATGTCAACACTTACCCATGGCAAAAAAAAACCGATAAGAGTTCTTGTGTCTAAACTGGGACTGGATGGTCATGATCGAGGAGCTTTAGTAATCTGCAGGGCACTTAGAGATTCTGGTATGGAGGTAATCTATTCAGGGTTGTTCTGTACCCCAGAGCAAGTCGCAAAAATTGCTATTGATGAAGATGTCGATGTAGTTGCAATGAGTTTGTTGAATGGGGCTCACCTTACTTTATTTCCTAGAGTTGCAACTTTATTGAAGGATCGAGGTGTAAGTGACATTCTCTTGATTGGTGGGGGAGTAATACCGGGTAAGGATAAGGAGCAACTTGAAGAAAAAGGGGTTAGAGGTAATTTTGGTCCAGGAACACCGCTCGAAGTAATTATTGAATTCATTCACAATAATGTTAAGAAATGACATTCTTAGACTAGCTTATATCCTCGTCTTCGACTAGAAATGAACTATTTTTTAGAATCAATTATTAACAGTCAGTATGATATGGATTACATATATAGTACAATCTAATTTTAGCCTTACCAGTTAACACCGACACAATACCTCAACTATTGATCTCTTGTTTCTATACTTTGGAACTGTGAATTTGATCTTACATGTTCCTTGAAATGGAAATTTATCATTAGTGTAGAACTATGAGTGTCTTATGGCTGCTATAACCATTAATAGAACCCAAATAACTAGTACAATTATTCCAATAACTATTAGAATGTTACCAATAGTCCCCGCAGGATATGGGATTGATGAATATAGTAAGACTGCTCCTATCACAATGAGAATTATTACTAAAAATAAGTAAATTTTGGTTAGTAATTGTGGTCATATAATAAAATAATAGGCAAACAAAGTTTATTACTATACCATTTTGAGTGAACGTGTCTAATATACAATTCTAAATCGTTTTGTGCTTATTTGGCGGAAATGAATGAAAAATATCCAAAGATCAACATCGATTTCAAATCAGTAACAAAATAATGATATTAATAATAAACATAAGAATAAAAATAAAGTAGATTGTTAATCTACTGGATTTGTTTCGATCTCGTTATCAATCGAGGGAACTCCCATTGTGCCATTTGATTCTGATGTGGCATTTCCAGATTCATTCATTCCTGGCATACTGCCACTTGATTGAGATGCACCTAATTGATCCTCTAATGTTTGGTTAGCACCTGGTGTATTTTCAGTTGTTTGGTTAGCACCTGGTGTATTTTCAGTTGTTTGGTTAGCACCTAGTGTATTTTCAGTTGTTTGGTTAGCACCTAGTGTATTTTCAGTTGTTTGTGAGGATTCAAGCTGATTTTGATTTTCCACTGTTATTTCATTTATATTTACATTGGTCAAATCTAAGTCAATTTGAACATCATTGTTACTGATATGTGCTCTTTTAGTATTGACATCTATCTGAATTGTTCCTTTACTAATTTGGCCTCGAATTTCTCCGTCAGGAAAGGTTTGTGTATGTACATTTACATATGCTGATGCTTTGTCAAAGAGATCAATAAGATCGGATATTGATTTACCCTTTAACGGACCTTCTAATTTGTCTGCTGTTATACTATCCTGAACTAATGCTCCATTAACAGTATCCTTATTGCCTTTGAATAGTGTTGCTACAACAGGACCGTTTTCACTAGCTTTTCCTGAATGAATATGAGCTTGTGTTACTCCCTTGAGACCTTCTGCTTCTATCTGGTACCATACCTTTGAATTGCCACTGTTTACAATAAGTCCACTTATACCCGTTGTCGTTACATCCGGGTGTGATGGTACTTCGTTGTTTCCATTTAGAGTCGTAATGTAACCATTTTGTTGTTGTGCATTTACTTGATTTGTTAATATTACTGAAACTGAGATTGACATTATTGCCGCTAGAATCAGTGTTGTGTAGATTAATTTTGTCATTACTTAGAAAAATACAAAATGATTTATTAATAACCATTAATGCCATTTTTCTAAAAATGAGAACTCATTTAATAATATAATAAACCGTAATATATTATGTGGTATATTATATCCTGAATGTATGCGGATAGCCCTTCTACTTGATCTAGTTTCTGCTGTTGGATTTTTCGATGGTGGGATTGTAGATACATAAATCAACAATTTCGTATTCATTGACAGATCCAAATTGTATCAACCTGCGCTCATCTTTCAGTGCGCAAGGGTGTAAACCATGATCTGTACAGGTTTTTAGTGTGGTAATGAAGATTTAAATCTACAATGTTGTTCAGTACAAGTTAACTCAAAAAATGACTCTTATTGGGGACGCTTATCGATGGCTTTACAGTAAAATCAGTTCTCGTCCTACGAATTTTAGCTGGGTGATAAACAATCAGCTTGCAGGGAGTGGACTGCCTTTATCATCAGATCAATTCAAGTGGTTAGTGAATCATGGAATGGGAACTATTGTAACAGTACGAGAAATATCATTACCTTCACACTGGTTTTCTGCAGGGGATAATGAAAGCTTACGACATCATGGAGATCATATCAAGAAAGTAAATTACCTGCATCTAAGAGTCGAAGACTATCATGCTCCAACTGTGGAAGAGATTGATTTAACAGTTAAATTCATCGAGAATGAAATTGAAGCAAAGAGAGCAGTACTAGTACATTGTGCCGCTGGGAAAGGTAGGACGGGAACGATATTGGGGGCTTACTTATTAAAAATAGATAATCTTACTGCGAACGACGCCATAACGAGAATCAGAAACATACGTCCGGGATCCATTCAAACTGATTCTCAAGAAAAGTCACTTTACGAGTATGAGAAATATTTGAGAGACAAACCAATGAGAAATTGAAATTAAGGTAGAATCATCTTAGTAACAAGACAGTCTGGCGAAAGGAGTATGATAACATTTTAGTGATACCGATTGATATTATTTGACATGGATTTTGAAAAGCTAGAAGATTTGGCTGTCGAAGCAAATCTCGCACGAAATCAGAATATGCGATCGAAGGCTAAAGAAATAGAAGAAGATCTATTGAAAACCTTGACTGAAAATGAGTTATTTTTTCCTGTAGAAGAAGAGGTTCTATTTACCAAGAATTCTGCTTCATACGTGTACAAAAACAGCAAAACGTATCAAGCATTATTAGAATTTATTGCGCGAATATTACATGTGGATATTCCGATCAAGATTAGACAATGCAAATTTGGTCCTGGAGGAATCATAATAGCGGCTGAGAATAAGGAAGAAGCACAGAAGACCTTACAGGAATGTTGCGGTGAATTACAGATTCTCATAAAGGCCAAGGAAGGACATATTGACTAATTTTGTTCAAATGATGTAGAAGAATCTGGTTTGCTATCAATCACTTTGATAAGATTTGATAGTCTGAAAGGCTTTATCAAGACATCTTTCCTGCTCACTCCAAAAGATTTAATTCCAATTGAAGTTCTATAAATGGGATTAGTAGTGGTTAAAACAATTCTTTGATTGGGATTTATTTGATATATCTCTTTTACAAGATCACTTGCTTTAATGGTACCACACAAATGTGTATCTAAAATAGTAATATCAAAATCCTTTTCTTTAACTATTGATAAGCATTCATTACCCTCAGGCGTCACAACCGCTGTTACGTTTCTCTTGGCAAAGAATTCAGCATAAAGTATCATTAAATCAGGATCAGATTCTACGACAAGAATTTGTGTTCCATTATCTTGGCCGGATGAGGTTACCAAATGATGAAGATCATATTCATTTAGGTCTATCATTAAGTCATGTGAATCTGTAATCTTAGATTTTGAATCTAATTTACTCTTCAAAATAAGCTCTGGGTGAGGACATATTACTGTTATATGGTAATTGTTTCTGAGCCATTCATCATGAACATCCTTCCACCATTTCTCTAAAATTTCTGACTTTTCAAATGATTTGCTTTCACACAAACAACATGCGGCATCGGCAAAGACAGTTATTCCCTCTTTCCTACCTTGCATCATAAGATCATATGCCATATTCTCTAGATTTGTCTTGAGATCCTCAAATAGGAGTAAATTGCCACTTAAAGCAGATTCAAAGTAGGGTTTAAAATTGATAATCTGTAAATTCTTATTGTTGATGTTCTCTTGACAATTTTTTATTTTAGCAGACAACCTTGCTATGCCTAACATATGCGATTGGTCCAAGGCATGGACAGAAGCATAGATACAAAGTTGCCCCTCTTCAAGTCCTTGATTAATCCAGTAGACAGCTGCTTCTGCGCGGTTTTCTTCATCTCCATACAAGAGCATGACATCCTTACCGTTAGAAATTTCATACAGATTGTGCGTATTATTCAATCAAATCCCAATACCGAAATGTTCTCACTTGCCTTATCAATCCTACACTGCATATCGTAATGAACAAAATAGTTTAATAGAGTTATTGTATTGTATCGTATCGAAAAATCTTGTTAAGTTTGTACAGAGCCTTCATGATAATTGCATAGGCAAATAAACTTCTCTTTATACACAATAATTGGAAAAGATCAGAGTATTTTTAAATATCTTAAATTCAATATCTTAAATCCTATTCTTCGTTTTTCCACATCATCTTTCTCATTTCTTTACCAACAATTTCCAATTGACTTTTCTCCAATTGATTCATGAATCTAACAAATGAATTCTTACCATCCTTTTTGTATACACTTACCCATTCATTTGCAAATTCTCCTGATTGTATGTCATTTAGTACTTTCTTCATATTTTGTTTTGCCTGGTTGTTTATTACCATTGGTCCTCTAGTGAGACCTCCATATCTTGCGGTCTCACTGACACGATTATACATTCCTGTTATTCCATATTTGTATATCAAATCTACTATTAGTTTTAATTCATGCAGACATTCATAATAAGCTACCTCTGGTTGGTAACCTGCTTCAACCAAAGTTTCAAATGCATTGAGTACTAAAGAATGAGCACCACCGCACAAATCAACTTGTTCTCCAAACCAATCTGTTTCAACCTCTTCTTTGAACGTAGTCTCAATTACACCTGGTCTTGTGCTTCCTATGGCCTTTGCCAATCCTAGAACTGTATTTAAGGCATTTTTGGAATAATCTTGGTAGACTGCGACAAGTGATGGGGTACCAAATCCTTCTTGAAATAATTCTCGTACTCTCTGACCTGGTCCCTTGGGAGCGACCATTACCACGTCAATATTTTTGGGCGGAACTATCCACTTCCAGTGTATGGCTGCTCCATGAGAAAAAGTCAGGGTTTTTCCTTCAGAAAGCCCGGGTTCTATTTCATTCTTGTATACAGTAGCCTGTTCCATATCTGGGGTTAGAACGTGAATAATATCAGCCAACTTTGAGGCTTCTTTTACTTCTTTAACTACATGTCCATCATTTTCTGCAATTTTCCATGATTTACCTTCTTTATACAATCCAATTATTACGTTCAATCCGGAATCTTTCATATTATTTGCTTGAGCTCTTCCCTGTATACCGTAACCTATTACGGCAATTGTCTTGTGCTTGAGTTGTTCTAAAGAAACATCATTGTCAAACCATTTTTTTGCAGTCATACTTACTCATATTTTGTATCGATATTTATAGTGAATTTAAGTGTATTATATTAAATTAGAATTTCTAAGTAACAGTGAGGGGTATTTTTTCTTACGTAGTGAAAATGGGGGCCAGCAACTAAATATTGTGGCTATGATTCTACGGCGTTTAGAACAAAGTCTAGATAGTAATTCAAATGACACACTGAATGTATATGGATACGTAGTGTGATTAAAAGTCCCAGAAGCACCGAAGATGGCGTAGTGTTCAGAACGGAGGTATTTTGTTGTGCCATTTTCTAGATTCTCCTGAATACTATAAAATAGACATAGAAAATGAAAGTTCACATTCTATCAATTTTTGATTCTTAGGTCCTCCCATGCTGAAGCATCTTTCTCCAATTCACTTTACTGTCGCTTGAAAGATATGTGCAATTACTTGTTTCTTAATGTTCTCATTTTGTAACGCCTTATTGAAAAACTGAGATTATTTCACGCTCTTGAAGCGTACAGCATTCCGCTATATATCCTATCAATAGGTATTTGTTTTTTCTCGGAATTAAACAATTTAATTTTATTGTTACCAAAAAACGAAATGAAATAACTCGGTTCCGTCACCCTAACTTGAAAGCCTTCTCCTTCTAATTTCCTTTTTAGATTATCATACCCATGATGATACTCAATTTGAATATGTGTAAAATTTAATAGTGTTGTAGTGGAGGACGACAAAATAATATCATATTCGCAACCTTCGCAATCAACCTTCAAAATGGTTGGAGTACTCTCACATTTATCAATTATACTTTGTAGTGAAACTACGGCTGGGCTATCAATTCCTTGCCTAATTGTTTCGATATTAGCGCAGATGCCATTTATTAATTCAATTCTTTCTGAAAACCCATTAAGGGCTATATTCTTACTAGCAAATTGACAGAGTTTGGGGTCAGGCTCAATAGCAATGACTTTTCTAGCACCATTTAATGCAAAATAAATCGACGAGTCTCCTATGCTGGCGCCTATATCGATAACAACCTTGTCTTTAACTGGCAAGAATTTATACTCTCTTGCGGTGTAGGACCACATGCTATCTGCGTTTGATACTCCCACATAGAACTTTATTTCATCAACCCTTACAACATCATTCTCATAGTCACAATCAAGGTTCAGGAGGTTACTATATAGCTGGAGATAATCATCTAGTATTACATGATTACCCGTTCTCAGAATAGCATGTATTGGGTATTGTCTCCTCAAAACCTTAATCATCACTGACAAGAAATTTTGGTATCTCTTTTGGAACATAGAGAAAAAATCAATATAAATTCGAAAAAAATTATAGTAACTCCTAATTCTACTGTAGAAAGACATATTTTTAGTCGAATCACGGGAGGTAAACATTGACGAAGTCTTAGGATATTCTACTTTTTTATTCAATATAAGAATATATTGTGGAACAGGTTTTCTTGTCTATCGATTTATCATGAGGTCATTATCCTATACCTATAACTTCAGGCATTGATTGACATCTAATTACTAAACCTCATTTTCCTTTTAATTAGAATGATTTTCGTGAATTAGAGTCCTTTCTACTAGATAACCAGGCACAAGCTGAGGAATCTGTGTTTTAAAAGATTAATTGGATAGCCTTTATAGATACATGTTATCTATCTGCATTACCAAATACGTATACCAAGATATTAGTCCAATATTTCGATTCTGGCACAACACTTTTTGCATTCCAGGATCAATATGCCATTCTTATTGGATATTACTGTGAATTTTTTTGCACCGCAGTGATTGCATATGGGACATGCCCTTAATGGCTTTGTCATGTTTTTCGTCAAATAATTATTTAACATCGGGATATTGTTTAATTTCGCCCGTCCCATCCCTTTGAGTTTCAAAAAGAACTTTTATTCTCTGAATTGCATCGAGATCCGAAATAATTTTAAATACCGCATTCGGTACAAAATTTTTCCACTCTTTGTCCATGACAATGTTCATCCTAATATTAGTACCGTTACAGTCATTCTCATTGTAGAATATAGGAGTACGAACACTAAAAATCTCAGAACTATGCGATAAAAGCTCAATTACAAATTTGTTACCAGAGTATATGGAATCAAACTTGGGTAACATAGATTTTAGGTGTTGGACCCAAATTGCATTATTCTCTAGATTCAATATCGGCACAATATACACTCTTCTAAGGTCAATTTTTGATTCTACTAAAGAATCATGAATAAAGTAAATTCGTTCGCCCGCAGTGAATGGATTTGTAAATGTGTAATTAAACTGAGAACTTCCTACAGCAATTATCAATTCTTCACATTCGCTTAATATTTGATGGACGAGTTTCAGATGACCATTGTGAAATGGCTGAAACCTCCCTATCATTAATCCACAAGACATTGCTATCTATTATTCAATTTATTTACTTGCTCTTTTATTTTGTCTTTGTCAACTTTCTTAAAGATTGGCTCGATTTCTCCTAGTTTATGACCTGGTTTCAGTAGTATGGTTCCAATGGAATCCCAATTCTGTTCGTGAATGTTACCTTCTAATGATATTTGTTTCCAAATTTGCTCCGCTGAAAATGGAGTGAATGGAGCAAGTAATATTGATAATGATCGTACGGCGTTAATTGAAATATAAAGGGTGGAACCTGATCGTTCAGGCTTCTTCCAGGGTTCTCTCTTCTGGAAGTATTGGTTGAAAATTGAAGAAAAAAACAGAATATTCTTTAGCGCTTTATCAATCTCGTTACTCGCAATAAAACCACCCACTGTATTCCCAACACGTTCTATTTCTCCCAATGCATTTTTATCCATCTCATCATACTCATTCGGCTTTGGTATCACATTACCAAAATTTTTCTTAATAAAAGTCAATGTTCGATTTACAAAATTTCCAATATTTGCTATTAATTCATTGTTTATCTTTTTCTCGAAATCATTCCAATCAAAATTGATATCGTCTTGAGAATAACTGCAAATTGATGCAATGTAAAATCGTAGATAATCAGCTTGAAAAAGATTCACAAATTCCCTCAATCCAATATACCAATTTCTGCTCTTAGAAATTTTATTATTTTGTAGCATAAGATGTCCACGTGTTGGGATGAAATCTGGTAATTTGTATTCTTGATTTATGCCAATTCTAATTGCTGGCAAAAATAGATAATGATGATAAACAATATCTTTTCCAATAAAATGATAAATTTTGGAACTATTCCATTTTTCTCTTGCCTTATCAATGTCTTGTAGCAGTCCAATTAGTGAAGATATATAACATAAATGATTATCAAACCAGCCATAGAACACTTTATCTTTTTGCTCATTACCTGCCATAGGAATGTTAACCCCCCAAGGAATGTCTCTTGTTATATCCCAATCTTTTAATCCTTCTACAATCCAGTTGAGCACATATTTCTTTACATCCTCTTGAAGTAATTTGTTATCCTTTAACCATTTTTCAAGAACATCGCCAAAATTAGAAAGCTTGAAGAAAAAATGATTGCTTTGTTTTTTAACGGGGGGAATTCCACAAATTGCACACTTTGGATCCAATATCTTTTCAGGGATTCGACCACACTTTTCGCAAAGATCTGAATATTGTCCAACCGCGCCACAATAAGGACACTTTCCAACAACATAGCGATCCGGCAAAAATTTCAAGTCTTTTTCACAATAGTACTGTACAACTACTTTTTCGTAGATAAGATCTTTTTTTCTTAATACATCAAAGACATACTGTACAAATTTCCTATTTGTTTCAGAGCTTGTTTGTGAAAAAGAGTCGAAAACAATCCCAGCTGAACTAAAATCTTCCAAATCTTTATCATGCCAGTATTTAACATAATCCTCCGGTTTTACTTTCTTTTTTTCAGTTTCAATAAGGATCGGGGTTCCAAAATCATCTGATGCACACAAGTGGTATACTTCCACTCCATTTAATTTTAGAAACCTGCGCAAGATATCTGCAGGTAGATAAGTAGACGAGATATGACCAAGATGAATCTCTCCATTTGCATATGGGAGTGCGCTTGTTATTATTACACTCTCTGTTTTGGAATTGAGCACAGCAGAAACAGTGATTACTACGGGGAATTAAAACTATCTGAAATAACCAATTTTACAAGACTTTCTGGGTTCCTTTATTTCAATGTCGACAATCATGACCAAAATCATGACTAATTAGTTATAACATATTGATTTGGTGTATAGCCAGATGGAAAATACCAGATTAATTGACAATGGAAAAAAGTCATGGGAATGGGCATGTTCTCATATGGGTATTATTAACGAAATTGTGAATCAAAACATTAACAACAAGCCCTTAAAAGGTCTAAGACTCGGACTTTCATTACATGTTACAAAAGAAACATCCGTCCTCGTAATAGCTGCGACTAAATTAGGTTCTAAGGTTTCACTGTGCTCAGCAAATCCGTTATCAGTACAAGAAGATATAACAGCATTTCTTTCATCAGAAGGAGTCAACGTATTCGCGTGGAAAGATGAAACTGAAAATGAGTATTTGGACAATTTAAGACAGGTTTTGGAATATCGGCCTCAGATACTTATAGATGATGGCTCAAACCTTCACGTTATGGCACACGAGAAGAAAAGCCAGGGGATTTTGGGTGGAACAGAGGAAACTACATCAGGAATTACAAGACTAAAAGCATTGGAAGAGCAGGGGAAATTGCGATATCCTGTGATTGGTGTAAACGAAGCTCGTACAAAGCACTTATTTGATAATCAATATGGAACGGGGCAAAGTACACTGACAGGAATTATTAGATTGACAAATGTTCTTATTGCTGGTAAACATATAGTTGTCTGCGGGTACGGTAATGTCGGTAGGGGTGTTGCAAAAAGAGCTAGAGGATTGGGGGCTAATGTTACTGTTGTTGAGGTTGATTCACTTAAAGCTCTAGAGGCATACATGGATGGTTACAATGTAAAAAAAATTAGTCAAGTAGTAGAAAATGCAGATATTTTTATAACATGTACCGGACAAAAAAACGTAATTATTGAAAAACATTTTAAAAGAATGAAAAATGGCGCGATACTTGCGAATGCAGGACATTTCGACAATGAAATAGAAGTACAGAAACTGATTTCAAATTCAAAAGAGAATTATTCCATTGGACCATATTTGGATTGTTTCAACATTAATGGCAGAAAAATTTTCCTACTGTCTAAGGGCAGAGTTGTTAATCTAGTGGGTGGAGAGGGAAATCCCCCGGAAGTAATGGCGATGTCTTTTGCAAATCAACTTCTTTCGATAATGCATATTTTTAAGAATCATGAAAGAATGCAAAAGAAAGTTTATCCCGTACCAAAGGAAATCGATTCTAATGTCGCAAAGTTATCATTAAAATATTTGCGGATTAGTATTGATAAGTTAACCCCTCTTCAGAGAAAATATGCAAAATCCTATGACACCTGAGTAATCTACTCTACAATTTTCATATCGAGTCTATTTTTATGATACTTTATGACGAAGTCTGAAGAGTTCACCTAAAATTGACACATAATATTTTATAAGTGATTGAAACTTAAAAACAATAATTATGACTTGGATGCGTGCTGCAAGTATTGAAGAATTTGAAAAGAAAACTGGGAAAGAAGTAAATCTAGGTGGAAGTAGGATTGCAATTTTTAGAACAAAAGGTAAATTTTATGCTATAGAAGCATTGTGTAGACACCAGGATGGCTCACTAGCTCCGGGTAAAGTGGATGGTGAGGTTGTGGAATGTCCATTGCATTCATGGCACTATAACGTACGCACTGGTGAATTATTAGATTATCTTGAAGGGGTAAAATTAAAAACGTATAAAATTGATTTGAAAGGTAAGGAAATTTACATAGACGTTTGAATCAATTAGTGCTACCTTACATTCATAGATTGCTATAGTTCCAACTTGAAAATATATAACAAACTTTCTGATACTCTTGAAGATATTGATATTACAGAAGATAATAAGATTAGGATGTATGTTTGTGGTATTACCGTATATGATGACTGTCACATTGGACATGCTAGAACCATAGTAGTTTTTGATATTTTAAGACGATACTTGAATCACAAAGGTAAGGAATTAGTATATGTACAAAACTTTACCGATGTCGATGACAAAATAATTAATAGGGCTAAATTGGATGGAAAGTCTCCTGATGAAATTTCCTCCAAGTATATAGAAAGTTACTTTGAAGATTTTTCCGAACTAAATGTTCTCAAGGCCGATTTCTATCCAAAAGCAACGGACCACATAATTGAAATAATAAGAGCCATAAAAATACTAAAAGAAAAAAATTATACGTATACTACTCTAAACGGAGTTTATTTCAAAGTGCGAGCATTTCCAAATTATGGTAAACTATCAAAGAAACATATTGATGAGCTCGAAGAAGGTACAAGAATTGAAATTGATAAATTAAAGGAGGATCCGTTGGATTTTGCTCTATGGAAATTCTCCTCTGATGTTCCGAATTGGGAAAGTCCTTGGGGAAGAGGCAGACCAGGTTGGCATATTGAGTGTTCGGTCATGGTGTCAAAGTTCCTTGGTAACGAAATAGAGATCCATGGAGGTGGCACTGACCTGATATTTCCTCATCACGAAAATGAAATTGCACAATCTGAAACTTTTAACGAAAAAAAACTAGCAAAAGTATGGATGCATGTAGGAATGATTACAATTAATTCAGAAAAGATGTCAAAGTCGCTCAGAAATATGATAGTACTTAAGAGCGCTCTTAAAAAATGGGGTTCTAATGTCCTTAGATTATACCTGATTTCTTCTCAATATTCAAAGCCTATGGATTACAATGATGAAATTTTGCAAGAATCATTGCAAAAATGGAGACAAATTGAACACTGTATCTATGAGCTTAGAACAACTAAAAATGTATCTGAAAACATGTACGAATTTGAGGATAAATGTAATGGTTTCCTAAATGATTTTTTGTCCGCACTAGATAGTAACCTGAATACACCATTAGCATTGACATCATTTATGAAGCTTGTTTCGTATGTTAACAACTTGAGTTCATCAGAGAAATTAACTATTAGCATGTCTGAGAAAACGCTACCTATAGTAGATATCATCATGGAGATCATCGGTATTAAAATAATTGCAGTTGATGATGATGCTAAAATCAAAATTGAAGAATTGATTGATCGGAGAAATAATCTCAGAGTTGAGAAGAAATTTCAAGAGGCAGACAATTTGAGAAAGAAGATCTATGAATTATTTGATGTTGAGTTGACAGATCATACCAATTACACATCCTGGAAAAAAAAAGAGAGAATTGAATTTGAATCTGAGCGATCATAGTTAAATCAATGAGTTCTAAAGATTATACTTGCTGTTTATTCTTTCACACAAAAGGATACTCCTTGACTTGACAAACTTTTAATTATAAGACTTCGAGTAATCTTAATTGAAAAACAAATACGCATTTTTCAGAATCATGATAATAGCTTCGATAGTTGTATCAACAAGTATTGTTTTGTCTCTTGATCCTATTAGAGACAATCTTCAAGTTTTTGGCGAATCAACCGGCGTCGTGGTGCCGCAACCACAAGAACAGTCAGGAAATAAAAGTAGCATCCAAGTTTTTACCGATTCACTCAGGGTATTGGTATCAAAGTCTACTGAACTTACGAGCAAATATCAACAGGAACTTGGAAAATGGACAACTAAGGAAAATGACAACATGACAATGATTACTATAACTGAGAGTTATTTATCCCTGTTTGAAGAGCTTGAAAATGAAGCAAGAGATCTGGTTGTTCCAAACGGACAGGAAAATATTAAAGATTCTTTTATCAAATCTGTTAATTCAGAAGCTGCCAGCTATGAGCACTTTAAGAATTATCTCATTACTGGAAATAAAACTGAAGATGAACTTTCAATAGACGATTTGTCTCTTGCTTTCCAGCATGAACAAGTTTATTCGGGTTTTCTACTAAAAAATCGTTAAACTATAGAGGAAAGTTATTTTGAAACACAGTTATATTGCCTCAACATACCAGTATATTTAGGATGTTTTGTTGTGAAGGATTATTTTAGAAATGTTTTCTGCTGCTTTTCTTTTCAGTTAATCACAATAATGATGTTAATGTTACTAGTTTG
>Ga0193739_1000306_pt1 | contig 13873 bp, 10 predicted proteins | sample L2a2metaG_FD_144926 | JGI IMG/M metagenome (GOLD analysis project Ga0193739, IMG submission 144926) | Soil microbial communities from a riparian zone of the East river system, Colorado, United States - L2a2 | ecosystem: Environmental > Terrestrial > Soil > Riparian zone | place: USA: East River...
TCGAGCCGCTCGAGGGGCGGGAACAGTTGAAACACCTGACCGAAACGGCGCGCCTTCAGCTCCCGAAACTGCAGCAGATAGAGCGCGGCAGTGATGAATGCCAGCGCCATCAACGCGAGTCCGAGGACGCTCAGCGCCACGTGCAAAATGAACCAGGTGTTGCGGCTGGCGGCCGTCTCGGGCCCCGAAGTGAGGCCGCTCAGAATGGCGAGGCCAACGAGGCCGGTGGCGAGCGGTGCGGTAAAGAACGAGACGGCGGAACCGCGTAGCAGCCGCTCACTCGCGAGCTGGAGCAGCACGAGACAGAACGCCAGCATCGAGAGCGCCGGCCCGAGGCCCACCAGGGCAAGTTGCGAGACGGCCACGACGTGCGCGGCAGCCCCAGCGCAGGGAAGCGCGATGGTGAGCGCCCGTGGGCTTGCGCGGAAGCCCATGAACGGTGCCAACGCAAGCGCGGTCGCCAATGCGTAGAGCGCCAGAGCAACGAGATGCAGCGTGACAATCACGGCAGATATCGGCCAGGCCCACGATCGTGGGCCCGGCCGCCTGTTAGGAAGGCATTTTCTTGATCAACCGTACCGGTAGATCCCGATTCAGCCCGGGGTGAACGATCTGGAGCAGCAGCCCTGTGGCGGAACGCTCGCGCGTGTGCACGATCATCATGACCGCCCGTACTTCCTCCGACGCCGCTCCCGCGAAGCCCTGCGCCGGTTTGTACACCTCGAACACGTCGCCCGGCGTAACGCCCTCCCTGCGGCCCTTGTCGATGAAGAAGTACTGCTGCGCGCCGGCGATCACACGGTCATCGCGCGGCGCGAGGAGTTTGCCGACAAGTCCCTGCTCGACGGGGATCGGGCGCACCTGCCCCGGGTCGCGGAACGGCTCGAGCGGCATCGCGAGCGCGCCGTCATGAATTCGGCCGAACTGCGCGACAACCTCCCCGAGGACCTGCTGCTCCTCGACGGACGTGACGCGCGCTATCCCGATGGGTACCACCACCTCGCCCCAGCGGCCGAACTCGAGGGCTCGATCGATGCGGGCGAGCAGCAACGAGTCGCCGACATGATAGGACGCGTTGCGCGGCGGCCGAATCGAGACCTCTTGGAACACCGTTGCGGATGTGCGCTCGGACAACCGGTGAATGGCCGGCGTGGCGGTGGCGCCGAGCACCCGGCCCCACGGCAGCCGCTCGTTCTCGCTCAGGAAGCCGGCGGCGTAGAACTCGCCAGCGCGGAGCGGACGATACGGCTGGTTCGTGTACGCCCGCAGCACGTCCTGGACGACCTGGCGATTCGTGCGGCGGCGATCGAAGATCGTCTCGTTCGTTTCCACGATCGCCGGCGGCGGCGCCTCGACGAAGATCTGCGCGGTGTCGCTGGGAATCGTATCGAGCGGCACGACGGCAACAATCGTATCGCCGGGCGTCGCGGAGACCGTGTCGGCCGCCAGGATCGTCGTGTCCTGCGGAACCGCAACCACCGTATCACCCTGCGCGACCACGTAGACCGGGGCGAGATTCAGCACCTCACCCGGATAGATCCAGTGTGGGTCTTCAACGACGTTCGTATTCAGGCGGTAGATCTCCGGCCACAGCAGTGGGTCGTTGAAGTACATCTGGGCGATGGACCACAACGTCTCACCACGTGAGACCGTGTGACTGGCGGGCATTTGCCCCTGGAAGGCGGCGACAGCCTGAGTCGTGTCGGGCTGGAACTCCGTCGTATCCTGTTGTACCTGCGTGGTGTCCTGCGCCGGCAGGACTCGCCACGTCAACGTCAGCGTCACCGCCGCCAGGGCCAGAACTACGACGCGGCTAGAATGGCAGATCGTCGTCCTCCTCATCCAGCGCCTCCGGGAACGCGTCGAGCGACTCTGCGGGCTTTCCGCCACTTTCCGAGGCGGCCTTGCCCGCGCCAACACCGGCGGGAGCCGCGCTGCCTCGGGACCCCAGCATGATCAACTCGCGCGCGATGATCTCGGTGACGTAGCGCGTTTGCTTCTCGCGATCTTCCCAAGTCCGGTACTCGATCCGCCCCTCGATGTAGACCTTGTCGCCCTTCTTCAGGTACTTCTCGGCGACATCCGCCAGGCCGGATCCCTTGTTATTCCAGCAGATAACCCTGTGCCACTCTGTCTTTTCCTGCTTCTCCCCCCCATTCCCCGTCCACTGCCGGCTGGTTGCCACGGACAGGGTGGCTACACGGGAACCGTTATTCGTGCTGCGCACCTCGGGATCGGCCCCCAGATTCCCGATGATCTGGACCTTATTAAGACTGCGGCTCACAACAACCTCCGACGATGAAGCGGGTTGGGCCCAAGGGTGCCACACACTATATAAATCGCAAGTCATTCTGTCAACCAAACATACGCCACTTGTACCGAAGTTATGCATCACGTCTCAGCACAATGGCGTCCTCCACCGGGCGCCGGTAATACTGCTTCCGCCGCCCGACCTCCTGGAACCCGTGGGCCCCGTAGAGGGCGCGCGCCGGGGCGTTCGACTCGCGAACCTCGAGGTACACGTGCTGGACCCCACGCCGGGCCAAGGCGGCGAGGATGTCCCGGACGAGCGCGCGTCCCAATCCGTGACGCCGGTCGCTGGGCGCGACCGCCAGGTTCAGGATCTCGCCTTCATCGGCGGCGTCGAGCGCGACAACGTAGCCGGCGACCCCCCCCCCGTCCCCCGCTTCGGCGACCTGGAAAAGAGCGTCAGACGACAGGCAGTCGCGGAAGTCCTGCGTGGACCACGGATCGGCGAAGACGCTCCGCTCGATCGCGTGTACCGCGGGGACGTCGGCGAGTCTAGCGGGACGAATGCGGCAGCGGTCGCCCGTGGCGCGCCTCCCATTTCGCCTGCGCTTCGGCTGGCCGGCCGTAGATCGGCTCGGCGATCGTCGTGTTGTCGAGTGGTCGGCGTGCACTCTCGTACGACGCGAGCGTCAGCAACGATCCAGCGACGGGCGGCAGGGCTTCCAGCGGCACCGGCGACCGGCCGATCCAGCGCAGGATCTCGTCCGCGTAGCGCTGGGCGCCATCGCCGACGGCGAGCCGTGGCCGGACGGGAGTGACCCGGGCGAGCTCAGCGACCGTGAACAATCCCGGCGCAACGATCGTCTCGACACCGTCCGGAGGAAACGCGTAAATCGCGCCGAACACTTGCCCGCGCAGCGCGTCGAAGCAGGCCGCCACGGGACCCCGCTCACCTGCGGCCGCCGCGTGCGCGGCGCCAAGCAGCGACGGCACAGCAACCACGGGGAGCTCGCGCTCGTGCGCGAGGCCTTTGGCTGCCGCCCAGCCGATCCGCAGTCCTGTGAAACTGCCTGGCCCGTCGGCGACGACGATTTCCGCGATCCGCTCCAACGTCACCCCGGCGAGCGTGATGACCTCTTCAATGAGGGGCACGAGTTGGGCCGCATGTTGTCGCGCGCCCCGAATCGAGCGCGCCACGGGTGGAGCGCTGCGATCACGCCAGCCGACGGCGACGCTGGCCACCTCCGTCGCCGTATCGATGGCGAGTCTCACGGGCTCGCCGTTTCCTCGACGAGCCGGCGGGATGGATCCACGTCGTATGAGAGGCGAAAATGGCGGTCGAGCGGCGGCGCCCAGGGCCCTGCGCGCTCGGGCCACTCGATCAAGACAATCGCGCGCTCCCACACCATGTCGTCGAAGCCGAGGTCGCGCGCTTCGTCGGGGTGACGCAGGCGGTAGCAGTCCACGTGGTAGACGGGCGTCTCGCCAGTATCGTAATGGTGGACGAGGGCGTAGGTGGGGCTCGTGGCGCGCGCGCGCGCGCCCAATCCTCGGCAGATCGCCTGGACCAGCGTCGTCTTCCCGGTCCCCAACTCTCCCGACAACCCGATGACAGCGGAGGCGGTGAGCTGAGTGCCGAGCTCCTCACCGAACCGGTTGAGCTCGCTCGCGGAGAGGCGCATCGGCCTTGAGCTCCAGGAGCTGATCGCGCAGTACGGCCGCCAGCTCGAAATCGAGCTCCTCGGCGGCGGCCTGCATCTGCTGCTCCAGCATGCGGATAAGCGTCTCGCGCTCGCCGGCATCGGCGGGGCGGCGGACCGCCGCGGCACCCGGTTTTGTCGCGCGGGCATCGGCGACGCGTGTGACGAAGCGGATGTCGCCGACCGATTTCACGATGGAGCGCGGGGTAATACCGTGCTCGATGTTATGCGCGACCTGGGCTTCCCGGCGCCGGTTCATCTCGCTCAGCGCGCGCTCCATCGATCCCGTCACGCGATCAGCGTAGAGAATGGCTCTGCCCTCGAGGTGGCGGGCCGCCCGGCCCACCGTCTGAATGAGCGAGCGGTCCGACCGCAGGAAGCCTTCCTGGTCGGCATCGAGTACCGCGACCAGCGACACCTCCGGCAGGTCGAGGCCTTCGCGCAGCAGGTTGATCCCGACCAACACGTCGAATTCCCCGAGCCGGAGTCCCCGAATGATCTCGACGCGCTCGATCGCGTCGATTTCCGAATGCAGGTAGCGCACGCGGACGCCGTGCTGCTGTAAATAGTCGGTGAGGTCCTCGGCCATGCGCTTGGTCAGCGTCGTGACGAGGACCCGTTCGCTCTTCTTCTCGCGCTGCCTGATCTCGCTGAGCAGGTCGTCCACCTGCCCCGCCACCGGCCGGATTTCGACCTGCGGGTCCACCAGGCCGGTCGGCCGGATGATCTGCTCGACGATCACGCCTCCCGAGAGACGCAGCTCGTCCTGTCCCGGCGTGGCCGAGACGAACATCATGCGGGGCACGAGGCTCATGAACTCATCGAAGCGCAGCGGCCGGTTGTCGAGCGCCGAGGGTAGCCGGAAGCCATAGTCCACCAGCGTCTGCTTGCGCGAGCGGTCGCCTTCATACATCGCGCCCAGCTGCGGCAGCGTCTGATGGGACTCATCGAGGATGCAGAGGTAGTCGTCGGGGAAATAGTCGAGCAGGCAGGCGGGTCGCTCTCCCGTCTGCCGGCCGCCGAAGTGCCGTGAGTAGTTCTCGATGCCGGCGCAGCGGCCGACCTCCATCAGCATGTCGATGTCGAAGTGCGTACGGGACTCGAGGCGCTGCGCCTCGAGCAGCTTGTTTTGCGCGCGCAGCTCCGCCAGCCGCTCGGCCAGCTCGGCGCGGATTCGCGACACGGCGCGCTCGATCGTAGCCCGCTGGGTGACGAAATGCGTCGCGGGGTAGATCGCGGAGCGATCCATCTGTTTGATGACATTGCCGGTCAGCGGATCGATCTTGGCGATCCGCTCGATCTCATCGCCCCAGAACTCGATGCGCACCGCCTGCTCGTCGTAGGCGGGAAAGACCTCCACCGTATCGCCGCGCACACGGAACGTGCCGCGCTCGAAACCGATGTCGTTGCGCTGGTACTGAACCGCGACGAGATCGGCGAGCAGGGCATCGCGACCGCGCGTCTCGCCCTGTTGCGCAGTCACCAGCAACTCCCGATAGAGCTCGGGGTCCCCGAGGCCGTAGATCGCGGAGACGCTCGCCACGATGATGACGTCGTCGCGCTCCATGAGGCTCGACGTCGCGCGCAACCGCAGGCGCTCGATGTCGTCGTTGATCGACGAGTCTTTGGCGATGTACGTGTCCGTGGACGGCACGTACGCCTCGGGCTGGTAGTAGTCGTAGTACGAGATGAAGAATTCCACGGCGCTCGCCGGGAAAAACGTCTTCAGCTCCCCGTACAGCTGGGCGGCGAGCGTCTTGTTGTGCGACAGCACGAGCGTGGGCCGGCCGAGATCGGCGATCACGTGCGCCATCGTCATCGTCTTGCCCGATCCCGTGACGCCCAGGAGCGTCTGGTACTTGTCGCCGCGGCGCAAGCCGGCGCTCAGCTCGCGAATGGCGCGCGGCTGATCACCCGCCGGCGGCGGTGCGGATCCCAGCTCAAAAGGCATAGGAGGGAAAACTAACCGACGACGACTTCAGCGGGACCGCTCGAGTCCCGTCTGGCAATCTCCGTCACACCCTTCACCTTGCGGACGGCCTTCAAAACCTTGTGGAGATGGGTATGGTTCTCGACCTCGACCAGGACCGAGCCGAAGACGACGCCGTCCTTCGAGGCGAGCTCGGCGCTGCGGATATTGGTGCCCGTGCCGCTGATCGCCTCGCAGATATCGGCATAGAGGCCCCGGCGGTCTTCCCCGCTGACCGCCAGTCGCACCACGAACGTTTCACCCTCGACCTCCCGCCAATCGATCTCTACACGGCGCTCTTCGTCGCCGGAGAGCGTGAGGAGGTTGGGGCAATCGTTGCGGTGGATCGAGATGCCGCGTCCTTGCGTCACGTAGCCGACCACCGGATCGCCGGGGACAGGTTGGCAGCACTGGGCGTACCGGACCATCAAGCCTTCGACGCCGTGAATCTTGATGCCACGACCGAGGCGGAGGCGTTCGATGACCCGTCCAAACGCGGTCGGCTTGGGCGACTGCTGTTCGTCCGCCGGTATATCGGGATACAGCGCGTTGATCATCTGGCCGATCTGCACATCCCCGCGGCCGATCGCTGTCTCCACCTGCTCGGCAGCGCCGAGTCCGAGCTTCTGCGCGGCCTGCGTCAGCTGCGCTGGTGTGGGCGGATCGAGCCGGCGGCGCCGCACCTCGCGCGCGAGGATCTCCCGGCCCAGCGAGACGCTGCGCTCCTGCTCCTCCTGCTTGATCCACTGGCGGATCTTCTGGCGGGCGCGGCCCGTCTGGACATGCGCCAGCCAGTCGCGCGACGGCTTGGCCTGCTGGCTGGTGAGGACTTCGATCGTATCCCCGTTGCGCAGCGGACGGTGCAGTGGCGCGATACGTCCGTTGACGCGCGCGCCGTTGCAGTGCTGGCCGACTTCCGTGTGGACCATGAAGGCGAAGTCGATCGGTGTCGCGCCCTTGGGCAGCCGCTTCACATCGCCCCGCGGCGTGAAGACGAAAATCTCGTCCTGATAGAGGTCGATCTTGAGGAACTCGAGGAATTCCTCGGGGCTGTGCGCGTCCTGCTGCAGCTCGATCAATTGCCGGAACCACGAGAGGTGGTGATCGAGCTCGTCGGCGCGCTTGCCGTTCTCCTTGTACAGCCAATGCGCCGCGATACCGTACTCCGCCGTGCGATGCATGTCGCGCGTGCGGATCTGGATCTCGTACAACTGCCCGCCTGGACCGAAGACGGTCGTGTGCAGCGATTGGTAGCCGTTCGACTTGGGACTCGCGATGTAGTCCTTGATCCGCTCCTGCAACGGCGTCCAGGTGTGGTGGATGATGCCGAGCACGTGGTAGCAGTCGGTGATGCTGTTGACGAGCACACGCACGGCGAGGAGATCGTAAATCTCCTCGAACGGCTTGCCGCGCTTCTTCATCTTCTTGAAGATGGACCAGAGGTTCTTGGGCCGGCCCACGATTTCCCAGCCCACGATCCCGGCGCGCCGCAGCTCGTCTGACAGCGGCGCCCGCATCCGCTCGATCGTGCGGTCGCGCTCCACCCGCTTCGCCTTGACGTGCCGCGCCAGCTGCTTGTAGTCGTCCGGCTCGAGATACTTGAACGCGAGGTCCTCGAGCTCGGCTTTCACCCCGGCCATGCCGAAGCGATGGGCCAGCGGCGCGTACAGCTCGCGCGTCTCCAAGGCGATCCGCTTCCGCTTCTCGGCGGGAAGCGGATCGAGGGTGCGCATGTTGTGCAGCCGGTCGGCGAGCTTGATGATGATGACGCGCGCGTCGCGCGCGACCGACATCAGCAGCTTGCGGTAGTTCTCGGCTTGCTCCTCGGCGGTCGAGCGGAAGGTCAGGGTCGAGATCTTGGTGAGACCGTCCACCAGGTCGGCGACTTCGTTGCCGAAGTCTTTACGCAGCAGATCGAGCGTGACGTCGGAATCTTCGACCACGTCGTGCAACAGCGCGGCGGCGATCGTCGTCGTATCCATCTGCTGCTCGGCGAGAATCGTCGCGACGGCCACGCTGTGGGAGACGAAGTCGTCCCCCGACAGGCGTTTCTGACCTTGATGCGCCTGCGCGCTGATCCGGTAGGCGCGCGACAGCACCTCCAGGTCGAGGCGGTCGCGCTGCGCCGCGACGGCCTTGGCCAGCTCGGGCGCCAGGATCGGCACCGTACTCGTCACAACAGACCGGCTTCCGCGAAACTCACGTACCGCTCTCCTCCTCCGATGACCACATGGTCGTACACCGGAACATCCAGCACCCGCCCGGCATCGACCAGCTGCCTCGTCACGGCTCGATCGTCAGCCGAGGGCGTGGGATCGCCGCTCGGATGGTTGTGCACAACGATGATGCCCGCCGCCGCCTCGGCGATCGCCGCCCGGAACACTTCGCGCGGGTGCACCAGCGAGCTGTTGAGGATGCCCCGCGTGATGAGTATGTCCGCCAGAATCTGACTCTGGCTCCCCAAGGCCAGGACGTGGAACTCCTCGACGGCCAGATCGCGCAGGCGCAACCCGTAGTACCGCTGCACGTCCCCCGGTCCCCTGATCCGCTCTGGGGGCGGCTCCGTCTCCGTCCCAACACGGCGCCCCAGCTCGACCGCCACGGCCAGACGGGCAGCCTTGGTCCGCCCTACTCCAGGAATCCGGGCCAGCTCAGCCCACGGACGCGAGGCGAGCCGGCGGAGCGATCCTTCTCCCCGCGCCAGGATTTCGGCGGCCACGGCGAGGGCATCCTGCCCACGTGTCCCTGTTCCTAGGAGAATGGCCAGTAGCTCCTGCGCCGTCAACGCGCCGGCCCCAACGGCCCAGAAACGCTCGCGCGGGCGGTCATGCTCGAGGTGCTCGGAAAGACGCAATGGCATGGCGGGATTGTACGCGGCGACAAGGGTTGGGACAGGGCCGTTTAATGCCGCCAGGTCCGAAAACGCGTAGGGGCGCCGCATGCTGCGCCACTACAATCCGCCTCTTAGTGCCAGGTTGCCTTACATCGCCGCTCCGTGGCACTTCTTGAACTTCTTGCCGCTCCCACACGGGCAGGGGTCGTTTCGACCCACGCCCGCATACGGGTTGGCCGCAAATGCGGGCTCGGCCACACCGCCACCGGCGCTCCTCCGTACTGACGGCGGTGGCGGCTCGCCACTGGTGACGAGACCATCGGCGGCCGCTTTCGATGCCACGATGGGCGCCTGCCGGCGACTCCCGCCCGGCAGTCCACCCGCGGGTCCGGTGACCGGACGGCTCGGCGGCCGCTGACCGCCGGGGGGAGCGCCCGGTGGCGGGCCGACCTCGACCTGCAGCTTGAGCCAACGCTCGGCGAATGTCGTGTAGAGATCGCCTATCAGGCCCTTGAACATCTCGAACGCTTCCTGCTTGTACTCGACGAGCGGGTCTTTCTGTCCCCAGGCCCGGTAGTAAATGCCCTCGCGCAGCTGGTCGAGATCGTACAAATGATCGCGCCATTTGTCATCGACGACGCCGATGGTAATCTGCGCCAACGCCTGCTCAGCGAGCTTGGGAATCCCGGTCTTCGTTTCGATGTCGCGGAGGTAGTCGAGTTTCTTCTGGAACGCCTCCCGGCCGGCCTGCTGTGCGGCGCGCACGAGATCCTCGCGCGTCCTGACCGTGTGCGGATCCGTCACGCCGGGAATGGACACCAGGAATTTCTGCAGGAACTCCGTCTCGATCAGCGCGCGGTCCCATTGGCCCGCGTCGTCGTACTCCGCGATCAGCGCCTCGGCGAGCCGTTCGACCGCACTATCGATCATGCGCTGCGCCTCGGCCTTCAGCTCTTCCCCGCCTTCGAGCGCGTACAGCCGCTGCGAGTAAATGACCTCCCGCTGCTGGTTCATGACGTCGTCGAATTGCAGCAGCCGCTTGCGTGCCTGGAAATTCTGGAGCTCGACACGCTTTTGCGCCTGGCCGATCGCCGCCGTCACCCACGGATGCGTGATGACTTCGCCCTCTTCGGCGCCGGTGCGGTCCATGATGCGCGCGATCCGGTCCGAGCCGAACAGGCGCATGAGGTCGTCTTCGAGCGACAGGTAGAAAATGCTCTGGCCCGGATCGCCCTGGCGTCCGGACCGGCCGCGCAGCTGGCGGTCGATGCGCCGGGCCTCGTGCCGCTCGGTCCCGATGATGACCAGGCCGCACGGCGGATCTTCGTTGCACTGCAGCTCTTTGATCTGCTCCGCCGTGAGGTCGGCCTTCTCGACCATCTGTCCGAACGGCGCCTCGCGGGACTTGATGCCGCACACCTGACACTTCTTGACGCCCGGGCCGAGTTTGATGTCGGTGCCGCGGCCGGCCATGTTCGTCGCGATCGTGATGGAGCCGGGCTGGCCCGCCTGCGCGACGATTTCGGCCTCGCGCTGGTGGAACTTCGCGTTCAGCACTTCGTGCTTCATGCCCCGCCGCTTCAGCAAGCGAGCCAGCGTCTCCGAGACCTCGACGTTGGTCGTCCCGACCAGCACCGGCAGGCCACGCTTGTGTTGCCGCTCGACCTCTTCCATGATCGCGTCGTACTTGTCTTTGCGCGTCTTGTAGACGAGATCGTGCTTGTCCACGCGCCGCACCGGCCGGTTCGTGGGAATGACGACGACTTCGAGCTTGTAGATCTGATGGAATTCGGTCTCTTCCGTCTCGGCCGTGCCGGTCATGCCCGCGAGTTTCTCGTACATGCGGAAGTAGTTCTGGATCGTGATGGTCGCGAGCGTCTGCGTCTCCTCGCGGACGGCCACGCCTTCCTTTGCTTCCACGGCCTGGTGCAAGCCGTCCGACCAGCGCCGTCCGGGCATCAACCGGCCGGTGAACTCGTCCACGATGAAGACCTGCCCGTCCTGCACGACGTATTCGACGTCCTTCTCGTAGAGCGCATGCGCCTGCAGCAGCTTGTGAATGATGTGGAGGATTTCGCTCTTGGACGCGTACTCGGCCTCGACGGCGCGGCGGCGCTCGATCCGCTCCGCGGGGGAAAGCTCGGTGTCGTGCTCCAGCTCGTGCACGGCGTGGGAGATGTCGGGCACCACGAACAGCGTCGGATCCTGCGGCGACATCGCTTCCACACCCTTGTCGGTCAGGTGCACGGAGCGGCCCCGCTCGTCCATCACGAAGTACAGATCGTCTTCGACATCCCGCATCTTCTGGTCGCGCGCGGGTAGCTTGCGGTCGGCGAGGCGATCGAGCTCCACCCGCTGCACCAGCTGTTTCACGCCCTGCTCGTTCAGCAGCTTGAGCAGCTTCTTGTTCTTGGGCATGCCGAGCTGCGCCTTGTACAACATCTTCGCGCCTTCGTAATTGGTGTCCGGGCTCTCGAGCAGCGGCTCGCCCCGCGCGATGAGGTCGTTCGCGATCGCGGTCTGTTTGCGGACGAGCTGGACGACCTGCGTGTTGAACTGCGCGTATTTCTCGTCCGACTCGGCGCCGACGGCGCCGGAGATGATCAGCGGCGTCCGTGCCTCGTCGATCAGGATCGAGTCGACCTCGTCGATGATCGCGTACACGTGACCGCGCTGTACCCGCTGCTCCAGGCTGCCCACCATGTTGTCGCGCAGGTAGTCGAACCCGAATTCGTTGTTCGTACCGTAGGTGATGTCGCACAGATACGCCGCCCGGCGTTCAGGAGTGCCGGGCTGCGAGTCGTCGATACAGCCCACCGTCAGCCCGAGCCATCTGAAGAGGTGGCCCATCCACTGCGAGTCGCGCCGCGCGAGATAGTTGTTGACCGTCACGAGGTGCGCACCGCGCCCCGACAGGGCATTGAGATACAACGGCAGGGTCGCGACCAGCGTCTTGCCCTCGCCCGTCGCCATCTCGGCGATCTTCCCCTGGTGCAGCACGATGCCGCCGATGAGCTGTACGTCGTACGGCACCATGTCCCATTTCATCGTGTGCCCGGTAACCACGACGTCGCTATTGAGCAGCCGGCGCGCGGCTTCGCGCACCGTCGCGAACGCCTCGGGCAACAGATCGTCGAGCGTGCGCTGCAACTGGGTGACGAACGCCTGCTCCGCTTTCCTCAATTGGTCGCTGAGATTCGCGCGCTCGGCGGGGTCAGGACAATCATGCTTTGCCTGCTTCAGCCGCTCGACCTCGGCGTGAAGCTCGCCGGTGCGCGCAGCGATCGCTTCACGGAACTTGGCCGTTTGCGCCTGGAGCTCGGTGTCGCCCACGTCCTTGAGGCGCACTTCGTGCTCATGAATCGCATCCACAATCGGCTGGATGCGCTTCTGCTCGCGGTCGAACCGCGTCCCGAAGATCCTGGTGAACCAACGATTGCCCATTACACCCCTAGCGATAGAGCCCGTGGGCGCCGATGTACTCGCGCACCGGATCGGGCACTAAATATCGAATGGAACGCCCCTGTTTGACGCGTTCGCGCACCTGCGTCGCGGACAGGTCGATCACTGGCACCGGGATCACCCGGCTGATCAGGGGGTGCCGGGGGGGCGGCACGATCGCGCCCGGCCGCGCGAAGACGACGACGTCGGCAAGTCCCGGGAGCGCTTCGACTTCCCACCAGGCCGCGAGGTCGCGGGCGGCGTCCGCCCCTAGCAACAACGTGAACCGGTTCCCCGGCTCCCGGTCCCCCAGGGCTCGCAGCGTCCGGACCGTGTAGGAGGGCGTCGGCAGACCGAGCTCGACCCGCTCCACCCGGAGGCGAGGGTTGCCCGCGATCGCCAGATCCAGCATGGCGGCGCGTTGCTCGGCGGTCGCCTGATGGGCGGCGCGCTTGAACGGCTGCTCGCGCGCCGGCAGAAAGCGGACGGTAGCACCGGTACCCAGGGCTTCTACCGCCGCTGCCGCGAAGATCAAATGCGCCACATGCACGGGGTCGAACGAGCCCCCGAACAGCGCGTCCACTCGACTCAGGACGGGGTGGAAGCGACCGCGGGACAGCTGGCAGCAAGCCGCGTCGCGTTCGGATAGAAGCGGCGCAAGTGCTCGCAGGTTTCCTGGATTTCCTGCGTGTAGCCGATCGCCCGGTAACTATCGACCAGCCGCAGCAGAGCGTCGGACGCACGCTGCGCATTGGGGAAATTCGCGATCACGTCCTTAAAGTAGATGATCGCTGAGTCGTATGCCTTCCGGCGCAGATAGAACATGCCGTTTTTGTACGTCTTCTCGGCGAACTGGTTCTCGAGACGTCGCACATGCGGACGCGCCCGCGCCGCAGCCTGGCTGTCGGGAAAGCGTCCAGTCAGCTCCTGATAAATCGCCAGCGCGGCTTCGCCATACGTGGGATCGAGCTCGGGACGACGCCACAGCCGCAGATTCGCATCCCCCGCCCGGAGCAAGGCGAGCGGCGCGTACTCCGTCGTCGAGAATTCATCCGCGACCTTGCGAAAATCCGACGCGGCCTGCACGTAATCTCCGATCTGGAAATTGCACTCGGCCAGGTAGTAGCGCGCCTGCGCCAACTCCTCCTGCGTCGTACTGAACTCAAACGTCAGCCGCTGGAAAATGAGTTGGGCCTTGCGGAACTCGCCGCGCCGGAAGAGCCGCATCGCGCGCTCGAGCTCGACCTCCGGCTGCACCGCCGGCGGTGTGCTGGCCACTCGAGTGCCGGGGCGGCACGCGATTCCTCCGAGCGCCGCGACTAGCGCCAGCACGCCGATGGTCCGCTGCATCATCATTCCGGTTCAGCCTTTCCTAATGCGTTGAGCTTTTCCTGCGCCCGCTGGGAAATCGTATCGCCCGGCGTACCGCCAACCAGCGCCTGCTGGTAACTCTCCATCGCGCCTGCCAGGTCGCCCTGTGCCATGCGCACGTCACCGAGGCCGAGAAACGCCGCCCGCACAACGTCGGGGGACGCGCCCGGCGCCGTGGCCCGGCGGAACCAGCCTTCCGCATCGGCCGGACGCCCCTGCGCCAACGCTGTCTCGCCTTCGACGAGCGCGCACAAACCGAGGCCTTCGCGCGCGGCTTCGACGACTACCGCTGCCCGCTGGCGCCGGCTG
>Ga0193739_1000307_pt1 | contig 13827 bp, 21 predicted proteins | sample L2a2metaG_FD_144926 | JGI IMG/M metagenome (GOLD analysis project Ga0193739, IMG submission 144926) | Soil microbial communities from a riparian zone of the East river system, Colorado, United States - L2a2 | ecosystem: Environmental > Terrestrial > Soil > Riparian zone | place: USA: East River...
CTTTACCACGCCCCCGCCGGCATCGCCGGCCTGTAGAGGAACGCTCTTGCCCAGCTTCGGTGCCCGCTCTCGGTCCCGGCTCGCCACCTGCGACCCGCGCCTCGTCCGTCTGTTCGAGGACGTCGTGACGGTCTACGACTGTTCGGTCGAATGTGGCGCCCGCTCCGTGGACGAACAGCTCGCTGCCATCGCGAGCGGGCACTCGAAGCTTACCGATCCGTTCGCATCTCTGCACGTCGTCGGCCCTGCGCGACCTCTGGCGCTTGCGGTTGACGTTGCGCCCTACCCCGTCGTCTGGCCGGACATGAAGACGATGAAGGTGCGCGAGTACGTCCACGCGATCGGCCGGTTCTACCACTTTGCCGGCGTCGTTCGCGAGTGCGCACGCCTGATGAGCCTTCCGATCCGCTGGGGCGGTGACTGGGACAGTGACCTGGACTTCAATGATCAGACGTTCGACGACCTCGATCACTTCGAGATCGTCGCTTGAAGCACAGCCTAGTTCCCGTTCTGGGTACGCTCGTTTTCCTTTTGGGTGCGCCGCTCGCGGCGCAGCGCATCGACCCTGACTGGTGCCTTACCTGCCGGGATTCACAGGAGCACTTCGTTGCGGGCGCAGGGGTTGGCATCGGTGCCCGTCTCATCCTTCCCAAGGCGAAGCCGTGGCAGCGGATCCTCGTCACGGCGACGATCGGACTTGCCTACGAGCTCGGCCAGGAGGGTGTTGCCCGGAACGAGCGGCTCGCGGGCCGAGGCTATGGCGTTGGCCCGAAGGACTTGTTGCTAGACCTCGCCGGCGCCGTGCTCGTTGAGCTTGTCTGGAAGCGTGGCCGCTGATGTTCCAGCTCGTCTTCACGAATGGCACCATCTGCTTGGCGACCCGCGTGGTTGCCGTGATGTATCCGCACGACGACGAGGGCAAGAAGACGTATTACGTGGCGCAGATCGACAATGCGAAGCGCCGCATCAATCCCGCCGACGTCGCGTCTGTCGCGATGGTGGTATGAGCGCCGCTGCTCGGATGGACCGCCGCCACACGAAGGTCCACAAGGCGCCCGAGCCCTGCCCCGTGCGTGTCTCCCAGGTTCCTACGACGCAAGCCGAGCGGTACGCGCTCGAGCGCGACTGCTTGAAGGCGGCGACGCGTGCCGGACATGGCGGGAAGCAGGCGAAGGTCGCCGCTACCCGTTACTACAACGCCGCGGTCGCCGAGGCCTCGCGCGTGGTTCGCGAGCCCGCCACGCAGCCATCTATCCTCACTCGCCCTGGCGCGACTGTGCCGACTCCGCCCGCACCACGCGGAATGGCTCAGACCGAGAGCGGGCTATACGTCCCCAAGGAGAGTGCGTGAGAGGTTCCCGTCCACGCGTCTACCTCGCCGGCCCCATTACGGGGCTGAACTACCAAGGCGCGACAGATTGGCGCGAGCACGTGATCGAGGAGCTGCTGCCGGGCATCATCGGGGTGAGTCCGATGCGCGGCAAGGCGTATCTCCGTGACTACGGAGTCATCGGGGGCACATCCGATGAAGCGTACACGAAGATAAGCGTACTCGCGCACCCCAAAGGGGTGATTTGTCGGGACCGCTGGGACGTCACGACCTGTGACGCCGTGCTGATGAATCTGCTCGGTGCGGAACGGGTCTCGATCGGGACGATGATCGAGGCCGGTTGGGCTGATGCGGCGCGCAAGCCCGTGATCGTGGTGCGAGAGCCGACGAATGTTCATGCGCACATGATGCTGGACGAGATCGCTGGGTACACCGTAGAGACGATTGAGGAAGCGGTGCATATCCTGCGAATCCTGTTCTATCGGAAGAGCCAATGACTCGGCACTTCCAGACCGGCGCGACCCGCGACACCGACTTCAGTAAGATCGACCCCGAAGGCGCGATCTCGCCGCTCGTCCTCCGTCGCTTCGCGGAGTACATGCGCGAGTGCCAAACGCGGAACGTCCCGCCTGGGCAAACGGTGCGGGCGAGCGACAACTGGCAGAAGGGCATCCCGCTTGCCTCCTACGCCAAGAGCCACGCGCGCCACACCCTCGACTTCCTGCAGTTGCACGACGGCTTCCCGGTCATCGACGACAAGGGCCAGCCCGTGACGGTTGAGGTCGCGCTTTGCGCCATCCTCTTCAACGTGCAGGGCTACCTCTTCGAACTGCTGAAGCAATCCGTCACATTGGCCCCAAGTGTCGGAAAGTGACAACGGGCGCCTGGGCCACGACCCCGCCTTTCAAGGACGAGCCGAAGGATCGCTGGCTCCGGCTCGTGCTGGCCGCCAAGCACTTCAAGATCGACGTCGCCACACTGCGTGACCTGGCTCGCGCCGGCACCATCGTGGCGAAGCAGAAGCTGACCTCCGGCGATTGGCTCGTGTCCGAGCGCAGTCTCCGTCAACACCTCTTTGGGAGTCCTGATGCTCGCTCGTGATGATCGGTTCATGGCCTCGCTGCGCGAGCGGTTCCAGCCCCGACCGTGGTCGTACGCCCGACCCGTGACCGAGTTTCCGCAGATCGTCATCACGGTGCCCGACGCATGGGAGACCGTACTCCTCGCCCCGTGGTACGACCTGCACATCGGCGCAAAGAACCACGACGCCGAGCTCCTGAAGCGCCACCTCGCGTGGTTTGAGCAGACGCCGAACGTCTTGGGATGGCTCGGCGGCGATCAGATCGAGAACGCCTCAAAGCTCTCGGTCGGCGCCGGTGTGTACGAGCAGGACTACGACCCGGACAACCAGATGGTGCAAGTGATGCAGCAATTCGCATCGGTCCGGCACAAGCTCCTGTTCTCACTGCCCGGGAACCACGAGGATCGCACCAACATCATGGGCGTCGATCTCGCGTGGTGGATGAGCGCTGTCCTCGAGCTTCCATACTTCCCCGACTACTGCTTCTGCACGATCAAGTGGCGCGGAAACAACTTCCGCGTCTCGGCGCACCACGGGTCGGGTGGCGCGGCCACGGCCGGCGCCCAGCGGATGGCGGCTCGCAAGCCGATCGCGTGGGCCAAGCCTTTCGACCTCTACTGGTCCGGCCACCTCCACTCAGCTTTGGTCGACGTGCTCTACCAGACCGAGTTCGACCAGACCTCAGGCGAGATGGTCGAACGGGACGCGCTCATCATCAGCTCGCCGTCCTACCTCAAGTATTTCGGCGGCTACGGGGCCAAGAAGCAGTACAGCCCCGGCACCCGTGGCATCGCGGTTGTCGAGCTGCGCGAGGACGGCCGTATGGATTCGATCATTCACGCGCGCGGCAAGCGCCTCTAGGAGGTCTATGAAGTTCAGCATCGAACGAGACGCGCTGCGGGCCGCGCTGGGTCAGGTATCCAGCGCGATCGCCACGAAGAGCACCCTGCCGATCCTGGCCAACGTCTTGATCACGGCGGGACCGGGGCGCATCGGGTTCAACGCCACCGACCTGGACGTCGCGGTCTCCGTGTCCGCGCCGGGCGAGGTGGAGACGCAGGGCGAGATCACGCTGCCCGCCAAGCGGCTGCAGGAGATCGCGAAGCAGGCCGCCGAGGGCGTTGTGCGATTCTCCGCTGGCCCCGAAGGCCGAGTCGCAGTCGAGGCTGGCAAGGCGCGGTTCAAGCTGCTGGGCCTGCCCACGAGCGAGTTCCCCAACTTCCCGAAGGTCGACTTCAAGGGTGGACCGACGCTGCCCGCCGCTACGATTCAACTGCTGGTCGAGCAGGTGGCGTTCGCGGCGTCCTCGGAGCAGAGCCGACCGATCCTCTCCGGCGTGCTCTGGGAGTTCCGGCCGGATCGGATGTCGATGGTGGCGACGACGGGGCACAAGCTGGCGGCGCTCGACGTGCCCTACCAGGGCGGGGCCAAGGCCGACGTCATCGTCCCGGTCAAGGCGCTGGAACTTGTGCGGAAGCTGTTCGCCGAGGACGCACAAGTTGAGGTGACGCAGAACGGCAACCATATCGGGTTCCGGTCCGGTGACACCGTTGTCCTGTCCCGCCTCATTGAAGGCCCCTACCCGAACTACGCGCAGGTGCTGCCCAAGGGCAATGACAAGAGCGTGACGCTTGACACCGCCGCCTTCCTCGCGGCCTTGAAGCGTGTCACCATCGTCGCTTCGCAGCAGACGTATCTCGTCACGCTGACGAGCACAGAGAAGGGCCTCCGGCTCTCCACGCAGACGCCCGACACGGGCGAGGCGCAGGAGAGCGTGGCCGGCGCGTGGGAAGGTGAGCCCATCGTCATCGGTATCAACGCGTCCTATCTGATCGACATGCTGCGGCGTGTCCCCACTCCTGAGGTTCGTATGACGTTCAAGTCTCCTGAACGCGTGATGACGGTTGAGCCCGTCAAGTGGGAAGACCCCGCGACCTGGCTCGGGCTCGTGATGCCTTTGAGGATCGCATGAAGTTTGGCGACGCCGTTCGGTTCTTGAACGGCTTGCCGGGCATCATCCTTGCCGGACTGGCGGCGCTGGTCGCCTTCAACGCCTACGTCGCGAAGCGGGAGGAGCTGGCGGTGGCGCGGGCCGAATGGCGCCAGGAGCGTGACCGGATCCGGAACCAGATCGTGGCGGAGTCGCTGGCTGCTGACACGCGGGAGCGGGTGCGACAGGACTCGATCACGCGTCTGACTACGCGGCTCACCGCGGCGGTCACATCGGCCGCGTCGGCGGGACGTAGCGTCGCCGTGTTCCACCAGACGCTGCACGAGCTCGTGGACTCGAACGCTGCGGCGAAGGCGGCGCTTGACTCACTTGAAGCGCACCAGGCGACGCAGGTAATGAGCCTCAAGCGCGCGGTAGCTATCTCGGACTCACTCCTACGAATCGAACGGGACCGCGTCGCGGACCGCGATGCGCAGCTACGCGACCTTCGGGCCAATCTCGTCACCGCCATCACGCGGGCCGACAACTTCGAGCGTCAGGCGCACCCCGGCGCGATCAAGCGCGTGCTCGACAGTCCGGTCACACACCTCGTCGCGGCAGGCATCGGCTACACGCTGGGGGCCAAATAATGGCTACCCCCAAGAAGGGCTACTTCGCGGCCGACGGCCTGAAGATCCCGGGCGTCACCACGATCATCGGGCGGTTCAAGGAGTCGGGCGCGCTGATCCGCTGGGCCTACAAACAGGGCGAGCTCGGCGTTCAGCTCTATGAGAAGCGCGACGCCGCGGCGGACGTGGGCACCTATGTCCACTCGATGATCGAGGCGTTCCTCGCGAACGGCGAGGTCGAGGTGCCGGCGCCCGCAGGCATGTCGCCGGAGAACGTGGAGAAGGCGGCGAGCGCGTATCAGGCGTTCCGCACGTGGCTCGACGGCTCCCGCCTCCGCGTCACGCCCCTCGAGCAGCACTACGTCAGCGAGACGCACCGGTTCGGAGGGACGCCTGACGCGATCGCGGACGAGCCAGACGGGTCGCGCTCGCTCCTCGACTGGAAAACGGCCAAGGCATTCTACCCCGATCAGCTCGTCCAGGTCGCCGCGTACCGCGAGCTCTGGAATGAGACGCATCCCGAGACGCCCATCAACGGCGGCGTTCATATCGTGCGGTTTGGGAAGGACGGCGGGGACTTCCAGCACAGCTACTTCCCACCGACGCACCGCAAGCTCGCCGCGGCCTGGCGCCAGTTCATCCTGTTCCGCGAAGCGTTCGATCTCGACAAGGTCGTGACGGGCCGGGATGACTGATCGCTCGGAGCACGAACGGAAGGCGGCGCTACGCCGGCTCCGGAAGCACAATCGTCATAACGAGGCTTGGAAAGCGAAGCCGCGCCTATGCGTTGTTTGCCCGAAGACCTTTAGCGCGACGGGACGTTCGCCAGTCTGTTCGGAAGAGTGTCGCCGCACGCTATACCAAGCGCGGGCACGGAGCAATGGACACGGTAACCGGCTTTACCACCCGCAAGAGCGGGCGCGACAAGTCTTCGTGAATCGACTGCGATACAAGTATGGACTTTCGCTTGAGGACTACGCGCGCATGTGGCACGCGCAAGATGGAAAATGCGCGGTTGGTTGCGGTGGCACGCTCAAAGACGGACCAGGCGGCGCTTGCGTGGATCATAAGCACGTGCCCAACTACAAAAAGTTGGTTGATGCGGAGCGGCGAGCGCTGGTGAGAGGCATCGTGTGCTTCTTCTGTAACTGGAAGGTGCTTGGAATCATGGAACGCGCGGGACCGCATCGCTGCGTTCCGGCAATCCGGTACCTCGGCTGGGCCGCCTAACTGTTCGTCATCGAGTGGCAAGAGGCGGGCGCGTGGACGCTCGAGCGCGGCGACTACTTCATGCGCGCGGACGGCGTGGGCGGCGCTATTGCAACGGCCCGCGCCCGCTATACGAAGGATGGGACGCCGCGCCGCGTCATGTCGTGGCCAGCGCCACAAGAAGTGATCTGGACGTTCGAGACGCCGAAGAAACGGAAGCAGAAACCCATAAGGAGCCCAGCATGAACAGTCAGGACAAGGAGAATCAGCAGATCCTCGACAGCCTGGTCGGCGTCGTTGCAGCGCTGAAGGAGGCGCGGGCGTCGTTGAGTGGGTCGGGCTACTACATCGGTAGCGTGAACCGACCGATCTACAACCGCATCGTGAAGGCGCAGGACGCGATCGCGGAAGCCATCGGCACCGTCAGCGCGCGGCGCAGCTGATGAACTACCGCTACGAGATCCGCTGGACGCAGCGCCGTAGTAAGCGCCGGCAGCTTTTGCCGCGCCGGATCGTGGCCCCGTGTCGGCAAGACGCGATGCGCGCACTCGCCGATGCCCTGAAGGACACGACAGGGCGCCAGGGCGCACTGCCCTGTCGCATCGCGATCACGCTGGGGACCAAGGACAAAGGCCCGGCGCGGGTGGAGTGGCAGAAGCAGTAATGCCGACCCCCGAAGAACTGGCCGCTGATGCCACCGTGGAGGCGTACGAAGCGACGCCGGGCCTCACGGTCCTCGTCGTCAAGTACGCCGAGCTCAAGGCCCAGCTCGACGCGATGGAGGCGAACCGCAAAGAGGTGCAGGCCGAGTTCGACAAGCTGCGGAAGGAATACCTGCCGCATGCCCTGACCGACTACGGCGTGACCTGTGCGCGGACGCCCCTCGGTACGGTGTCGGTCCGCACCAAGACGCATGCCTCCGTTCCCGCGAACCGGCGAGAGGAAGCGCGTGAATGGCTCAACGCCCACAGCTTCGCGCATATGCTCACGCTCGAACCCGCCGCGGCGTTGACGGTTGCTAATGCTCTCATCGGCGACGGTCTGCCTGTTCCCGATTTCATCCGGTTGTTCAACGAAGAAGTCGCAGTCCTCACACGCAAGAAGGAGTAGCGAACGCATGACGGATTCCACAGCGCTGACGGCGCCCAGTTCCCCGGGCGCCTTGGTTAGCGCGGCACAGCAGGCGCAGTGGGCCGCAGACGCGGGCCAGGGAGCCGAGAACATCGAGACGACCGACATCGCGGTCCCGTTCATCGGGCATGTCCAGGGCCTCTCGAAGCAGCTGCAGGAGAACGACCCGAAGTATCTCCCGTCCGCGAAGATCGGGTCGCTGTTCAACACGGTGACAGGCGAGGTGTTCGACGCCAAGGAAGGCCTCGTCGTCGTTCCGGTCACGATTCAGAAGGTTGTGGCGGAGTCCGAGCCGAAGCGCGAGGGCGGGAAGGGCGGCGGGAAGATCATCAACGTCTGGAACTCCCGCGCCGAGGCCGCGGCGAACGCCGAGACCGGCAACGTGCTGCTCGACGGCTTCCGCGTCTTCGTGCTGTACCAGACGAAGGTGGGCGGGTGGTCGCCGGCGATCATCTCGTTCTGCACCAAGTCGAAGGTCTACACGATGAAGAACTGGAACGCGCTCCTCACGGGGCTGCGCGTGCCGGGGCCGAACGGGACGCGGATTCAGCCGCCGATCTTCGCGTATACGTACCGGATCACGTCGGCGCAGCAGCAGTTCGACGACGGCACGGCCGCGGTTCTCAAGGTCGCCGCTGAAGGTCCCGCGTCGGACGACGTGTACCAGCAGGCGAAGCAGTTCAGGAAGGCGTTCGCCGATGGCGCCGTGAAGGTGGGCAGCGAGGACGGTGACACGCCGGCCGCGACGCCTGAGCAGCCTGACGACGACATGCCCTTCTAGCAAGGGGATAGGCCACCACTTAAGCCGAGACGCGGGGGTGCAGCAGCGGCCCCCGCTTCCCTTCTCCTCCGGGGCACACAACAAAATGTTTGACAGCAATTCGGTGGGCGGCTCTAGGCAGTATGACGCGGGCGATTTCACGTCTGAGCATGACCTGATGTTCGCAGCGCTATTGGAGGGTTGGTGGCTCTATGTGTGGCACTCGCTTGAGCACGCCTTAGGCCCCGACGCGACTGGCGATATTCAGGGAAATATTGAGGGGGAACCGTGCCTTGATGGTCACCCTCTCTTATTTCCTGACGCCATTGCTACAGGAACCTGCGACGGGCGTCCTTTCAAGTTTGTTTTTGAAATCAAACCGCACATTCGTTCGTGCGGCGAGGTTCTGCGCCAACTACAGCTGTACAAAAAGCGCGCGACCCCCACAGCCGTCGTGCTTCTTACACATGACAAGCGCTACGACTCGCTGTTTAGGGGGCAGGGGATCGTGGTTTTGGATGCGCTCGTCCGTTCTGGCTGGGAGGAAGATAACGCCACCTTCGTAGACTTCGGCACGGTAGCCCACAGGCATGCCGGGGAAACAACTAAGGGCGAGATAGAAGCAGTAATCGCTAAGCGGTGGAACGAAGGAATCGCGTCTAAAGGGGATGTGCGCATTCGGGTCATCGCGGATCGGGTGCTCGCTTTTTTGGCGGCGCAGCCTGAGCGCCAGACTATGATGGCTATTAAGGTGGCAGTACCCAGCCGCGACAAAATCATTGCGCCGGCCCTTGCGCTACTGGAGCGGGAAGGAAAAGTGAACAAGCAGGCCGGTCCCCGCAACGCGCAACTCTGGACAGCTACGGAGTCAGCGGCGACGGAAGGTTTGCCATTTTGATAAGCAGTATTCCTGCCGAGCTTCGCGCGCTCAAGCAGTGGGTTGCTCGCGATGCGCAGAAGCGTCCGTACTCGGCCCCGGGAAAGCTGGCGTCTTCTACTGACGCAGGCTCATGGTTGGTCTATGAGGACGCAGTTGCGCTCGCCGAGCGCGAGAAGCTGGCGGGCGTTGGCTTCGTGTTCGCGCCCGACGACGGGTTCTGCGGCATCGACTTGGATCACTGCCGCGATGCGATAACGGGCGCGGTGCAGCCGTGGGCACAGCGCGTGATCGAGCGGTTCGCCTCCTACACGGAGGTGAGCCCTAGCGGTACTGGCGTTCACATCTTCGTCAAGGCGACGCTCCCCGGCCCCGGCAAGAAGCGGAACCGGCCCGACGGGGTGGGCGCGGTCGAGATGTACGATCGCTCGCGCTACTTCACCGTGACGGGCCAGCATCTCGCCGGGACGCCGGCCACGATCGAGCAGCGCCAGGACGCCGTTGCCGACATCTACGTCCGGCTCGGCACGGACGCGGTGGCGGCGCCTGAGACCTCCGCCCGTGCGGCATCTGGCAAGCTGACACCCGAAGATACCGCCATCATCGAAGCCATCGAGTCCTCGAAGGACGCGACGGCGTGGCACCGGCTCTTCATCGCCGGCGAGACCCGGCCGGGTCACTCGGGCTCCGAGAACGACCACGAGCTGGCCGCTATCCTGTGCCGCTACTCATCGGACGATGCGACGGTCGAGCGGATGATGCGCGCCTCGCCGCTCCATCGGGAGAAGTGGGACCGCCGCGGCGACCCCTATCTCAAGCGGACGATTGAAGGCGCGCGACGGAAGACCGGAACGATTGCGGGCACCGATGCGCGGGAAGCCGCCTTCGTCGACTTCGGCACGGTCCACGATGCGCCGCCCCCCTCCGTGGGCTGGCTGGTGGACGGCATCTGGCCGCGGGGCGCGCGCGGATGGATCGCCGGTGAGGCGAAGCTCGGCAAGTCGTGGCTCGCGCTCGAGCTCGCGGTCGCCGTCGCCTCCGGCACGCCGTTTCTTGGCCGGCACGAGGTCGTCACGTCTGGCAAGGTGTTCTATCTGACCGAAGAGTCGAACCTGCGCGCGATTTATACGCGGGTCCGGATGATCCTCCTCGCCAAGGAGTTGAGCCCCGACATCCTGCGTGGCCAGTTGCACCTCCTCGTGCGGCAGCGGGTGAAGCTGACCGACCCACGCTGGTCGACCCGGATCCTTGCCGCGATCGACCGGGAGAAGCCGGTCGCCGTTTTCTTGGACCCGCTCCGGCGCTACCACGACGGTGGTGAGAACGACTCGGCCGATCTCGTGGCCGTCCTCGATGCCGCGGCCTCGTTTCAGGAGCGGCCGGGTGAGCACCGGGTCGCTGTCCCGATCGTGCATCACATGCGGAAGGCGTCGGAGGCGAACGCCGAGGCGCGGGCGGGGCAGCAGATGCGCGGTTCCTCCGACCTCCACGCGTGGGGTGATGCCGCGTTCTACTGCACAGGAACGAGCGAGGACAAGAACGCCGTCGTTGTCGAGGTAGAACTGAAGGATGCCGAGGCGCCACCGACCTTCGTGGTGGGCATCGAGTATGGGGAGCCGCAAGAGGTAGAGGTGGGCGGCGAGTGGATCGAGATGAAGCCCGCCCTGTTGCGCATCCGTGACGGCCAGGCGTCGAAGGAAGACATCAAGGTGCGGGCGGTGGCGGATAAAGTGCTCGCCTTCCTCGCCGCGCAGACCGAGCGTCAGACCGTGGGCGCCATCAAGTCGGGCGTCGCGGGCCGCGACAAGATGATCGCCCCTGCCCTGGCGCTGCTCGAGCGAGAGCGGAAGGCCGACAAGCAGGCGGGGCCGCGCAACGCGCAGCTATGGGCCGTCGTCGGCGCCCCGCCGTTGCCTGAACCCGACAACCTCCCCTTCTGAGGCTGATATGCGACTGAACGACTTCCTGCAGCAACAGGGCGTACCTACGAGCGCGGCGACGATTCGCGCCGTCGCCGAGTGGCTGGACGTGTGGGCGCCGCTTGCGCGCCCGGCCGACAAAGGCATCGGTGAGCCGTTCGAGACGACCGCGCAACTGCTCCGCGAGCAGGCGGGCTATTTCGGGAACACTGCGTGACGAAACGTCTCATCGTTACCGAGCCGCACCCGATCAGCGAAGTGATCGGCGCCGTGACCTTTGGGACGGTGACCTTCGACTTGAAGCGCGGGTTGCTGGCCACGCTCGATGCGGCGCGCGTGCACATCGCCGACGACTTCGTTACGGCGGCGCAGGCTCTAGCCGGTCTCGGCGTCGTGGTCGGCAGCGTGGAGCGTCTCGTCCTCGCCGCGATTCAGGCGGCTTGGTACGAGGAGACGCAAGGCAAGGTCCCGGCCTCGTGCCAGAAGACCCTGGCGCTCGCCAGGGAGGCAGCACGCTGATGTCGCAGGAAACCGTGCTCCGCGAGTACCGCGCCCGCCGCGCCCGTGAAGCCGCCAAGGCCCTGAAGAAATACGGCCTGCTTGGCCAGATGCTGGGCGGCGATCCCGACCGCGACGTCTTCGACTACGCGATCAACGAAGAGACGGGCCTCGGCCGCTACGCCGAGATGATGGAGTATCGCATCCGGGGCATGGGCCTGCCCGAGACGTTGCTCGAGGAGGCGCTGTCGGTGTGTCGCCAGGTCGCGGCGTCGGCTAGTCGCCACGCCATCGATATCATCAACGTCCGCCAGAAGCTGCTCCGCCGCGGCATCGTCCTCGGAAAGCCGGAGGCGGTTTGACGGGCGGTGAATTGTTCGCCGGCATCGGCGGCTTCGGCTTGGCTGTCCAACGGGCCGGAGCGCGGGTGCTGTGGTGCTCGGAGATTGATCCGTTCGCCCAGCGGGTGTACGCGGAGCGGTTTCCCGATGTGCGCCAGCTCGGGGACGTGACGAAGATCATGGACCCAGTACCAGTAGACCTCATCACAGCAGGCTTCCCCTGTCAGGACTTGTCGATCGCTGGCAAGAGAAAAGGACTCGTTGGTGAACGCTCAGGACTCTTTTGGGAAATCGTCCGAATTGCCGGCAGGCTACGACCGCGCTGGCTTCTCTTGGAGAATGTTCCCGGACTGCTCAGTTCGCACAAGGGACGAGACTTCGAGACGGTCCTCGCCGCGCTGGATGAACTCGGGTACGGTGTGGCGTGGCGCGTGCTGGATGCACAATTCTTCGGCGTCCCCCAACGCCGCCGTCGTGTGTTCATTGTCGGCCATCTTGGAGCCGAGTGTCCCGCCGAAGTTCTTTTTGAGCCCGAAGGCGTGCCGGGGGATTCTCAGAAGGGCCGAGCGGCGGGGGAAGCTCCTGCCTACTGCCTTGGAACGCGCTCTGCGGATGGGCGCAACGAGCGAGGCGACAACTCTGCCAACCTCCAGTTAGCGAAGCCACTGGGAAGCCACCACCGACGGGACGACTTGGACAGCGACACCTATGTGATCCAAGAGCGCGCCGTGAGCGAAGGCGAGAGCGGGCCAGACGGCAAGGGTTGGCGACAGGGTGCCGCCTTCACGCTGGAAGCGCGGCATCACACACAGGCAGTGGTGAGCCTCACCACGCAGCCGGCCGGATCATCCCAAGGCATTGGGCGTGGCGGGCCTGTGGTGGAAGTCGCGCACTCGCTGACTGGCGAAGGCTTCGACGCGGGGGAGGATGGCACGGGACGGGGTACGCCCCTCGTGGCGTCCGTCGTCAGCAACGGCGACGCGCACTCAGGATTTCGAGACGAGCACGGCATCATTGCGGGGACGGTACGCACACACCGCCGCAACAACAGCAATCCGATTACCGAGGCGCGGGAGCTGGTAGGCGTGCGCCCCCGTCGTCTCACGCCCCGCGAATATGAACGCCTCCAAGGCTTCCCCGACGACTGGACGCTGATCGAGGGCGCGAGCGACAGCGCCAGATACCGTGCGTTGGGAAACGCCGTGGCCGTGCCATGCGTTGAGTGGATTCTGCGCCGACTGGTGGCGGTTGACGCGGCGCTCTACGGAAGGAAGGCCGCGTGAACGACTACCGCGCGTTCCTCGAAGCGAAGGCCGCCCTCGCTACGTCGGTCGGGCATGACTGCGACCCATCCGAGGTCAACCCGCTCCTGAAGCCGCACCAGCGCGACATCGTATGCTGGGCAGTTCGCGGCGGCCGTCGCGCCATCTTCGCCGCGTTCGGCCTCGGCAAGACCCTGATGCAACTGGAGATCCTGCGCCTCGTTCTCGCCAAGACGGGCGGCCGAGGCCTCATCGTGTTGCCCCTCGGCGTGCGCCAGGAGTTCGTCCACGACGCGGCGATGCTGGGCCTCACGGTCACATTCATTCGCCGGGTCGAGGAGGCGGGCGAGACCGGCATCTACATGACGAACTACGAGACCGTGCGGGACGGCAAGCTGGACCCGCGCGGCTTCACCGCCGTCAGCCTAGACGAGGCGGCCGTGCTTCGCGGCTTCGGCGGCACCAAGACGTTCCGTGAGTTCATGCGGCTCTACGAGGGCTCCGCCAATTACCGCTTCGTCGCCACGGCCACGCCATCACCGAACGAATACATCGAGCTGCTAGCCTATGCCGCGTTCCTCGACGTAATGGACGTGGGCCAGGCCAAGACGCGGTTCTTCAAGCGCGATTCGACGAAGGCCGACGTGCTCACGCTGCACCCCCACAAGGAGCGGGAGTTCTGGCTGTGGGTGGCGTCGTGGGCGATGTTCATTCAGAAGCCGTCCGACCTCGGATACTCGGACGAGGGCTACGAACTCACGCCCCTGGACGTGCGCTGGCACGAACTGCCGGCGCAGTCCGCGACCGTGGTGCCGGAACGCGACGGCCAGGGCCGCCTGCTCCACGACACGAGCCTCGGC
>Ga0193739_1000308_pt1 | contig 13814 bp, 15 predicted proteins | sample L2a2metaG_FD_144926 | JGI IMG/M metagenome (GOLD analysis project Ga0193739, IMG submission 144926) | Soil microbial communities from a riparian zone of the East river system, Colorado, United States - L2a2 | ecosystem: Environmental > Terrestrial > Soil > Riparian zone | place: USA: East River...
ATGAGGGGTGAAGGGTCAGAACCGGGCGGGTTCGACGTAGGAGCCCCACTCGGCCCGCAGGGCGTCGCAGATCTCGCCGAGTGTCGCCTCGGCCCGGACCGCGTCGAGCATCGCCGGGATCATGTTGTCGCTGCCGCGGGCCGCGTCGACCATCTGCGCGAGCGCCGCACGAACGGCGGCGTCGTCGCGTGCCGCCTTGCGTTCGTCCAGTGTTCGGCGCTGCTCGTGCTCGACCTCGTGCGACACCCGCAGGATGTCCAGGTCACCGGTGACGGTGTCTTTGTGGACGTTGACACCGACGACGCGCTTTTCGCCCTTTTCGACCTGCTGCTGATACCAGAACGCCGACTCGGCGATCTCGGCCATGAACCAGCCGTCCTCGATGCCGCGCAGGATCCCGGCGGTCATCGGGCCGTACTGCTGGGTCCAGCGGGTCTCGAGCTCGCCCATCGTCCGGATCCTGTCGAAGATCGCCTCCGCCTCGGCCTCGATCCGGTCGGTGAGCGCTTCGACGTACCACGAGCCGCCGAGAGGATCGGCGACGTTGGCGACCCCCGTCTCCTCCATCAGCACCTGCTGGGTACGCAACGCGATCTCCGCGGCCTGCTCGGTCGGCAGCGCCAGTACCTCGTCGAGCGCGTTCGTGTGCAGCGAGTTGGTTCCGCCGAGGACCGCTGCCAGCGCCTCGACCGCCGTCCGGACCACGTTGTTGTACGGCTGGTGCCCGGTGAGTGACACCCCTGCAGTCTGGGTGTGGAAGCGCAGCCAGCACCCCTTCTCGGTCTTGGCGCCGTAGACGTCTCGCATCCAGCGGGCCCAGATCCGCCGCGCTGCCCGGAACTTCGCGATCTCCTCGAAGAAGTCGACGTGCGCGTCGAAGAAGAACGACAGGCCGGGCGCGAACACGTCGACGTCGAGCCCACGTGACAGTCCGAGCTCGACGTAGCCGAAACCGTCGGCGAGGGTGAATGCCAGCTCCTGCGCCGCAGTCGAGCCGGCTTCGCGGATGTGATAGCCCGACACCGACAGCGGCTTGTAGGCGGGGATGTTCTGCGCGCAGTACTCCATCAGGTCGGCGATCAGGCGAAGGTGCGGCTCGGGCGCGAACAGCCACTCCTTCTGGGCGATGTACTCCTTGAAGATGTCGGTCTGCAGCGTGCCGTTGAGCACGCCGGGATCGACGCCTTGCCGCTCTGCTGCGACCTGGTACATGCAGAACACCGGCACGGCGGGCCCCGAGATCGTCATCGACGTCGTGACGTCGCCCAACGGGATGTCGGAGAACAGCACGTCCATGTCGGTGGCAGAGTCGATCGCGACCCCGCAGTGGCCCACCTCGCCGAGCGCGCGGTCGTCGTCGGAGTCGCGCCCCATCAGCGTGGGCATGTCGAAGGCCACCGACAGGCCGCCGCCGCCGGAGCGCAGGATCATCTTGTAACGCTCGTTGGTCTGTTCAGCGTTGCCGAACCCGGCGAACTGCCGGATGGTCCAGGTGCGGCCGCGGTAACCGGTCGCGTAGAGGCCGCGGGTGAACGGGTACTCCCCCGGCCAGCCGATCCGCTCGAAGCGGGGGTCGTCGGCTCCCTGCGGTGGGCCGTAGACCGCGTCGACCTCGAAGCCGGACAGCGTGCTGAAGTCGGCGTCCCTGACCCGGCCGGTCCGGTTCGCCGCGTCGATCCGCGCCTGCCAGCGGCGGCGCCCTGCCTCGATCTGCTCCGCATCCACGTCTGGCGCCCTTCCGTCGGTTCGTCCCTTCAGTACTAGGACGTCCTAGTAAGGGTCCCTCGTCTTGAGCGAACAGACAAGTTCGACGACTGCGGTGGTTGGATTCGACCGTGCATGTCACCGCCCGCACCGACTATGCCGTGCGCGCCGTCATCGAGTTGGCCTCCCGCCTACCCGGATCGGCGACGCGTCACCAGATCGCGGAGTCGCAGAGGATCCCCGGCAAGTTCCTGGAGACGATCCTCGGCGACCTACGCCGGGCCGGCCTGCTCGAGGCCCAGCGCGGCGCTGCCGGGGGCTACCGCCTGGTCCGGGATCCGGAGGAGATCCGGCTGGCCGACGTCATCCGCGCGGCCGAGGGGCCACTGGCCGCGGTGCGCGGGATGCCGCCCGAGGACACGGCCTATCCCGGGCCCGCGGCACCGCTCACCGATGTCTGGGTGGCCGTGCGCGCCAGCCTTCGTGCCGTGCTCGAGGCGACGACGGTCGCCGACATCCTCGCCGAGCGGTTGCCCGAACACGTCAGGGCACTGCTGGAGCGGCCTGAGTCGTGGTCGCGCCGCTGAGCTACTCGCGGAAGTCGCCCGCGGCGACCCGCACCTCGCGTAACACGTCGAAGAGCCGGTCGCGCCCGGCGACGTCGAGCGCGCGCAGCCCGAACTCGGCGGCCATCAACTCGCCGGTGACCTTGTCGACGACCGCTCGGCCCTGCTCGCTGACCCGGGCTAGCGTTCCTCGCCCGTCGCGCGGGTTCGGCTCACGCGTGACGAAGCCTGCGGCTTCGAGCCGCTGGATCGTATTGGTGACGCTGGTCGGGTGCACCATCAGCCGTTCGCCGATCTTGGCCATGGGTAGCGCCCCGGTCCGGCTGAACGTCAGCAGCACCAGCGCCTCGTAGCGAGCGAACGTCAGGTCATAGGGCCTGCAGATCCGGTCGAACTCAGCCAACAGGAGCTGTTGGACCCGCATGACCGACGTGGCCGCGGCCATCGCCTCCGCCGGCCCGAACCGGTCGCGCCAGATCTGGGCGGCGCGGCGGATCGGGTCGAAGTCGAGGTCCAGCGGGTCGGACACGGTCCGCCCTCACCGGCGCCGGGCGCTGACGGGTCCCGGACTGCGGGGGTGGTCGGGGCGGCGCCGGCTGCGTTGCGCCGACGGCGCCGGCGTCCCCGACTCCGCGTCGCCACCGAGGCCCATCATCTGGCGGCGCCGGCGGTGGATCGCCAGCGCGATCTTCTGCGGATCGGGAACGAGGTGGATTTCACGTAGGCCCTGCTCCTGCGCCGCGTTCTCCAGGATCACGTGCCCGGCCGCGAACGGCCGGAGGTACCAGGGACGCACGACGGTGATGTCGAGAACCCTGACGATCTCCATCTCGGCCTCTTGCAGCGAAAACACGCCCCAGACGCGGAACACCCGTGAGTCGGTGATGACGAAGCGGTCCCGGCTGATCCACAGGAACCGGTAGAACGCGTAGCCCAGGATGCCGAGAACGACCAGGATGGCGACCCAGGCGCTGTCCTCGGAGACGAACGGCAGCCAGCGCACCGCGAGGAACAACGCGAGCACGGCCAGCAGGGCCGGCACCGTGTAGGCGATGTGACTGTGCTTGACCTCGGCGATGACACGCTCACCCGGGATGAGCTTGCGGGCCACCATCTTGTGCCCGAACCAGGACTTCACCCGCCACCAACCGAGGCGGAAGACGCCGTCCTCGGCGATCCGGTCGAGCCACCGCACGGAGCGGTCGGTCACCCCACTGAAGATTTCCCGCGGCGTACGCATCGCGCGCAGCGACCTAGAACAGCTCGGTGAAGAACGTGATGATCGACTCGAAGCCATCGGCGACGGCGGACAGCGCGCCGCTCACCGCGTTCGCCGCTCCACTGGGCTCGGTGAGCAGGTAGTACGCGGCGAAGGCGATGGCCAAGATGGTCAGCACCTTCTTGAACACAGGATGTCCTTTCCCGGGTCCTGTCGTGCTGCAGAGTCACACGCCGTCAACTTCGTTGTACCCCAAAGCGGACGATCTGTCGCCATGCCACGCCGCCCCGTCTCACAGCGCAGCGATGATCTCGTCGGCAGCAGCGTACGGGTCGAACTGTCCTGCGAGCACCTTTTCGGCGAGCGTGTCGAGCCGAGCGTCGCCGTGCAGGTCGCCGAACCGGCGGCGCAGCGCGGTCACCGCGATGGCCTCGATCTCGTCCCGGACGCGTCGCCGCCGGCGGCGGTCCAGCTCCCCTCCGCGCTCCATCCAGACGCGGTGCTTGTCGACCGCGGAGACCACGTCGTCGAGCCCTTCACGGTGAACGGCCACAGTCTTGACGATCGGTGGGCGCCAGTCGCCCGGCGCGCGCTCGGCAAGGCGGATCGCACCCCGCAGGTCGCGCACCACCTGGTCGGCGCCGTCCCGGTCGGACTTGTTGACGACGAAGACGTCGCCCACCTCGAGGATGCCCGCCTTCGCCGCCTGGATGCCGTCGCCCATGCCCGGCGCCAACAGCACCAGCGTCGTGTCGGCGAGCGCCGCGACGTCGACCTCGGACTGGCCGACGCCCACGGTCTCGATGAGCACGATGTCGCAGCCTGCGGCGTCCAGCACCCGCAGCGCCTGTGGCGTGGCCCACGCAAGCCCGCCGAGGTGTCCGCGGGTCGCCATCGATCGGATGTACACACCGGGGTCGGTCGCGTGCTCCTGCATGCGCACCCGGTCGCCCAGGAGCGCGCCGCCGGAGAACGGCGAGGACGGGTCGACCGCGAGGACACCGACCCGGCGGCCGGCGGCCCGGAACGCCGCGACCAGCGCCGAGGTCACCGTCGACTTGCCGACACCGGGCGAGCCGGTGACGCCCAGGACGGCGGCCCGCCCGGCGTGCGGTACGAGCGCGGCCATGACCTCCCGCAGCGCGGGAGAGGCGTCCTCCACGAGCGAGATGAGCCGAGCAACCGCGCGCGGATCTCCCTGCCGGGCCCTGTCGACCAGGTCGGGAGCCGCGTCGATCACCCGGCTGCTCACTCAGCCGTGTGGGACGCGGATGAGCAGTGCGTCACCCTGGCCACCGCCGCCGCACAGCGCTGCGGCACCGGTGCCACCGCCGCGGCGCCGCAACTCGAGCGCCAGGTGCAGGACCAGCCGGGCGCCGGACATCCCGATCGGGTGGCCCACCGCGATCGCGCCGCCGTTGACGTTGACCCGGTCGTCGTCCAGCCCCAGCTCGCGGCTGCTGGCGATGCCCACGGCAGCGAACGCCTCGTTGATCTCGACCAGGTCGAGGTCGGCGGGCTCGACGCCGTCCTTCGCGCAGGCCGCTCTGATGGCGGCAGCGGGTTGGCTCTGCAGCGTCGAGTCGGGGCCCGCCACCACCCCGTGGGCGCCGATCTCAGCCAGCCAGGACAAGCCCAGCTCCTCGGCCTTGGCCTTGCTCATCACGACCACGGCGCAGGCGCCGTCGGAGATCTGTGAGGCCGAGCCCGCCGTGATGGTGCCCTCGCTGCCGAACGCCGGCCGCAGGCGAGCCAGCGACTCCGCGGTGGTGTCGGCGCGGATGCCCTCGTCCTCGGAGAAGACGATCGACTCACCCTTGCGCTGCGGGATCTCGACCGGCACGACCTCGTCCTCGAAGACGCCGTTCTTCCACCCTGCAGCGGCCCGCTGGTGGGACCGCGCGCTGAACGCGTCCTGCTCCTCGCGCGACAGCTGAAGGCCGGCTGCGTTGTAGGTGTCGGTGAGCGCACCCATGGCCTGGTCGGTGAACACATCCCAGAGGCCGTCGTAGGCCATGTGGTCGCGCACGGTGATGTCGCCGTACCGGTAACCCTCGCGAGAGCCGGTGAGCAGGTGCGGGGCTTTCGTCATCGACTCCATGCCGCCGGCGACCACTATCTCGAACTCGCCGGCCCGGATCAGCTGGTCGGCCAAGGCGATCGCGTCGAGCCCGGACAAGCACACCTTGTTGACCGTCAGCGCCGGGACTGTCATCGGGATGCCCGCCTTCACCGCGGCCTGCCGAGCGGGGATCTGACCGGCTCCGGCCTGGAGCACCTGGCCCATGATCACGTAGTCGACCTGTTCGGGGGCGACGCCGGCCTTGTCCAGTGCGCCCGCGATAGCGACGCCGCCCAGGTCGACCGCGGAGAACGTCGACAGCGAACCCAGCAGTTTCCCGATGGGGGTGCGCGCACCCGCGACGATGACGGCCATGGCGTCCTCCACTGTCTCGACGCCTGTCACGATACGACGTCCGCACCATTCGTCCGTGCGAGAGTGACCGGATGAAGGTGTACACGCGCCGTGGCGACGACGGTACGACCGGACTGCTCTACGGCGGTCGCGTCCGCAAGGACGACGCCGCACCGACCGCGTACGGGTCGGTCGACGAAGCCCAGGCGTTCATCGGGCTCGCCAGGGCGCAGGCCGACCCCGGCGACGAGCTCGACCTCCTGCTCATCGGCATCGAGCGGGACCTGTGGGTGCTCATGGCCGACATCGCTCTCAACCCGGAGCGCCGGGACCGCGGGAAGCCGGGTCGGTCGCTGGTCACCGAGGACATGGTCACGGCGTTGGAGCGGACCATCGACGAGGTGTCGGCGCGGTTCGATCCGCCCAAGGACTTCGCCGTCCCCGGCGGGGACCCCGTGGCTGCGGCGCTCGACGTGGCCCGCACCGTGGTGCGCCGCGCCGAGCGTGAAGCGTTGCCGGCCGCAGCCGAAGGCTCCCAGGTGGTGCCGTACCTCAACCGTTGCTCCGACCTGCTCTGGACGCTGGCCCGGTGGGTCGAAGGCGAGTCCCTGCTTGCGAAGAACGCCTGATCAGGGTGCGGGCGCCGGCTCGACGAGCTCGACCAGCACACCGCCGGCATCTCGCGGATGGATGAAGTTGACCCGTGAACCGGCCGAGCCGGGACGGGCCGCCTCGTAGAGCAGGCTCATCCCGCGCTCGCGCAGCGTGGCCGTGACCGCGTCGATGTCCTCGACGCGGTATGCGAGCTGCTGGATCCCGGGTCCGGAGCGCTCGAGGAACCTGCCGATCGGCGAGTCAGGGCGCAGCGGCGCGAGCAGCTGGATCTGCGTCGCGGACCCGTCGTCACCCACCTGCAGCATGGCCTCGCGGACGCCCTGTTCCTCGTTGACCTCCTCGTGGACGACCCGCAGGTCGAAGTGGTCGCGGTACCACGCGATCGCCTCGTCGAGATCGGCGACAGCGATGCCGACATGGTCGACGGCGGAGAACAGCGCGGCCATGCACGACAGGGTAGGACGCGTCGGGTCCAGGCGGTCTGCGAGAGTCGGTTCCACCACCGACCGACGGAGCAGTCCGGAGGCCACCGTGCAGGACATCCTCGACGCCATCCTCAGTGGGGACGCGACCAGCGCCGACTTCGATGCGTTGGCCGTCCCGGAGTCGTACCGGGCTGTCGTGGTGCACAAGGACGAGACCGGCCTGTTCGCCGGCGTGGACAGCCGGGACAAGGACCCGCGCCGGTCGCTGCACGTCGACCAGGTGCCGACACCCGCACTCGGCCCCGGTGAGGCGCTCGTCGCGGTCATGGCCAGTGCGATCAACTACAACACCGTGTGGACGTCGATCTTCGAACCGATACCCACCTTCGCCTTCCTCGAGCGATACGGCAGGACGCACGAGCTGGCCCACCGGCACGACCTGCCCTACCACGTCGTCGGGTCCGATCTGGCGGGGGTCGTGCTGCGGACCGGGCCGGGCGTGCATGCCTGGGCACCCGGGGACGAGGTCGTGGCCCATTGCCTCTCGGTCGAGCTCGAGTCGCCGGACGGGCACGACGACACCATGCTCGATCCGGAGCAGCGGATCTGGGGCTTCGAGACGAACTTCGGCGGCCTGGCCGAACTGGCGCTGGTCAAGTCCAACCAGCTGATGCCCAAGCCCGCGCACCTGACCTGGGAGGAGGCGGCCTGCCCCGGCCTGGTCAACTCGACGGCGTACCGACAGTTGGTGTCCCGCAACGGCGCCGGCATGAAGCTGGGCGACATCGTGCTGATCTGGGGCGCGTCCGGTGGCCTCGGCTCGTACGCCACCCAGCTCGCCCTGGCCAGCGGCGCCACACCGGTCTGCGTCGTGTCGAGCCCGGAGAAGGCGGAGATCTGCCACCGGATGGGTGCTGAGCTCGTCATCGACCGGGCCGTCGAGGACTACCGGTTCTGGCGTGACGATCACACCCAGGAGCCGGCTGAGTGGAAGCGGCTGGGCGCCCGCATCCGCCAGCTCACCGGGGGCGAGGACCCGGACATCGTCTTCGAGCACCCCGGCCGGGAGACCTTCGGCGCGAGCGTCTTCGTCGCCCGCCGTGGCGGCACCATCGTCACGTGCGCGTCGACGTCCGGTTACGTCCACGAGTTCGACAACAGGTACCTCTGGATGAGCCTCAAACGGATCGTCGGTTCCCACTTCGCCAACTACCGGGAGGCATGGGCAGCTAACCGCCTCGTCGCGCGTGGCCGCATCCATCCGACGCTGTCGCGCACCTATCCGCTCGACCAGACCGGTCAGGCCACATTCGATGTCCACCGCAATCGGCATCAAGGCAAAGTCGGAGTACTGTGCCTAGCGCCTGAGGAGGGGCTCGGCGTCCGCGACGGGGAGACACGAGCAGCCCACCTCGAATCCATCAGCAGGTTCCGCAACGTGTGACCGTTCCTGTCAGGGGCGGCACCCCCGACGAGGGAGATCATGGACGAGGCACGGGACACGATCACGCTACGAGAGACGGCCGAGGACGGGCTGTCGATCTTCGATTCGAACCCGACCGGCGGGTTCACCCAGGTGATGCGCGGATTCGACCGGGTCCAGGTCGAACAGCACGTCCGTCAGCTCGAGGCGGCGGTAACCCAGCAACGCACGCGGTCCAAGGAGCTCGACAAGCAGATCGTCCGGCTCCGCCAGGAGCTGGCCGAGGCCACCACGTCGCTGCGCGAGGTCGACCAGCCTTCCTACTCCGGGCTCGGCGCACGCATCGAACACCTGCTGCGGCTGGCCGAGGAGCAGGCCTCCGAGCTGGTCGGCCAGGCCGAGGGCGAGGCCCGGGAGGCCCGTAACGTGGCGGAGGTGGACGCCGCCGAGATGCGCGGCGCCGCCGATCACGACGCCGCGGAGCAGCGGTCCTCTGCCAAGCGTCAAGCCGACGAGGTCATTGCCGAGGCCAAGGCTGAGGCAAAGGCCGTCGGGTCGGCGGCCAAGCGCGAGGCGACCGCACTCGTCGACAACGCGCAGCGCGAGGCAGCGACGGTCCACGCCGGCATCGAGCATGAGGCCGCCGAGAAGCGGGCGACGGCCGAGCGCGAGCTGACCCGCGTCCGTACGGTCGCCGAGCGCGAGGTGACCGAGCTGCGGGCCACCGCCCGCCGGGAGGTCGAAGAGCTCCGCGGGGGGGCGAAGCGTGACATCGAGCAGATGCGCGCCGAGGCGGGGGCCCGCCTCGACGAGGTCCGCACCAGGGCCGACAAGGAGCTCACTGAGCTTGAACTCGCGCTCGCCGCAACTCGCGAGCACGCCGAGCGTGAGGACAGCGAGCGGCACGAGGCTGCGGTCACCGAGACCCAGAAGCTGGTCACCGAGGCCGAGACGCGTGCCGCTGACGCCGACGCACGTGCCAAGTCCGCCCACGAACGCGCCGAGCAGGTCCGGCGCGAGGCCGACGAGCAGGCCAAGACCCTCGTCTCCGGCGCCCGCCGCAACGCCAATCAGCTCGTGGCGGAGGCCAAGGCCAATGCCGAGATGCTCGTCGGCGAGGCCAAGTCGGAGGCGACCCGGGTCCAGACCACCGCAAAGCGCGAGGTCGCCGACCTGACCCGGCAGCGCGACAGCATCACCGGTCATCTCACCCAGTTGCGCAGCCTGCTCGGCGCGATGTCCGTGCCGGGCGACAGCAACGGCCCACCGCCCGCTGTCGAAGCCGGCACGAAGGAACAAGACGATGACGTCATCGATGGCGAGGTCGTCGAGGACGCTCCCGTCGCTCAGAAATGACGTAGGACGTCTCGCAGGGCGCCGGTCACCTCGTCGGGGTTCTCCACCGCCGACAGGTGACCGGCGCGCGGGATCACGTGGACCGGCGCCGGCCGGGCAAAGGCCGCCGCCATAGCCAGCGCGTCATCGTGGGTCGTGAGTGTGTCCTCCTCTCCCACGACGACGAACGCCGGCACCCGCGCTGCGGCGAGCGTGCCGAACGAGTCCGGTCGGCCGGCCATGGCGCGCTGCGCCCAGGCGACGCCGTCGGGCCGCGCGGCGTCGAGCCATCGCGTCACCGTCTCGACGACCTCGGGCCGATCGCTCCTCGTGGTCTGTCCGAGCAGACCGTCGAGCATCGGCCGGAGCGCTCGGGGACCGTTGTCGAGGACGGCCGCCGCGACCCGTTCGCGATTCTCCCGCGCCGGCGCGTCATCAGCGCTCGCCTTGGTGTCCATCAGCACCACTCCGCCCACCCGGTCCGGATGGCGGCGGAGCATCGCCATCGCCACGTACCCGCCCATCGACACGCCGGCCACCACCGCCGGCCCGAGGTCGAGCCGGTCGAGCAGCGCTGCGACATCGTCCGCCATCGTGTCGATCGACGGCTGGTCCTCCCCCGGACCCGGCGACGTGCCGAGGCCGCGCAAGTCGGGAGCAACGATGCGAGCCCGGTCGGCCAGCCCGGCGACCTGCGCCGCGAACATGGCCCGCGAGAGCGGGAAGGCGTGAATCAGCACCACCGCCACGCCGGTACCGGCGTCCTCGTAGCCGAGATTGATCGGCATCGGCTAGCGCTCCGGCGGCATCGGGACGTCGGCGAAGGCGGCAACGGTCCGGTCGGCGTAGGCGCTGGTGTCGGCGGTCTCGACCGGTCCGGGCCACGTCGTCGGCAGCGGTGCCCGCCCGGGCGCGACCCTGCTCACCACCTCGTCGAGCACGCGCTCCGTGTCGCCGACCCACAGATGCGTCGCACCCTCGACGGCGACGACCTCGGCCTGGGGCACACGGGCGAACCGCTCGCGAGCTTGGGGTGGGCGTAGGTAGTCGTCGCGCTCGGGCACCAGGGCCACGAGCGGGCGCCCGTCGGCAGCCCAGGCGTCGAGATCGTCGTCGGTACTGGAGCGCAGCGGCGGTGAGAGCAGGATCGCTCCCTCGACGACCGGATCGAGGCCGTACCGCAGCGCGAGGTCGCTGCCGAACGACCAGGCGAGCAGCCAGACGTGGGGCAGGTCGTGGTACTCGGCATGCTCGAGAGCAGCGGCCACGTCGTAACGCTCGGCCTCTCCCACGTCGAACTCGCCCTGGCTGGTGCCCTGCAGGCTGGTGGTGCCACGGCTGTTGAAGCGCAGCACGGCCAGGTCGGCCAGCGCGGGCAGCCGCCAGGCGGCCTTGCGGAACAGGTGGCTGTCCATCATGCCGCCGTGGGTCGGCAGCGGGTGGAGGCATACCAGCGTCGCCACGGGTTCGTTCTCTGTCGGGACTGCCAGCTCGCCCACGAGCTCCAAACCGTCCGACGTGTGCAACGTGAGCGGCTGGCGGCGGGCCGGCAGAACGGTGTTGCCGCGGATGCGGGACTGCGTCGTCATCGTGCCGGCGAGCCTAGTCGTCGCCCTGCGGCCGGGCCGGTCGTCTCACCGCGGAGCCCGGCGGTCGCGGGCGCGCCAGCAGGAGGTGTGCCAGTGCCGCCGCTCCCCCGGTCCGCCTCCGGACAGGGTCTCGCCCTCGGCCGGCCAGACGACCAGGTGTGGCGTGGCCGGAAGTATGAGCTGGTCGCAGCCCGGGCACCGGTACGGCTTGGTGGCCGAGCTGCCGGTCAGGTGCCGCACGACCCACTCACCGTCGGGCCAGGACTCGACCTCCTCATGGCCGCCCACCTGCTGCCGGCGGGCGGGACGGCGGCGGGACATGCGTGCATTGTCCCAGGGCCGCCTATGCTGGGCACATGCCGAGGTACGACTTCCGCTGCCGCGCCTGCGGTGCCACGTTCGAGGTGTCACGGCCGATGGCCGACTCGTCCGAGCCCGCACTGTGCCCCGGTGGCCACGACGACACCGTCAAGCTGCTCTCGGCAGTCGCTGTGACCGGGCGCGCCACCGGTGGCTCGGCAACGCCGGCCTCGTACGGCGGAGGCTGCTGTGGGGGCGCCTGCGGCTGCAGCTGAGAGCGGCTGCACGCTCACCGGCGGGCAGGTCGGACGACGTGCACGGCTCCGAGCGGTGTGAACCCGGCGGCGAGGAAGGCCCGCAAACTGGCTGCGTTGCCTGGCGCGACGGCACCCAGCACCGCCTCTCCGGCCGATACGAGTCCGAGGGCAGCGGCCACCAGGGAACGGCCCACGCCATGCGCGCGTGCGTCGACAGGCACCTCCACGCCGATCTCGGCGAGACCGCCCACACCGACGCCGAGCGTGACCATCCCACGGTCGTCGCCGTGCACCACGACGTCTCCGCGCACCCGGCGTGCGTGCCGGGCCCTGCGGTGGTCGTCCAGGTCGTCTCGGCGGGGCAGGCCACCGGCGCCGGTGCCCAGCGCCACCACCAGCACGTCGAGGCAGTCGCACCACCCGCCGGGGCCGGCAAGCCACGCGATGAAGCCGGGGTCGAGAGCCGACCCGTAGCCGTCCGGACCCTGCGCGAGGACGTCCTCGGTACGGAGTTCGGTGGCTACGTATGCCCGGCCGGTGAGCGCCACCACGCCCTCGATGCCGGGCCGCCACGGAGGAAGCACCTCGACGGTGCCGTCGGGTTCGGGGAACCGTCCGTGCGCAGCGTCGTCGAGCACCCGGCCGAGCACATGGGTCACGTGTAGTCGCGGAACCCGCGCCCGGTCTTGCGGCCGAGGTACCCCGCAGTCACGAGGTGCTCGAGCAGGGGTGCCGGCGCAAAGCCGGGCTCACGGAACTCGAGGTAGAGCGTCCGCTGGATTGCGAGCGACACGTCGAGCCCGACGACGTCGAGCAGCTCGAAGGGACCCATGGGCAGGCGGCAGCCGAGCCTCATCGCGGTGTCGATGTCGTCGGTGCTCGCGTAGTGGGCCTGCAGCATCTTCACCGCGTCGTTGAGGTAGGGGAACAGCAGCGCGTTGACGATGAAGCCGGCGCGGTCGCCGCAGGTGACCGGGTGCTTGCCGGCCCGGCGGCACACCTCCTGGACGGTGGCGACGACGTCGTTGGCTGTGGACACGGTCCGGACCACCTCGACCAGCGACATCACCGGAGCGGGGTTGAAGAAGTGCATGCCCACGACGTCGGCCGGGCGGGAGGTGGCCGCCGCGCACTCGATCACGGGGAGCGAGGACGTCGTGGTAGCGAGGATCGTGCCCGGTCGGCAGATCTCGTCCAGGGAGGCGAACAGCCCCTGTTTGACCGTCAGCTCCTCGACGACGGCCTCGATCACGAGGTCGGCGGCAGCCAGATCGTCGAGCGAGGACGACCCGGTGATCCGGGCCAGGGCAGCATCGCGGTCGGCCTCGTCGAGCTTGCCGCGCTGGACCGCCTTCTCCATCGACCGCTCGACGCCGGCGGCGACCCTGGCGACCCGCTCGGCACCGCGGGTGACGGACACGACCTCATAGCCGGCCGTGGCCAGCACCTCGACGATTCCGGTGGCCATCGTCCCCGACCCGACGACGCCGATGGTCCGGACCTCCCGCACCGGCCCTGGTGCGCCGTCCGCGTCAGGGGTCGCGGCGTCGGGGACCACGACCGGTGAGTCGGCCGCCTCGTAGGTGTAGAAGCCGCGCCCGGTCTTGCGACCGCGCATGCCGGCGGTGACCATCTGCTTGAGGATCGGTGCCGGCGCGTGAAGGCGGTCGCGGCCCTGCTTGTACATCGTGTCGAGGATCTCGTACGCAGTGTCCAGGCCGATCAGGTCGAGCAGGGCCAGTGGGCCCATCGGGTATCCGCACCCGAGCCGCATGGCGTCGTCGATGTCCTCACGCGTGGCGTACCGGGTGTCGTACATCGAGGCGGCGTGGTTGAGGTAGCCGAACAGCAGCGCGTTGGCGATGAACCCGGCCTTGTCGCCGCACTCGACGGGCGCCTTGCCGAGTCGGCGGGCCAGCGCCGTGACATCGTCGACGACATCGGGTTCGGTCACGACGGTCCGAA
>Ga0193739_1000309_pt1 | contig 13749 bp, 13 predicted proteins | sample L2a2metaG_FD_144926 | JGI IMG/M metagenome (GOLD analysis project Ga0193739, IMG submission 144926) | Soil microbial communities from a riparian zone of the East river system, Colorado, United States - L2a2 | ecosystem: Environmental > Terrestrial > Soil > Riparian zone | place: USA: East River...
TGTCACGTGGCGCTGCACGTTCCGGGATCCGGCCAGGACACTGACGGAAAAAGAGGTCGACGCGCTGCTCGGCAAGATGCTGAGTGCGCTGGAGGGTGAGCTTGACGTACGTCGGAGAGAGGCTTGAGGTCCGGGAGGCGATCGATCAGCTCGAGACGATCCTGCGCGATGTCGCGGAGGAGCTCGCGGGCTGGCGGGCGCGCGCCCTCAAGGCCGAAGGTCAGCTGAAGGGGGGCACGCCCCCTCCCGCGAAGCACCCGGAATCGGACGCCGAGAACAAGGTGCTGCGCCAGCGTGTGGAGGCGGCGCGCGTGCGCGTGCACGAGTTGTTGCAACGTCTTACGTTCCTGGAAGAGCAGGCGCGCGAGCCGGTGGGCGGGTCCAAGTGAGCACCAAACTGCATGCGGTGCGGGTGATGATCGGCGGCGAGGAGTACACGGTCCGCTCCGACCTGCCACCCGAGTACACGCGGGAAGTCGCCGCGTACGTCGATCAGGCACTCAAGAAGGTGCTGAGCCAGGGGCCGCTCGTGGAGACGCACAAGGCGGCCATTCTTGCGGCGCTCGATATCACGAACGAGTTGTTTCAGGCCAAGAAGGGTGAGCGCGAAGTCGCCGCGCGGCTCGCCGCAGTGGCGGACGATCTCGCGAAGATGCTGCCGCCGGGGAAACGCAAGGTCGCACTGGGCCATTAGCCTACTTCACCTGAGCCACCAGGCTGCAGGTGCGAAGGGATAGATCCATGCTCGAGATTCTTGCGGCCGTTCTCGGCGGCGGCATCGTCGCGGGGACGGCTTTGTACATCCTGGATGGGCGGCTGCGGGCTCGGGCTGCCCGCGCGGCGGAAGAGGCGGCTCGCGCGCTCGAAGAGGCGCGCCAGCGCATTGCACTCGCGGCCAAGGAAGAGGTGGTCGCCGCTCGGGAGCAGCTGCAACAGCAGTTGACCCGGCGCGAGCAGACCCTCGACCAGAAGCTCAGCGCCGTGGAGCAGCGCGATCAGGACCTGAAGCGCCGCGACCAGCAGCTCGAGCAGCGCACCCACGCCCTCGGCCAGCGGGAGCAGGAGATCGTCGTGCGGCTCGAGCAGGTGGCGGGACTTTCCGCCGCCGACGCCAAGCAGGAGTTGGTGCGGCGGCTCGAGGACACGGCGCGCGACGACGCGGCGGCCATGGTGCGCGACATCAAGGAGCAGGCCAAAAAGAGCGCCGACCGCGAGGCGAAGAAGATCGTGGCTTTGGCCATCCAGCGCATCGCCGCGGAGCAGACGACGGAATCCAGCGTCGCGGCGATTCCGCTTCCCTCCGACGAGCTCAAGGGCCGCATCATCGGACGCGAAGGGCGCAACATCCGCGCCTTCGAGGCCGCCACCGGCGTCGACGTCATCATCGACGACACGCCCGACACCGTCGTCGTGTCGTGCTTCGATCCCGTGCGCCGCGAGGTCGGTCGCCTGGCGCTGGAGCGTCTCATCGCCGACGGGCGCATCCACCCCGGCCGGATCGAGGAAGTCGTCAAGAAGGCGCAGGCCGACGTCGACGCCGGCATCCTCGAAGCGGGCGAACAGGCGGTGTATGAGACCGGCATCCACGGCCTGCATCCCGAGCTGGTGAAGCTCGTGGGCCGCATGAAGTACCGGACCTCGTACGGCCAAAACATCCTGGAGCACTCGAAAGAAGTCGCCTGGCTCGCCGGGATCATGGCCGCCGAGCTGAAGCTCGATACGCTCCTGGCCAAGCGGGGTGGGCTGCTGCATGACATCGGCAAGTGCCTCACCCACGAGCACGATGGCACACACGTGCAGCTCGGCGTCGAAGTGGCGACGAAGTACGGGGAGCAGCCGGCGGTGATCAATTGCATCGCGGCGCACCACGACGACGTGCCGCACGAATCGACGGTGAGCGTGGTGGTGCAGGCCGCCGACGCAGTGTCGGGGTCGCGCCCGGGCGCGCGCCGCGAGGCGTTCGAGACCTACGTGAAGCGGCTCACCCAGCTCGAAGAGATCGCCGCGGAGTTCAAGGGCGTGGAGAAGGTCTTCGCCATCCAGGCGGGTCGTGAGGTGCGCGTGGTCGTCAGCCCCGACACGGTGGACGACGCCGGCGCGGCGCTGCTCACCGAGCAGATCGCCCGCAAGATCGAGCACGACCTGCAGTACCCCGGACAGATCCGGGTCGTCGTGATCCGCGAAACGCGGGCGGTGGACTTTGCTCGGTAGCGCACGGTTGATCGACGGCACCGAGGTGGCTACAGCCATGCGCGCCGAGCTGGCCGGCGCCATCTCCGACCTGAAGGGGCGCGGCGTCACACCCGGGCTGGCCGCCGTTCTCGTGGGCGACAATCCCGCCTCACAGGTCTACATCCGTATGAAGGGCAAGGCCTGCGACGAAGCAGGGCTTTACCACGAGACGATCAGGCTTCCCAAGGCAACGACGGAAGGCGACCTCCTCGCCCTGATCGAACGGCTGAACGTGGACCACAAGATCCACGGGATTCTGGTGCAGGTGCCGCTGCCATCCCAGATCGACGAGAAACGTGTGTTGCGACGCATCGACCCCGCCAAGGACGTGGATGGCTTCCATCCCGAAAACGTGGGCAAGGTGTCGATCGGCGATCCGAGCGGTTTCCGGCCGGCGACCCCGTTCGGCGTGCAGCAGCTGCTCATCCGCAGCGACGTCGACACGACTGGCCGTCACGCCGTCGTCGTGGGCCGGTCGAACCTGGTGGGCCGCCCCATGGCGGCCCTGCTGCTGCAGAACGGACCGGGGGGCAACGCGACGGTCACTGTGTGCCACTCGCGCACCCACGACATCGGCGGCGTGACGCGCCAAGCCGATATCCTGATCGTGGCCATCGGTAAGCCCGAGTTCGTGACCGGCGACATGATCAAGCCCGGCGCCGTCGTGATTGACGTCGGGGTGAATCGCGTGGACGATCCCACACTCAAGCAGGGCTACCGCCTCGTGGGCGACGTGAAGTTCGCGGAGGCGAAGAAGATCGCGGGCGCCATCACCCCCGTTCCGGGCGGCGTCGGTCCCATGACGATCACGATGCTCCTCTACAACACCGTCCAGGCGGCCCGGCAGTGGGCACACCCCTAACCCCGGGGCCACGCCCCGGGGACTTTGCCGCCGCTTCTGCCGAGGGCGCCTGGACCATCGGCGAAGTCACGCGCCGCGCCCGCGCCGTGATCGAAGCTGGGCTGCCTGCGTTATGGGTCCGTGGGGAAGTCACCGGCTTCAAAGCCTGGCGCTCGGGCCATTGGTACTTCTCCCTGCGCGACAAGACGGCGCAGATCCGCTGCGTGATGTTCCGGAACGACAATCGCACGTTGCCCGCGCCCCCCACCGACGGCACCCAGGTCTTCGCCTTCGCTCGGCCCACGATCTACGACGAGAAAGGCGAATTCCATCTCACGATCAAGGAGCTGCTCTCGACGGAGCAGGGCGGCCTGTGGAAGCTCGCCTTCGAGAAGGCGCGCGCCGCCCTGCTGAAGGACGGCCTGCTCGATCCAGCGCGAAAGCGGCGGCTCCCGCCATTCCCGCGCCGCATCGCGGTGGTGACGAGTCCCGACGGCGCCGCGCTGCGCGACATCGAAGCCGTGATCGCTCGGCGCTGGCCCCTCGCCGAGCTGGTCCTCGTGGCGGCGAAGGTGCAGGGCGACGGCGCCGAGGCGTCGGTGTGCGCCGCGCTCGCCCGTCTGGGGAAGGGGAGGCTCGAGGTCGACGTCGCGATTGTCGGGCGCGGCGGTGGTTCAGCCGAGGACCTGTGGACCTTCAACAGCGAGCGCGTGGCGCGCGCCCTGGCCGCCGTGCCGGTCCCGGTGATCTCCGCCGTGGGGCACGAGACCGACGTGACGCTGTGCGACTTGGTCGCTGATCTGCGAGCGCCTACGCCCTCGGCCGCTGCCGAAGCGGCGACACCCGACCAGGCCGAGGTCCTGGTGCACGTGGCGCACCTCGGCGAGCGGCTGGCGCGCGGTCTGTCGCTGCGCTCGCAGCGCACCGTGGATCGGCTCAACCGAACCGGCGATCGCTTGACCGGCGCGATGCAGTTCCGGCTCGAGCAGTCCCGCTCACTGCTCACGGCGCACGGCGCACGCTTGGATGCCCTCAGTCCCCTGAAGACTCTCGCGCGCGGCTACGCCGTCGCGCGCGATGAAAATGGTCGTGTGCTGAAGCAGGTCAAGCAGTTTCCCGTGGGCCGTGAATTCAAGCTGCGTGTGACTGATGGAGAGGTTGATGCTCGAGTTCGGTAAGGAGCTGGAGCGCCTCGAAGCCATTGTCCGGCAGCTCGAGGCCGAGGACCTGGATCTCGACGCGGCGCTGAAGCTCTTCGAGGAGGGGATCGAGCGGCTGCGCGCGGCGCGTGAGCAGCTCACCGAGGCCGAGGTAAAGGTCAAGAAAGCGCTCAAGGGTGAAGGCTCAGGTCGCTAGCCGCGGGCTCACCGCCTATTTGGGCGACGCCCGCGCCCGCGTGGACGGTGTCCTCAAGACCTGGGCCGAGCGCGGCGACGAAGTCATCCGCTACAGCCTGCTCGGTGAAGGCAAGCGCCTGCGCCCGACGCTCGTCTTCGCGGCTCACGAAGCCCTGGGAGGGAGGGGAGGGGAAGGGCTAGCGGAGCTCGCGGCTGCCGTCGAGGTCGTGCACGCCTACTCGCTGGTGCACGACGATCTCCCCTGCATGGACGACGACGATCTGCGGCGCGGCCGGCCGACGGCGCACCGCGCCTTCGACGTGCCCCGCGCGACGCGCGCCGGCTTTCAAATGGTCGCCCTGGCGGCGCGGGTGCTGGCGCACGGTCTCGACGGACTACCCCTCTCCCAGGGCCGTAAGAGAGAAATCGCGCTGGAGCTGTTCCGCGCCGCGGGCGCCAGCGGGATGATCGGCGGCCAGGCGCTGGACCTCGAGGCGGAGGCGAAGACGCTGCCGATGGAGCAGCTGGCCGAAGTGCACCGCCGCAAGACCGGCGCCCTGATCGCCGCGTCGTGCGTGATCGGCGGCCTCTCCGCCGACGGTGTGGCAACCCACATCGACGCGCTTCGGAGGTACGGAGAGGCCATAGGGCTGGCCTTCCAGATTGCCGACGACGTGCTCGACGCGACCGCCACCTCCGACCAGCTCGGCAAGACCGCGGGGAAGGACGCGGCCCGGGCCAAGGCGACGTTCGTGACGCTGCTTGGGGTCGGGACCGCCCGCGCCGAGGCGGAACGGCTCGCGGCGCAGGCCGTAGACCAGTTGCGGCAGGCGGGGTTAGTTTCCCCTACGCTGGTGGAGTTGGCCCACTACATCGTGACGAGGCCGAACTGACCGTGTCTCTCCTCGAGACGATCCGCAGTCCCGACGACGTCAAGAAGCTGCCCCGCGAGGAGCTGCAGCACCTCGCGGACGAGGTGCGCCAGCGCCTGATCGACGTCGTGTCGCAGACCGGCGGCCACATCGGCGCGGGGCTGGGGGTCGTGGAGCTCACGGTCGCGCTTTCCTGGGCCTTCGACTCGCCGCGCGACAAGATCGTCTGGGACGTTGGCCACCAGGGCTACCCCTGGAAGATCCTGACGGGCCGGAACGACCGCCTCGCCACGCTGCGTCAGCCTGGTGGGCTTTCAGGCTTCCTCCGTAGGACAGAGAGCCCGCACGATCAGTTCGGCGCCGGCCATGCCGGCACCGCCCTCTCGGCGGCCTTCGGGATGGCGACCGCGCGCGACCTGAAGGGCGAAGCCTTCAAGGTCGTGGCCGTCGTGGGCGACGGCGCGATGACCTGTGGGTTGCCCTACGAAGCGATGAACAACGCCGGCCATTCGGGCCGCGACATCATCCTTGTCCTGAACGACAACGGGATGTCCATCGCCCCGAATGTCGGCGCGATCAACAAGTATCTCGGCTCGATCATCGCCAACCCCGTGACCGTGCGGTTGCGCGAATGGGTGAAGGGGATCATCGAGAAGACGTCGCACATCGTGGGCGGCCCCAAGCTGGTCGACTTCGCCAAGAGCGTCGAGGAGAGCATCAAGAACCTGTGGTCGCCGGGGATGCTGTTCGAGGAGCTGGGGTTCCGCTACTTCGGACCGATCGACGCCCACAACGTCGAGCAGCTGATCCAGACCTTCGACATCGTGAAGACGCTGAAGGGCCCGCGCGTCGTGCACGTCATCAGCGAAAAGGGGAAAGGCTTCCCGCTCCCCGAGCCCGACATCGAGAAGTATCACGCCCGCGCGCCCTACGATCCCGTCACCGGCAAGCTCAAGGCCGTCAGCTCAGGTCCGCCGCAGTGGACCAGGATCTTCGGCGAGGCGATCACGCAGCTCGCCGCCGAGAATCCCGGCTTCGTCACGATCACCGCGGCGATGCCGTCGGGCACCGGCACGAACATCTTCCAGAAGAAATGGCCCGAGCGCTTCTTCGACGTGGGCATCGCGGAGGGCCACGCGACGACGTTCGCGGCGGGGCTCGCGACGCAGGGCGTGCGGCCGATCGTCGCGATCTATTCCACGTTTCTGCAACGTGCGTATGACAGCATCATCCACGACGTCGCGATCCAAAAACTGCCCGTCATCTTCTGTATGGACCGCGCGGGCATGGTGGGTGAAGACGGTCAGACGCACATGGGGTTGTACGACATCGCCTATATGCTGGCGGTGCCGCACATGACTGTGACGGCTCCGAAAGACGGCGCCGAGCTGATCGGACTGCTGCGCTGCGCGCTCGCGCATGAGGACGGGCCCTTCTCGCTGCGCTATCCGCGAGACAAGGCGCCCGCGGAGGCTCCGCCGGCGGCCGAGGTCGCTCCGATCCCGTACGGGACGTGGGAGCTGCTTCGTAAAGGCAGGGACTGTGCCATCCTCGCCGTCGGCGTGATGTGCAAGCCGGCGATGGAGGCCGCGGAGGCTCTCAACGCCACTCTTGTCAACGCGCGGTTCTTGAAGCCGATGGATCGCGAGATGCTCGACGCGCTGGTGCGCGACCACAAGCTGCTCGTCACGGTCGAGGACGGCACCGTCGTGAACGGGTTCGGCGCCGCCCTCGCTGGGCTAGTGCAGACCACGTCCCCGGACGTGCGCGTCGTGGCGCTGGGCGTCCCCGACCGCACCTACGAGCACGCACCGCGCGCGCAGCAGCTGGAGGAGGTCGGCCTCACCGGCACCGGCATCGCCGCCCGCATCCGCGCTCTCGCCGCCGAAGAGTCGCTCACCACGCGATGAACGTCGGGGTCGTCGGCAACCCCAACTATCCGGATCTTGGCGCTTTCCTGGCGACGCTCCGACAGATGGCATCGAGCGGGGGGCTCACGCTGTACAGCGAAGACCGGATTCTGTCGCTCTGGCCCACTGGGGACGGCGCGATTCCGCCACCGCTCAGCGAGGCGCCGCCCGGGGATCTGGACTGTCTCATCACGCTCGGCGGCGACGGCACCCTGCTGCGCGGCGCTCGTCTCCTGAATGGCGCCAACACACCGATCCTGGGTCTTAATCTCGGCCGCGTAGGTTTTCTCACGACTGCTGCGCCCGACACGCTCGAGTGGGCGCTGGACGCGCTCGTGCGCCGCGCGTACACGACCGAGCCCCGGCTCGCGTTGGAATCGACGATCAGCGGCAAGAGCGTGAAAGGCAGCCGCGTCGAGCCGCTCGTGCTCAATGATGTCGTGGTCCACAAAGGCGGCGTGGCGCGGGTGGTGCGGCTGAAGGTGTCTGTGGATGGAGATGAGGTCGCGCAATACTCGGCGGACGGCATCATCGTCAGCACGCCCACCGGCTCAACCGCCTACTCGATGTCCGCCGGCGGACCCATCGTTGTCCCGACCGTGGATGCCATCGTCGTCACCGCCATCTGTCCCCACACGCTGGCCGTGCGGCCGCTGGTCCTGCCGGCGACTGCCGTCGTGACCATCCAGCCGATTCCGCCCTGGAGCGATGAGGTGCTCGTCTCCTTCGACGGGCAGGTAGGCACGCCCATCCAGCCCGGCGAGCGCCTCGATGTGCGTCGAGCGGAGCGGCCGATCCTGCTGATTCGGCTGGGGCCCGAGAGCTTCTTCAAGCGCTTGAGGAAGAAGCTGCACTGGGGCGACCTCAGCGATCGGACGCGCAAGTAGTGCTGACAGAGCTGCGCGTCCGCGATCTCGCCGTCATAGCCGACGTCACCCTCCCCCTCCAACCTGGTCTCAACGTCCTCACCGGCGAAACCGGGGCGGGGAAGTCGATGCTCGTCGACGCCCTGGCCCTGCTGCTCGGCGAGCGCGCCTCGGCCGACGTAGTGCGCCCGGGCGCCGAGAAGACAGTCATCGAGGCTCTCTTCGGGGATGACACCGTTCTCAAGCGTGAAGTGACGAGAGAGGGTCGGTCTCGGGTGTGGATCAACGGCTCGCCGGCGACGGTCGGCATGCTCGCCCAAATCGGGGCGACGCTCGTCGACCTGCACGGCCAACACGAGACGCAGTCGCTGCTTCGGCCCGACGCCCAGCGCGACATCCTCGATGCCTACGCGGGCGCCGGCGTGGAGCGGGTGGCGGTACGGGACGCGCACCAACGCCTCTCGGGTCTCGAGCAGCGCGAGTCGGAGCTCTCCGCCCGGCAGGACGACGTCCGCCGCAAGGCCGACTATCTGCGCCATGTGGTCCAGGAGATCGAGAAGGCGGCGCCCAAGGTGGGTGAAGATGAGACGCTCGAGACCGATGCCAAACGCCTCGCGCACGCCGATGAACTGGGCCGCCTGGCGCGCGAGCTGGAGGAAGTCGTGGACGCAGCGGGGCTAGCCCGCGCCCACAAGATCCTCGCCGCGCTCGTCAAGGTCGATCCATCCACCGGACAGTGGCAGGAGCTGCTCGACGCCGCGTCGGCGAACGCCCAGGAGCTGGCGCAGGCGGCCCGCGACTACGCGTCGGGCATCGAAGCCGACCCCGCGCGCCTCGCGTCGGTCGAGCAGCGTCGCGACCTGTTGTTTCGCCTGCAGCAAAAGCACGGACCCTCGATTCCCGATATCCTGGCGACCCGCGACTCCTCGGCGCGCGAGCTGGAACTGCTCGACACCGCGGACCTGGACCTCTCGAACCTCGCCGAGGAGCGTGTCACAGCCGCCGCGGAATTCACGCAGGCCTGCGCCGCCCTCACGAAGCAGCGTGTAACCGGCGCCGGCAGACTGTCGAAGCAGGTCAACGAGCTCCTCCCGGCGCTCGGTATGGCAGGTGGAACGCTGACGGTGCGCCTGCAACCACGCCCCACGCCCCACGCCCATGGCTCCGAGGACGTGGTCTTCGAGGTGATGTTGAACGCAGGCATGGAGGCCCGTCCCCTGGCCAGGGTCGCATCGGGGGGCGAGCTGTCGCGCTTGATGCTGGCGCTGAAGGTCGTGGTCGCGGCGCACGACGCGGTGCCGACGCTCGTTTTCGATGAAGTAGATCAAGGAATCGGGGGCGAGGTCGGGGCTCGTGTGGGAGAAGCGTTGGCGCGTGTGGCGGGGAGCGCGCGGCAGGCACTGGTCATCACGCACCTGCCGCAGATCGCCGCCTACGCCGACCATCACCTGGTGGTAGCAAAAGCGAAGAAAGGTGGCGTTGCCACGAGTGATGTGGAGGTTGTCGCGGGTGAGTCGAGGGTGAAGGAGATCGCGCGGATGCTGGGTGATGCCGACATGGAGACGGCGTTGCGGCACGCCGCGGAGCTGCTCAGAACGGCCAGCGCGAAGTCCGCATCACGATCCGCAGCACCGACGTCACCGGGATCCGCCCGCCGTAGCCGCTGACGGTCTGCTCGAACGAGAAGCCGCCCTCGACGCTGGGCCCCATGTAGGTCACCGCCACACCCATCCGCAGCCGTCGCTCCGACGTGCCCGCATCGAGGACGCTGGCGGAGCGTGGTGACCCGAGCCGGGTCGCGAGCGCTACGGAGTCGGCCGGGCTGGCGAAGGTGTAGTGGTCCCGCCCCTTAGTGTAGTAGCCCAGCGTCACACCCACCGCGAAGTGCGGATTGAAGCGATACATCGGGGCAAAATCCACCGCGAGCGCGTCGCCGGGATCCCAGCGGAGATTTGCCAAAGCGGCGATCGGGACGAGCAGGCTGTCCTGCGGGGCGACGCGGCGTTCCCGCATGCCCGGCCGTTGCTGCGTGCCGCGCACCGACAGGTTGAGCCACAGGCGACCGAGTAGCGTGACCTCCTGGATCACACCAAGCTCGACATCGGTCTGATGGTCGCCGCTCGAGAGGTCGAACAGATCGTGCGGCGAGTCGAGGTGGCCGGTGGGGAGGCGCACCAAGCCGACGGCCGCGGAGCCCCTCCACAAGCGCAGCTTCGCCTGCACCTCGGCGTCGCCTGGGAAGAAGCGCAGCCCGCGCCGCGTGTTGCCGATCGGCGCGAACGCGTACGTCGAGTCGGCGAGGAGCGACTTGAGTGCGGCGTTGGCGCTGTCGGCCGTGCTGTCGGGCGAGTGGCCCGCACGGATCAGGGTGCGCACCAGCGGCACGCGTACCGAGAGGGCGATACGGTCCGTCACGCCGAACTCCAGCGTGAGCGGCGTGACGCGTCGCTCGGCGTGCACGAACACCGTCGCGGGAAGCGACGCCGCGATGGGCCGGCGACCGGTCGGTGTGAATACGTTGTCCCAAACGTTGACGACTGGGTCGAACGTGACCCGTAGGGTTCCCCCGCGCGGAGTGTCGCTGCGAGGGACGGCCTGAGCTCGGCTGACCCCGGGCGCAAGCCCGGGGATCGCGAGGAGGAGGTAGAGGTAGTGGGTTCGCATTAGCAGAACGGCACCCGGGAGTCTCCGGGTGCCGCTTGCGTTACACCGCCCGCCCGTCGGGGTTCGCGTCAGGGGATCGGGGGGATCTGGGTACTGTACTTGGTGTTGATCGCCATTCGCACCTTGTTCGCGATCAGCCGGTGCGTCGCTGCGCTGGGGTGCACCGCGTCGCACGAGAACGCCGTGCCGAACGGGTTCACGTTGCACGGCTGGTTCAGGAGCGGGAACGCCGCCACGGCCGTTGGCACTGTCCGCAGCGAGTCGAAGGTCACGTTCGGGTCATAGTACGCCCAGCCCCGGCTCGTCGCCTGGGACGATATGTAGGCGTTGTACGCCGCCACCGTGGTCACGAGCTTGATCAACTCGGCCGGCTGCACGGTCTGCGCCTCAGTGCAGTCGAGCGTCCCGCCCACGTTGATCAGGCCCGCGCCAAACGGGAACGGCACTAGCACCGAATCACCCCGTGGCGGCGCGCAATTGGCCGTTGCGGTGAACGGTCCCGGGATCTGGCCTGCCTGATCGAGTCCGTAGTACGTCGAGCCCCGAGAGAAGAACGGGATTCCGGTCACGTTCGCGACGCCCACCAGCAGCGCGCCGCGGGTGCCGGCTGCGGCGACTGCGTCGAGCAACGTCGTGTAGCGAGTCTGGAAGGCTGGGACGGCCGTGATTCTCGTGCTGTCGCCCGCGTTTGCCGAGAATGTGGCCGCGCCCAGCACGTCGTTGTTGCCGATCCAGATCGTCACGAACGTCGGCTTGGCGCGCGCCATCATCTGCGCCTGCGTCATGCCGCCCAGGATGAACGTCGTCAGGGGATTCGCGTTCGATGCCGTGTCGAGGTTGTTGTAGATGTCGAGCACTTCGGCACCGGGCACAGCGGTGTTGCTGACGTACGGGGGTGGGATGCTCGGCGCCGTGCGGAGGTAGCAGGACGTCGCGGTGCTCGGGGGGAAGCCGGGCGGGGTAAGCCGGGCCTGCGTGAAGACGTTCGTAAACGGCGGCCGGCACCCGGGGCGGTTCATCAAGGGCGCGAAGAACGGTGACTTCATGGCGCGCGCCAGCAGCACGGGGTATGCCTGCAGCTGGGTGCTGTCGAGGATCCCGTCCGATTGGAACCCTGCCGTGATCGAGTTCCCCATGGACACGTAGCGGTCGAAGAGGGGATCGATCGGCACGAATTGGGCCGGCCGGATGAGTTCGTCGTTGTCGCAGGCCGTGGCGCCGAGCAGAACGCCGAGGACCAGGGCCGCGCCGAGTGTCGTGGTTCGAGTCATGGGTCGCGGTCCCTCAGAAGGTGTAGGCCAGCCCGAAGCCGAAGAGATGGGCCGAGAACTGGTAGAGGCCGGTATTGCCGAGGGCGAGGTTCACCGTGCCGCGCCGGTCGTTCTGCTTGATGTACTGGTAGGCCAGGTCGACGTGCAGCTTCGGTGTCAGGTCGATGCCGGCCCCGAAGGTGAATTCGTTGCGCGCGCCTTCGGGGAGGAGCGGCGTCACGAAGTTCGCGGGCGACGCGGCGGTGTGATACAGGTACCCGCCCCGCAGGGTCACCTTGGGCGAGTACTGATACTCGGTGCCGAACCGGAAGCCGTGCGTGTCTTTGCTTGACGGGTGCAGTTGGAGGTCCGGCGTCCTCGGGTTCGCGAAATCTATGTCGACGGTGTTGAACCAACCCCACACGACCAGTTGGTAGTCCGCCATCACAGCCAGTTTGTCGTTGACCTTGTAAGCAAACCCGAGCGTCCCCTGCGGGGGCATGGTAATGGAGGTGGAGACGGGGCTGCCGTCAAGCGTGCTGTCGGGGAGGAACGCGCCCGCCGTGAGGAGGTCCACCGGCAAAGGTTGCGTCGGCGGAAAACCGAGCACGGGATTCAGCGGATTGTTGGGCGGCAGGACCAAGCCCGTGAGGAGCCGTGTGAATTCCGCCGTACCGTCGTAGTCGATCGTCTTGCGGGTCAGCCAGTGGCCGCCGATCGAGAGCTGGTCGTTGATCTTCACGATGGCCCCGAAGTTCACGGAGAAGCCGCTGCCTGACGCCTTCAGGGTAGCATCGGCGAAGTCGGTCCCCGTCGGGATGCCTAGGGAGGCGAAGGTGAAGGTTTGTCCCGGCACCCGCTGGGTCGAGAAGTCCGCCCGCTGATGCAGCTCGAGATGGCTCGTGATGTACGCGAACCCGAGCCCCACCTTGAGCCGGGGATGGATCTGGTAACCGACCGTGGGTTGGACGTAGATCGAGCGGATGTCGGTGTTGTAGCCGATGAACCGGCCCTGGAAGTTGTCGGTGGGCCACTTGGTTTCGAGTCCATACGGTGCGAAGGCGCCGATCCCGACCGTCATTTTCGGAGAGAGCGCATACGTGAAATACCCGCTCGGCACCGGGATTATCGGGTTATTCAGGTCCGTCTGATGAGCCAGAAAGTCGTCGGTAAAGTTGCCTTGGGCACCGATGAGCGTCACGCCGGCGCTGAAACGCATCCCCGACAGCCCCGCCAACCCCGCTGGGTTGAAGTAGATGGCCGATCCGTCGGCGCAGGGGTTCGCGGCGGTGACGCCGGCGCGCGCCATGGCGCAGGTGTTGTGCTCGTACACACCAAAGCCCTGGGCGGCTCCGAGCGAGGGGATAACTCCGGCGCACAGCAACAACGCAAACCGCCGCATACGCATGTCTCCGGGAGACGAAAGGGGAGATGGTGAAACCGGCTGGCATACGGTAGCATTGCCTCCAACCCTTGTCAAACCGATGCCACACCCCGCGATAGCTCTGTTTCGTGAAACCTTCGGCGTCGCGCCCCGCGCCGCCGCGTCGGCACCCGGTCGCGTAAATCTGATCGGGGCGCACACCGACTACAACGGCGGTCCGGTGCTGCCCATCGCGATCGCGGCGCGTACGATCGTGGCCGTGGGCCCTGCGGAGCCGGGTTTGCTGGAAGCGGTTTCGAACAGTGACGGCCAAGTCATCCGCATGCGGTGGCAGGAGCAGCTGCCGGTGGGGTGGGGGGCATACGTGGGCGGCGTGCTGAGAGCGTTGTGGGC
>Ga0193739_1000310_pt1 | contig 13691 bp, 17 predicted proteins | sample L2a2metaG_FD_144926 | JGI IMG/M metagenome (GOLD analysis project Ga0193739, IMG submission 144926) | Soil microbial communities from a riparian zone of the East river system, Colorado, United States - L2a2 | ecosystem: Environmental > Terrestrial > Soil > Riparian zone | place: USA: East River...
GACCCATTCGTGCTCTACGTGCTTCACCGCGACGTCTCCTGACGAGGGTCCTCCTCCTCCTCCTCGTCGGCTGCGGGACAAGGAAGCCGAGCGCCGCGTGGGGAGTCTCAACACCTAATAGGCCGCTGACCTGGGCGAACCTGGTGGGCAGGGACGGGATCGAACCGCCGACCTTGCGGTTTTCAGCCGCACGCTCTACCGACTGAGCTACCTGCCCGAGGGAGCCGGGGGCGGGTTGGCCTCCGGTCCTGAGCGGTCCCGACGGGATTTGAACCCGCGACCTCCGCCTTGACAGGGCGGCGAGCACAGCCAAGCTGCTCCACGGGACCACGCATGGTGGTCATCCTGTGCCCCCAGCGGAGTTCGAATCCGCGTCGCCACCTTGAAAGGGTGGTGTCCTAGGCCACTAGACGATGGGGGCCCGGCTCGGTTGCGGGGTGGGCCGCGTCGGCCTCGAACCGACGACACCCCGGTTAAAAGCCGGGTGCTCTACCAACTGAGCTAGCGGCCCACGACAGAGCGCGCCGATGGTGCCATCGTCGTCGGCGCCCTGTCAAAGGATACCTCGTCGGCTAGCGCCAGCCGGGAGTGGTCTGCTCGAAGTTCACCGTCACCCAGATGGTCCGTCCGCTGATCCAGGTCCCGACCCCGAACAGGTTGGCCCGGCGGTAGAGGATGTTGGCCCGGTGGTGCTCGGAGGCCATGAACGCGTTCTGGAGCCGGCGCACCGACGGCCCGATGCCGTCGGACCCCATGGTGCCGCAGCCGACGTTCTGGCCAAGCCAGACCCAGTGGTCGCTGGCACGGGAGATGTCGTTGTGCCAGAGCGCTCGGCTGTCGCAGCGGCCGCCGTAGTGCCGGGCGGCCTTGCGGGCCATCGCCACCGAGTGCGACCGGGACAGCTTGGCCAGGGTGGCCGAGGTGGCCATCGAGCGCAGGCCGTTGGCGCGCCGATCGGCGTTGGTGACGCGGACGAACTCGGCGTCGGTGCGGGGTCCCGCGCCGGCCGGGACCGGCAGCGCGAGCATGCCTACGACCAACAGCAGCAACGTGAGCAGGCGGCGGACCGACATGGGCGCCCTCCTGGGAAGCGGACCTGGGACCGGATGTACGGGTCTTCGGCCGCTCCGGGAGGAGCCTTGAGCAATTGGCTAGGGCCCGGCTTCGCGCTCCGCCCTGGCCTGGTCCGCCGGCAGCAGCTTGTAGCCGACGCCGCGGACGGTGGCGATCATCGATTCGTGCTCGGGGCCGAGCTTGGCCCGCAGGCGACGAACGTGCACGTCGACGGTGCGGGTGCCGCCGAAGAAGTCGTAGCCCCAGACCTCCTGGAGGAGCTGGGCCCGGGTCGACACCCGACCCGGTCTGGCGGCGAGGAACCGCAGCAGCTCGAACTCCTTGTAGGTGAGGTCGAGCGGCCGGCCCCTGAGCCGGACCTGGTAGGAGACGGGGTCGACGACCAGGTCGCCGATCCGGATGGCGGCGTCGGGGTCGGCGGCCTCCGGGCGCTGGACGAGCAGCCGGAGCCGGGCCTCGACCTCGCCCGGCCCGGCGCCGGGGAGCACGAAGTCGGAGGCGCCCCAGTCGCGCTGCAGCCCGGCCAGGCCGGCCTCCGGCATCACCACCAGGATGGCCAGGCGCTCCGAGCCGCCCCGCAGGGTCCGGCAGAGCGCCTGGGCGCGGGACAGGTCGCGGGTGGCGTCGATCACCACCAGATCCTTGGCCGCGGCGCCCAGCAGGCTGGCCGCGTCGAGGGGCATCGTGGCGACCGGATGGGCCAGGTACTCCAGGGCGGGCAGGACCTCCTTCGCCCCCCCGGCCCGACCTGTCAGGCAGGCGAGCTCGGCCACCCGATCTCCTCCGTGGAATTGCTGCCGCGGCGAACAGCCGCGCAACCTACCATAGCGGTATGGTCAGGATCCGACTGTTCGCCGCCCTGCGCGAGGCGGCCGGCGTGCCGGAGGCGGAGGCCCAGCCGGGCCCCCTCCAGGCGATTCTCGACGAGCTCGGCGACCGCTTCGGCGACCGCTTCGTCGCCGTGCTCGGCTACTCGAGCGTGCTGGTGGACGGTGAGCGCTGGCGCGACCCGGCCGCCCCGGTCCCCGACGGCGCCGAGCTGGCCCTGCTGCCGCCGTTCTCCGGGGGCTGACCGCGCCTCCGATGGATCAATGCGGCTGGCTCGTGACAGTCTTGGCGGCACCATGCGCAAGCTGCTGATCGCCGCCGTCGTCCTGCTGATCCTTGGCGCCGCCGCCGACTTCGCCGCCGCCCGCGTCTTCGAGGACCGGGTCACCGACGTGCTGCAGCGCGAGTACGAGCTCGGCCAGCGGCCGGTGGTGCAGGTCCGCGACTTCCCGTTCCTGCCCCGCCTGGCCTCCGGGCGGTTGTCGACCATCGACGTCGCCGCCACCGACGCCAAGGTCGAAGGGATCAACGCCGCCCGGGTCCAGCTCCACCTCCGCGGCGTCCGGGTGCCACGCGACGTCCTGTTCGGCGAGCCGGGCCGGATCACCGTCGAAAGGGCGGACGGCCAGATCGAGCTGACCGAGGCCGAGGTCAACCGGCTGCTGGTCGACCGCCTGCAGGGCGGGGCGCTGGCCATCGGTGAGGACGGGGTGCAGGTGCGCGTCCAGGTCGAGCTACTCGGCCAGTCGCTGGACGCCGTGGTCACCGGCAAGCTGGGGGCGCGCAACGGCGCCATCACGTTCACGCCTGACGAGGTGCGCCTTGGCGAGGGCCTCGACTCGGCCCTCGGGCCCCAAGTTGCCTCGCGGTTCACCTTCGAGGTGCCGTTGCCGGAGCTGCCGGCCGGCCTGCAACTGGAGCGGGTCGACACCCGGCAGGGGACGGTGGTGCTCAGCGGCAAGGCGGCGGCCGTTCGGATATCCGCCTGATACGCTGCACCCATGACCCTTGAGTTCTGGTACACGGCCTTGCTGGTCGCCATGCTGGGCGCCGCGGGCGTGTTCGCCATCTACGTCGTCTACCGCCTGCTCAAGGACTGACGGCGGAGCCCTGCTGGATCCGGGCATGAAAGGCCCAGGGGGTTGGCCTCCGCTCTTGCAAGCGGCGCCGTCTCGGTCGGACCAGGCCGAGGCCCCCTGGGTTCGGTGATCTGTTTGGATTCCGGGGGTGATCCACTCCCCGCGATCGAGGTCTGATCGCCCTACCGGGCAGTCACCTCACGGGTCCGTACCGGTTCTGACAGCTGGACCACCTCCCTTCTCGCGTGATTCCAGTTAGCCACACCGCCGTCCGGACCGCAAACATGTTTGGCTACCATGGGGCCATGCAGGCATTGACCAGCCCACTCGAAGCGCTCGCGGCGGCAAGGGAGCGCGTGATCGCGGTCGACCGGCCCGACCTGGCGACGGTCGCCCTGACCGGAGCCGACGTGCTCCGCTACCTGCACGCCGTCTGCACCCAGCACACCGCCGACCTGCGTCCCGGCGACGCCACCCAGGCGCTGCTGCTGTCGCCCAAGGGCAAGATCGAGCTCGCCTTCCGGCTGGCCGTGCTCGGCGGCGGCGTGCTGCTGGACGCCGATGCCGAGGCCGCCCAGGCGCTGGCCGCACGGCTGGCCCGCTTCGTGTTCCGCTACGACGTGGCCGTCGCCCAGCCGGCCGCGGGGGCGGCGACCCTGCTCGGCCCGGGAGCCGACGCGGCCTTGACCGCCGCCGGCCTCCCGGCCCCGGCGGCGGGCCGGGTGGCGATCGTCGGGCCGGAGCTGGTGGTCCACCGCACGCCGGTCGGGGTCGACCTGGTCGGCCCGGGCGCCACCGCGGCGGCCGCGCGCCTGGAGCAGGCCGGGGTCGGGCGTGCCGCGGCCGAGCTGTGGGAGCTGGTCAGGGTCGAGCAGGGCCTGCCGCGGGCCGGCCGCGAGCTGACCGACGACGTGCTGGCCGAGGAGGCAGGGCTGCTGGGCTCCCACGTCCACCTGGACAAGGGCTGCTACCCGGGCCAGGAGACGGTGGCCAGGGTGCACAACCTCGGGCAGGTCCAGCGCCGCCTGGCCGGCCTCCGGTTCCAGCCAGCCAGCCGCCGGGACCCCGACGCCCAGCCAGGCGGCGGCGAGGGTTGGGACGACCTGCCGGCGCCCCGGACCGACCTGGTCACTGAAGATGGCCGCCGCGCCGGCCAGCTCCGCAGCGTCGTCCGCCATCCCGAGCTCGGCCCGATCGGCCTCGCCTATGTCCGCCGGGTGGTCGAGCCGGGGCGCCTGGTGATCGCCGATGGCCGGCTCGCGACCGTCGTCGAGTTGCCGTTCGCCTGAATGGCCTACAATCTGTCCCGCTCCATGCGCCAGTGGCAATCAGGGGGGGATGGATGAGCGTGGAGGTAGTTCCCGGCGGCCAGCGCCGCATCGACCGGGTCCTCGACCCGCGCTTCACGGATGGGGTCGACCGGCTCGGCCTGCCAGAGCTGCGCGCCCGCCGCGAGGAGGCCGAGGCCGAGGAGGCCGACGTCTCCTTCCTGCGGCGGCTGCTCCAGGGCCGGCTGGACATCCTCAGGGCCGAGCTGGTCCGCCGCTCGGCCGGCGGCGAGCACGACGTTGGCGGCCTGCTGGCCGGCCTGCCCGCCATCCTGACCGACGATGCGCCGGGCACCTTCAGCGCCGTCCCGCGCGTCCAGATGCCCTCACGGGCCGGCGAGCACCGGCGCCGGGTCGAGCGGCTGGTCTCGGACGAGACCATCGCCCGCCTGCCCGAGCTGGACGTCGAGGAGCTGACCACGGCGGTCGAGGTGCTGGCCCGCGAGGAGGAACACGTCTCCGTGCACCGGCGGACGGTCCAGCGGGTGGTCGACCTGCTTCGTGGCGAGCTGGCCCGGCGCTACCGGGACGGCACCGCGCAAGTGTCGCAGCTCCTCGAGTGATCTCCTCGATCCCCTCGAAGGGCTCAAGTCTTGCCGGCTCCGGTCCGATGGGTACAGAACCGGTCCGATTGCGCCTCCCTGCCCAGCGCGGGCGACGGAAGGTGGCCCCGATGGAGCTGAACCGCGTGCTGGTGGTCGACGACGACCCAGCCATCAGGCGGGTGGTCTGTGCCCTGCTCGACCTTGACGAGTACGGCCTGCTCGAGGCGGCCGACGGTCAGGCCGCCCTGGAGGTGGTCAGGCTCGAACGGCCAGATCTGGTGATCCTCGACCTCACCATGCCGAGGCTGGACGGGCTGCGCGCCTGCCAGGCGCTGCGCTCCGACCCGGAGCTGTCCGGGACCCGGGTGCTGGTGCTGACCGGCCGCGACCAGCCGGACGACCGGGCGGCCGCCCGCGACGCCGGGGCCGACGCCTACCTGGTCAAGCCGTTCTCCTCCCTGGCCCTGCTGGACGCCGTCAAACAGCTGATGGACGGCTGAGCCGTGGACCCGGGCAGCAGCCACCTGGAGCAGCTGGAGGCGGCCGAGCGGCAGCTGCTGGTGTTCGCGCACGAGATCAACCACCTCTACCAGGCCGAACGGGCGCGGGCGCTGGAGCTGGAGCGGGCCCTGGGCCGCCTGCGCGAGTCCTACCTCGACATGATCAAGACTCTCGCCTTCGTGGTCGAGGCCAAGGACCCGAGCACCAGGGCCCACCTCCAGCGGACCCACGACTATGCGGTCGCCCTGGCCGAGGCCGTCGACCCGGAGCTGGCCGCCGACGAGCAGCTGCGCTACGGGTTCCTGCTCCACGACGTCGGCAAGGTCGGCATCCCCGAGGCGGTGCTCAACAAGCCGGGCCCGCTGGACGACGGCGAGTGGGAGGTCATGCGCGCCCACCCGATGCTCGGAGTCCAGATGGTTGCCGGCATCAAGTCGCTCGGCAGCGCCGTCGAGGTGATCCGCTGCCATCACGAGCGCTGGGACGGCAAGGGCTACCCTGCCGGGCTGGCCGGCGAGGCGATCCCGGCGGGGGCGCGGGTGTTCGCCGTCGCCGACGCCTTCGACGCCATGACCTCCGACCGCCCCTACCGCCAGGCCATGCCCTTCGACCGGGCCTGCCAGGAGATCGCCGAGGGGGCCGGCTCCCAGTTCGACCCGTCGGTGGTCGACGCCTTCACCGCCATCGTCCCGGGCCTCCCCGACCTGCACGCGTCCCTGCACGAGGCGGGGGCCAGTGGCGGCAGGCCCAGCCTGCCGGCGGAGCGCGCTCCGGGGCTCTCGGTCGTGCCGGCACGGGTCCCGGCCGAGCGGTCCTGATAGCCTCGGGGGCTCCATCGTACGAGCCCCAGGGAGGCGGCCAATGGAGGTCAGGGCCGAGGTCCTCGCCGAGGTCGAGCGGTCCGGGTTCGTCGAGAGCCGGCACCTGGGCGTGGTCGCGGTCGCCGACGCCGACGGCCAGCTGCTGGCCTCCGCCGGCGACCCCGACCTGGTCATCTACGCGCGTTCCTGCTCGAAGCCGTTCCAGGCGATGGCCGTCCGCGACCTCGGGGTCGAGGCCGAGCTGGGCCTCGGCCAGCTCGCCCTTGCCGGGGCCTGCGGCTCCCACAACGGCGAGCCCGATCATGTGGCCTCGGTGCGCAAGGTGCTGGAGGCGGCCGGCCTCGACGAGACGGCGTTGCGCTGCCCGCCGGCGATGCCCACCGACCGCAAGGCCCGCTCGCGGGCCGACGGCCCGGCCGCCGTGTACCACAACTGCTCCGGCAAGCACGCCTACATGCTCGCCGGTTCGGTGGTCAGGGACTGGGCCCCCGAGCGCTACACCGAGCCCGACCATCCGCTGCAGGCGGTGGTGACCGACACCCTCAGCGACTTCGTCGGGCTCCCGGTCGAGCACGTCGGCGTCGACGGTTGCGGAGTCCCCGTCCACGCCGTCCCCCTCCGCGGCCTGGCCACCGCCTACGCCCGCCTCGGTTCGCGCGCCGCCGCGGGTGATGAGGGACCCGCGGCGGTGGTCGAGGCCGCCCGCCGCCACCCGTTCATGCTCGCCGGCACCGGCCAGCTCGACACCCTGCTGCTGGAGGCGACCGGCGGCCGGATCCTCGCCAAGGTGGGCGCCGAGGCCGCCTACGCGGCCGTCGACCTGTCCACCGGCACCGGCCTCGCCCTCAAGGTTCTCGACGGCGCTCCGCGGGCGAGAGCCGCCGCGCTGCTGGCCGCCCTGCGCGCCCTCGGCTGGCTCGGCGGCCAGCAATGGGAGGCCCTTCTCCCGGCGGCAACGGTCGAGATCCACGGCGGCGGCCAGACGGTCGGCAGCGTCCATCCGGCCAAGCTCGACCTCGCGACGCCGGACTGATCCGCCGATGCTCGACCTTCCGGCGCGGGCCTGATCCGCCGATGCTCGACCTTCCGGCGCGGGCCTGATCCGCCGATGCTCGACTCCCCGGCGCGGGCCTGATCCGCCGATGCTCGACTCCCGGCGCGGGCCTGATCCGCCGATGCTCGACGCCCCGGCGCGGGGACTGACCGCCGACGGATTCCACTTCCGTCGCCAGATGGTATGGGCGCTTGCTTGCAAAAGTTAATCATCATGCCTACTCTAGATAGCGTCAGGAGGAGGAAGCGGTGCCAGCGGGAATGGATCAACTTGGCGACGTCGGTCGCTACATCCGCGAGCAGCGGCGCCAGGCTGAGCTGTCACTGCGCAAGCTGGCCAGTCAGGCCGGGGTGTCGAACCCCTATCTGTCGCAGATCGAGCGGGGGCTGCGCCAACCGTCGGCCAGGATCCTCAAGGACATCGCCAAGGCCCTGCGGATCAGCGCCGAGACGCTGTACGTGCGGGCCGGGATCCTCGACGACGACGCCGAGGCCGCCGACCTGGAGGTCGCCATCCTCCGGGATCCCCACCTGACCGAGCGGCGCAAGCAGATCCTGATCGACGTCTACCGCTCGTTCCGGGCCGAGGCCGCAGCGCAACCCCCGGCCGAGGAAGCAACCACGAGGAAGGAGCATCCCTAGATGCCAACGCCCAGCACCAAGGACGCCAAGCAGGCGCTGTACGCCGTCGCCGGTGTCGCCGATCTGGCTGTCTCGACCATCCGGCACCTGCCGCGGGAGGCGGGCCGGATCCGGTCCCGCATTCCAGGCGAGGCCGCCAAGACCTACGGGCAGCTGGTCCGCCGGGGCGAGACCCTGGTCACCGGCGTCCGCCGTTCGCCGACGACCCGCCAGGCCACCGAGGCCACCCGCGACGCCGTCTCCCGGACCAAGGCGGCCAACACCCGGGTCCGCCGCAGCACCAAGACCACCCGTTCGTCGGTGAAGTCGGCCGGCACCACCGCACGCCGCGCCGCAGCATCCGACACCAAGGCAGTCAAGGCGGCGGCCATCAAGGTCGGCGAGAAGTAACCGGCAAACGTCGGTAGCATGGCAGCACCCGCGGGGGTTTTCCCGCGGGTGCTTCGCGTCTCACGTCGCGGGGCGGCAGCGACCCAGGGAGCCCCGGTTGGAGACGTTCGAGCAGCCGGTTCGCCGGGTCGCGGTCCTTTCGGTGCACTCGTCGCCGCTCGCCCCGCCAGGGGTCGGAGACTCCGGGGGCATGAACGTCACCGTCCGCGCCCTCGCCGGCGAGCTGGCCAAGGTCGGGATCGAGTCCGACCTGTACACCAGGGCCACCTCCCCCGATGACCCGCCGGTGGTCGAGGTCGAGCCGGGTGTCAGGGTGCTGCACCTGCCAGCGGGGCCGCTGGAGCCGATCCCCAAGCAGCTCCTTCCCCGCTACCTGTGCGCGTTCCTGTGCTCGCTGCTGCGGGCCGGTGAGCGGTACGGCCCCTACGACATCCTGCACAGCCACTACTGGGTGTCCGGCTGGGTGGCCAGGCTGGCCAGGGAGCGCTGGGACATCCCGGTAGTGCACTCGTTCCACACCCTCGGCCGGGTCAAGAACCTCAGCCTGGCCGACGGTGACGAGCCCGAGCCGCCGACCCGGCTGGCCGGCGAGGAGCGGGTGGTGGCCGCCGCCGACTGCCTGCTCGCCCCGTCCCCGGCCGAGGCCCGGCAGCTGGTCGAGCTGTACGGCGCCTCCCCGGCCAAGGTCCGCATCGTCCCCCACGGCGTCGACCAGACCCTCTTCCACCGGGGCGACCGTGAGGCGGCCCGGGCCGCCCTGGGGACCGCCCGCCGCCACGTGCTCGCCTTCGTCGGCCGGCTGCAGCCGCTCAAGGCGCCGGACGTCGCCGTCCTCACCCTTGCCGCCCTGCGCGCGCAGCGGCCCGACCTCGACGTCGAGCTACTGGTCGTCGGGGGTGCCTCCGGCAACGGCGACGGCGAACCGGCCCGGTTGGCCCGGCTGGCCGCCGAGGCCGGGGTCGCCGACCGGGTCCGCTTCCTCGCCCCCCGGCCCCACGACCGCCTCGCCACCATCTACCGGGCGGCCGACCTGGTGCTGATGCCATCCTGGTCGGAGTCGTTCGGGCTGGTGGCCCTCGAGGCCCAGGCCTGCGGGACCCCGGTGGTGGCGGCCGGGGTGGGGGGCCTGCTGCACGCGGTCGGCGACGGCACCACCGGGATCCTGCAGGCCGACCACCAGCCGGCGGCATGGGCCGATTCGGTCGCCCGGCTGCTGTCCAGCCCCCGCCGCCTGGCCGCCATGAGCAACGCCGCCGCCCGCTTCGCCGGCGGCCACGGCTGGGACCAGAGCGCCGCCCGCCTCCTCGAGATCTACGGGGACCTGGTTCGGGTCCGCGAGGTTGTCCTGGAGCAGACCAGCTAGGACGTGGCCCGCAGCTTGACCTCCCGTGGTCCGCGATCCATGTCGGGGGAGCTCCGGCTCCACCCCACCGCCATGCGGGCGCGCCTGTGCCACGACCCGGGTGATCCCTGATGCTCGCGATCCGGCGGGCGCTGGCCTTCGGGGCGCATCCCGATGACGTCGAGCTGCAGGCCGGGGGGACGCTGGCCGCCTGGGCGGCGCAGGGGTGCGGGTGGAGCTGGCCTGCTTCACCGCCGGGGAGAAGGGCAGCCCCGATCCCGCGGCCGACCCGGTCGAGCTGGCCCAGGTGCGCCGGGCCGAGTCCGAGGTGGCCGCGCTGGCGCTGGGTGCGGCGGTCCCGGTCCATTTCCTTGGCGCGGTCGACGGCGAGCTCGAGGTCACCATGGCCATGCGCCTGGCCGTTGCCCGGCTGGTGCGAACCGTCCGGCCGGAGGTCGTCCTCGGCCACGACCCCTGGCGGCGCTGGCTGCTGCACCCCGACCACCGCGCCGCCGGCCTGCTCACCGTCGACGGCGTGGTCGCCGCCCGCGACCCCCTCTATGCCCCCGAGCTCGCCGCCGAGGGCCTGGAGGCCCACCGGCCCCACACCGTCCTGCTGTTCGGCACCGACAACCCCGACGAGCTGGTCGACGTGACCACGACCATCGACGCCAAGCTGGCCGCCCTCCGCGGCCATGCCAGCCAGTTCGGCGACCATGCCGACCTCGACCGCCGCATCCGCACCTGGAACGCCGCCATCGGCGCCGACGCCGCCCTGCAGTACGCCGAGGCCTTCCACATCCTGGACACGCGCGGTCGCTGAGGCCGGCTAGCCCGGGCGGGTGCGGCGGTTGCGACGGCCAGACTCCGGGGTGCGGGGTTCCCAGCGGAACTTGCGGATGGCGACCAGGAGGCCGGCGGCGCCCCAGACGGCGACGACGGCGAGATGGCCCCAGCGGAACCCGGCACCGGACACGAAGGGGTTGAAGGTGGCCTCCAAGGCGAGGGCGAAATGTTTCACGGGGAACACCGAGCCGATCACCCGGAGCCAGGTGGGTGCGTTGTCGAGCGGGAAGAACAGGTCGGAGACGAAGGCAATGGGCAGAACGGTGAAGTTGGCGACCACCGGGGCGGCCTCGCCGTTGGGGATGAGGGCGGCAACGGCCATGCCGAGGGCGCAGAAGCAGCCCGCGCCCAGGAGCAGGGTCACGACCGCCGCCGGCAGCATCCGCCAGACCATCTCGACGTCGAACAGGACCACCCCGACACCGACCATGATCACGGCGCTGACCACCGAGAACCACACCGAGGACAGGATCCGGGCGGCCACGTACACCGACGCCGGCAATGGCGTGCCCCTGACCCGCTTGAGGATGCCCATGTCGCGATTCATCGCCACCCCCGTGGCCAGGCCGGTATAGCAGGTGGAGACGACCGCGAACGCCAGCAGCCCCGGGGTGAGGAACTGGGCGTAGGGGATGCCGCCCCGCGCGGCGAGGCGCTGACCGGAGTTCAGCGAGCCGAGCAGGAGCAGGAACATGACCGGGAAGGCGAGCGAGAAGAAGGCCGAGAACGGGTTGCGCAGGAACAGCTTGTTCTGATGACGGACCTGCCGCAGGAGCAGCGGCCCGGTTGCCGGGCGGCTGCCGGGGCGCGCCTGCACGCTCACCGGTCGCCTCCGGTCAGGCGCAGGTAGACGTCTTCGAGGGACGGGCGGGTGACGGCCAGGGCTTCCAGCTCGTCGCCCCTTGAGAGGGCCCAGCCGGTCAGGGTGTGCAGGGCGCCGGTCGGGGACCCGGTGCGCAGGACAACCCGGCCATCCTGGAGTCGCGGCCGGGCCGGCCCGAGCGCCGGCAGATCGTCGAGGCCGCTGCCGTCGGGGAGCCGAAAGCTGATCTCGGCCTCGGCGACGTCGCGGCCACCCAGCGAGGCCGGGCTGCCCGCGGCCACGATCCGCCCGTCGGTCATGATGGCGACCCGGTCGGCCAGGCTCTGGGCCTCGTCCATGTAGTGGGTGGTCAGCAGGATGGTCTTGCCGAGCGCCCGCAGGCTGTCGACCAGCTCCCAGGCGTGTCGCCTGGCCGACGGATCGAAGCCGGTGGTTGGCTCGTCGAGGAAGATCAGGTCGGGGTCGCCGACGATGCCGAGGGCGAGGTCGAGGCGGCGCTGCTGGCCACCGGAGAGGGTCCGGGAGCGGGCGTGGCGCTTGGAGGCCAGCCCGACCAGCTCGATCACCTCGGCCGGGCTCCGGGGGTGCGGGTAGTAGCTACCGAACAGGCCGACCAGCTCGGCGACGGTCAGCTCGCGGTCGATGCCGGCCGACTGCAGCACGATGCCGATGCGCTCCCGGAGGTCGCGCCCGCCGTGCTCCGGGTCGAAGCCGAGCACCTCGACCGAGCCGCCGGAGCGACTGCGGTAGCCCTCGAGGACCTCCAGGGTGGTCGTCTTGCCGGCCCCGTTCGGTCCCAGCAGGGCGAAGCACTCGCCCTCGGCCACCTCGAAGCTGACGCCGGCCACCGCCTCGACCGCCCCATACGCCTTGCGAAGGTCCTGGACCTGGATCGCCGCCACGAGCCTCCCTTGGTCAACGCGAGGAACGCTCCCCCCAACGGGCTCCCAAGGCCAGCCTCGATCCAGGTGGCTCGATCCATGTGGGGAGAGTTCGCTTCCCACGGCCCCCAAGAGCCTGTGCCCTGGCCCGCCTCAACTGTAGTCTCGGGGGTGTGAACAGACGACCCGAGCCGGAAGAGATGCGGGCGGCCGCGGTGGCGGCGGTGGAAGCGTTCGTCGCCGATGCCGGCGTGGCCGCCGAGGAGCTGGGCGACGGGCGCTGGTTCCTGCGCCTGGCCGGCGAGCGCAAGCTCGGGATCGGCGTCCACCTGGCCGTCGGCGACCGCACCCTGCGGGTGGAGTCGTTCTTCATGCGAGCCCCCGAGGAACAGCAGGAACGGCTCTACCGGGACCTGCTGCTGCGGCAGGCGACCAGCTACGTGCTCCGGTTCACCCTCGACGAGGCCGGCGACCTGTTCCTGGTCGGCCAGGTCCCGCTGCGGGCGATCACCCCGGAGGAGGTCGATCGGGTTGTCGGCTCGGTCCTCGATCTCGCCGATGCCGCCTATTTGCCCGCGGTGGAGATTGGGTTCGCATCGAGCATTGCAGCCGAAAAAGCGTGGCGGGCGCGCCTGGCCGAGGGTTCCGCGCGTTCACCAGAAATTCCATCGAAGTAATTCTACCCGTCTCTACCTGGACATACGCATCTGACCAGGGGAAACGTCGCCTTGACGGGCCGGGTGCGGCCTTCTAGATTCCGCTTCGCCCCGAGGGGCCGACGCGGTTGGACTGGGAAATCCGGATAGGAGTTCCTGCTGGAAGGGCTGACGGGCCCGGACGGCGCGTCGCGGACGGCGGGTACGCGCAACCTGCTGCACCGTGACGAGGTCCAAGCGGCCTCTGGGTCGTAGGACGGGACTCTCTCGAGTCGTAGCTCGGGAAGGCCACGGGAGTTCCTTGGGGCGCCGATGACCCCCAGGGGCCCAATCGGCCGGGAGCAGGCGGGCTTGCCCGCCGGTCAACCGGACGGGGTTCCTGGGGGTCGTCACTCTTTCGCCTCAACCGTCTGTGGCCCGTAGACTCGCACCAAGTGTCCGCTGCAGCCTCCGGAGGCGCCCATGTCGCTCACCACCGACTCCGTCGTGACCGAGATGGCCAGGCCTGAGGGCGGGAACGTGCTCCTGCTGGTGATGGACGGCCTCGGCGGCTACCGGACCGCCGAGCGGGGCTCGGAGCTGACCGAGGCCACCACCCCCAACCTCGACCGGCTGGCCGGCGAGGGTTCCCTCGGCCTGCACGACCCGGTCACCCGCGGCATCACCCCCGGGTCAGGCGCCGGCCACCTGGGCCTGTTCGGCTACGACCCGCTGGCCTACGAGATCGGCCGGGGCGCCCTCTCGGCGGCCGGCATCGGCTTCGAGCTCCAGCCCGGCGACGTGGCCGCCCGGATCAACTTCTGCACCCTCGCCCCAGACGGGAAGATCGCCGACCGCCGGGCCGGCCGGCTCCCCACCGAGGAGGCGGCCGGCATCTGCAAG